>Ga0058701_10002358_pt1 | contig 14230 bp, 8 predicted proteins | sample AgamicOrMae_FD_97039 | JGI IMG/M metagenome (GOLD analysis project Ga0058701, IMG submission 97039) | Agave microbial communities from Guanajuato, Mexico - Or.Ma.e | ecosystem: Host-associated > Plants > Phyllosphere > Phylloplane/Leaf | place: Guanajuato, Mexico | collected 2012-06-04 | reverse complement strand
TTTTTTTTTTGTTCCTATTCGTCTGTGGTCGTCTTTTTTTTTTTCTTTTTTTTTTTTGCACTGATATTTAAAGCTAGTTTTGGAAGACGTGATTCTACGCAGTGCATGCGTGAATGATGCATCTGATCTCCACTGCATTTTCCCCTAGATTTTCATGTTTTTTTACTGCATTTTATTTTGTTTCATTTTATTTACTCTACCTATTTTTTTGTTCTATTTTATTTATTTTTTATTTATTTTAGGCCTATTTTTTATTTTATTTTTCGATTCAGAACAAAAAGCGAGAGTTTTCCGTGGATCGTTTATGCATACTATGCATGAAATTTACATCACCACAGAGTATTTATTTCCTAGGAAGTATTTGGTCCCAAACGAAATGTCTAATATATCCGTTGTTGACAAACAGGAGCAAGTGAACAGGTGATGAGTTCGAGCTTGGGGAGCAGTGGAGTCGGCGAAAGTTTAGTTTGGAGCGCGCCCCCGCAAGGCGGCTACGCACGCAGCTTCTCGTTGCATTCAGGCCTCAGCCGCAGAGAAGCGTCGCAAAGCAGCCTCAAAACAGTCACAGGGTAAGCTAAAGAATCTTTAAGGATCTTTAAAAGATCCTTCACTGGAGGATCTTTAGGATAAGCGACATCGGCACCCACCCCCGACTCAAAATTATTCTGACCGAAAAAGACAAGCTACCCATTCTAATCCTATCCATCCTTATTCTATCTTTCAACCCTTCTCAGCTGTGCCTAGCCAACCCAATCGATGGCCCAGCCTACCTGACCCAACTCCACCTGGCTAAACCCTACGCAACCCAACACTACCATATCCAATTCATCCCAAATCCGTATATGATTACGTAACTAAACGTAACCGGACTAAACTTTATTCTGCTTTCCGGTAAGGGGTAGCTGTCATAAGCGCCAAAAACCACAAGCGCCAACGCCGCAAGCGCCAATCCGTAACCGCCAAACGAGAAAAGTCGCAAACGCCAAAGGTCTTGACCGAAATGCTAACTTTACCTAACTTAACCTTACTTAGCCTAACCTAACCTAACTTGACCTAACCTAACCTATACGAACTTTGGCGTTTGCGACTTTTCTCGTTTGGCGGTTACGGACTGGCGCTTGCGGCGTTGGCGCTCGTTGTTTTTAGCGCTATCGAATGCCCCCCTCCGATAAGAACACCAAGAAATGGGAAAAGGATTTCATATCACACTACGTCGAAGCCAAAAACTGCTATTTGCACGATGTTCGACCCATAATACTTTTGTTCTCTCTACAGGGAGTTTGAGAAGAGTTCAGCGTTAATCAGAAATCAGTCTGATTCCAGTCTTCTGGACCGAACAGATGGTGGCACGCATCATGAACGGATTTCAAGAACAGACACACGGAGCTACGGGTGAGTAATTCTTTCGCAAAAATAGAACTGAATGTACAAAGTGATTATTTCCATGGAACATTTCCCTTGCCGTGTGCCTCTATTTATGGTTGAAAATAGGTTTGGGTAGGTTAAAAGTGAGTTATTTTCCAATTTGAAGGAAGTGTGCGAAAAGTGGGTACCCCAACGCGCGTACTCCCATAGAGGACATGTACGTACACAAGCCTCGGAGATTTTAGTTGCCTTAAGTATAATGTTTACTTTTGCAGGGCGGATTCCACGCCTCCTAGCTTATTGAGTGAACCAAACACAAGTTGCAGTTCTCCCAAACGTACCAGCTCAACTGATCCGCAAACTGCTGCGCAAAACGAACTTTCCAGATTAGAAGAAATTAAGAAATTACAAGTAAGATTGATTTGGAACTCTCTCAGAAAATGCGTATCTCTTTTGATGTATTAATCAATTTATTTTTCAGGCCGAATGCAGTTCACTTAAAGAAGCCCAAGCAACTCTTTCCGAAAAGTACAACGCTCTGGTTTACCGACATTTACGTTATAAAGCTAAACGTAAAGCACAAATTGAAGATCTCAGGTACACCATATAATCTTATATATTACGTTGAAACTATGCCACTTTACGTATTCCTAGCTTGCTTGATTCGCGTCAGAGATATGACCACTGACAAGCAGCCAGTACTCATATCGCCACCACCGCGACCGTAAGGTTAGGTTAACATAGGTTAGGTCAAGTGCCTTGTGCCTCGCTCCTCGCGCTTCGACCGAAGGTGGAACTTTAGAAGTAGAGGTTCTAGCGGTTCAACCTTTTAAACATACAGTGCGGTGTGTTTGATTGCGATTCTTCCGTGTCCCATTGTCGTTTGAGAACTTTTTTGGACCACAGTTTCCACCAGTGTTGCCAGATTCCGCGATTTCGTAAATTTTAATCGCGTCTAACTTTTTAACCATTAAAGATAACCTAACATGTCTGGTATGTTTTGGATCGCTCTCGAGCTGAGTATTCCAAACATCGGATTCAACATTATGTTATCTTAAACAGTTAAAGAGTCAAACGCGTTTAAATTTGACGGAGTCGCGGAATCTGACAACACAGGTTTCCACTCGTTTGAACCCGGTTATTGCATTGCAGGCGTCGAATGGATATTGGGATGAGTACTCTTCAGTGCGAAGTGGACTCTCTTCAAGCCGAATTAGCTCTTCAGAAGAAGGCCTTTCAGGGAGAGGAATCTTTCCGGAAGCGAGTAGAAGGCGATTACCGAAGATTGCAAGAAGAAAAAAGGAATCTAGTTGTAAGGTAAGTTCGTAAAGCGAATTTAAGCCTCAAACGGATTTTTTGAATGTTTTTTTAATTTTCTGCAGTATGCTTGACGCTGAAAGTGCGCTTCGATCTAAAGATCGCGAAGTAACTACCCTGCAGAAGAAGGTTACTTTCCTTGAGGGTAGCAACGCGGATCTTCTAGCAAGAGTGCTGACTTTGAAGTACGCGGGGTCGAACGCCAACACAAGCAGAACAACAGGAGCGTTGCCTTCAAGTGCAAAACGGCATAGTGTTACTGATCTAGGCTCCGTTTGATGCCTTTGAGGAAGAGAGCTTCTTGGGAATGCAAATGCGTGGCACTTATTCTCAGTATCGATGCCGTAAAAGTTCGTAACTGGCCGTTGAAAGCGATTGTTTGACCCTCCGCCATCTTTACTGATACCAGAAATGTTCAATTCCGTCAATTTTCAAAAACTTCGTTCGAAAACGACCAAACTAAAAAACGGCGTGAGTAAGAATTTTCATGCGGCAAAGTTTATTCTGAACTGCCTTTGGATCAACGTAAAACACTCCAAGCGATTTTTATAAAATACTTCAAATTAATCTTATTTTTCGGCAATCCAAAAATATCAACGGAATATTGACGATAACATTTCAAAATTAGGACACTGCAGTTTACTTACTGTTCATTACTTATCACTTAATTGTTCATTACAGTCACATAAAGCACGAAAATATCAATGTGTATCAAATTGATTGTTATTCAAATGTTCACGAATAATGATTCCGAATTGCGAAAAGTTTTTGATCATTTACACAAGTTTTGATTATTTAGGGGGAGAAAAAACATACTGTGATATTAAAAGCATCTTAAAAAATCTACACGTCGACCAGTTGCGTTACTTTCGCTTAGATACGTAATACTTTGTGTCCGGGCTCTACGTTAAAGGTTGTGTTATTTAGCCAATCTCTATTTTGCCCTGCAAGGATTCGTCAAACATATCTACGCTCTTGAGCGTGAAAAGTACCAAAACTATAATTCAATGAACTTGTTATATTCTGATTCCGTAGACGCACCGCGGGTTTTAGTTTTTTGTCGCACTTGTTAGTTTTCCTAATTCATTCTTGAGAATCGTGCTTGGGATAATAAAACTGACTATTTTTGGATGTCATTTGCCTTGTCATATTAACAATAGACGTGCTCAGACATTCTTATGGTTGTATTGTGGGCGCTCTGCCCTCTTAAACTTAATTTTGGTTCGTTCGAAGTCCTACGGCCAGTAATAAGCATACTGCCGTCTAAAACCGTGTTTTCATTTCATAACATACGAGTGAGTCGATTTTTGAGGCCATTTTTTGAATTTAAACCTGCTCCTCAAGTACTGTACCTGTCAAAGCTAAAAAAAGGAGTTTGGTTTGTGTGCGTCGTGTGATTGTGTGCCAATGTCGATTTATCTGTTATTCCCCATTAACTCAAAGAATGGTTGTGCTTATAAAATTGTTTATCTCAGAAATTGCTACTTAGCAAGGTGTTGGGTATGCAAGAATGCTTCTACTTTCAAAGAAAGCTATGACATTGTCTTGATTCCTAGGAGAGAATGTGTCTGTTCCTTCTGACGAGAACTAAAATACGCTCGCACAACTAAACTTGATTAAATAAACCCAAATGTGGGAAAAAGATCGTAGCTCATTTGTAAAAAGATTTTCTGTAACTGATAGTCTTTCTGAGCTTCTAGAGGTATACCCAATAAAACACTACCGTGCTTGTGGATAGTCAACTATTAGAGTATATCTTATGTTACAATTTTAGTCTTAGGAAACACACTACTGCTTCCTTTGACAGGCTGTGTACCATGCAGGGCTGACCGAAGTACAGGAGAAGGGTTTCACAAGTTTTTGTTCGAATATGCAGGTAGCTACACAATCCGAAAATCGCCTTATGATAGGTTCACCATGCCCAACTTCTTCGTGATTCAAGTAAAAATCATCTCATAAAATGAACATTTATTGAAAAAGGACTTCCTTCGTTCCCTTGTGACCATTTTTATCTTTAGCAACTTCAATATTGTGTTTGGCCTAGCGCTGTTTGGATCAAATGAAAACTTTAAAATAGGCCAAGCAATATACAAACCAAAAACACTGCCCTTCTTGATGTTCGTGTTTTAATCCGTTAGCAAGAAAATGGTTCAAGTTATTGTTGAGAAAGGAGCTTCAGTTTTGGCTTGAATATTGGTTCAATAAAATTCATTTAAAGCCGAACAACCGTTAAAACGCTGGCCCCTCATGATCACGCAGATTTCATGGAGGTGGTTATTAGCTTTTATAAAATTTGCTTCTAAACCCGGACAAGGGGGATAAATTACATACAAAAATCAAGATAATGTTATCCTGTATCAAAAATCGAGTAAATCGCTGTATCAAAAATTGAGTTATTCGACCGCATCTCCACCGCAAGAGCTGTAATTTAGAGAAAAGATGCCCTCCATCTCTCCGTGAATTTATGAAGTCCCATCTTTAAGATGTTAAGATGAATCCCTCCAATATTTTTGTAAGCCATGCTTTATTGGAACTTTACCGGTGTAAAGTTCAACCTGGTGTGTTTACGTGTATAAAATTAAAGACATTTACACTGTGCTAACGTGTGTTCTGGTCTCCTTCCACCAATGAAAAATGCCTTTGAAAACGAAGAGATTTATTACAAGTATCATCGTATAATCATTGAAAGGTAGTCGTGAAAGCGTGGGCCGAAGTTCTCAATAAGCTGATTTATCCAATGAGATATCCGGTTGAGCCGAAAAGTAGTTCATATAATGGCACGGTAGTCTGACTATACTGAAATAGGCAAAGCATTTGAAATTGTGAAAAACGAGCTTAATTTAAGAACGTTGTGGCTTTGTAGGTTACATCTACTTACATTCGTAAGGTTTGTGGTGGGACTAACAAAAGCGATTCGCCTCTTCTGCCTTTCCACCTGAAAGAACCCACCAATGTTAAAGTAAGTGAGCTCAATCGAGACTTTGTACGCAAATACAAAAATCTATCGGGGTGGTGAATGTAGCAAAAATTTTGTAAACAGGATAACTTGGACCTAAAAAGTTGGAGGATTACGTAAAAACCTAGCGTTGTCAGGGATTTTTTAAAATTATTGTTTCTCTAAAGTATATGGGCAATGGCCTAAGATGGACAGAGAAATAAATTTTCAACGTCGACAACGCGAGGCCATTTTGTTAATTCGGGAGTATCAGTTTGCGAGAATCGTCATCGATGGAAAATTTTATTTGCACCTCATTGAACTTTTCTCTTGATCATTAAAAAAATCAAATAAATTTTCCCTTTTGAATTGCTTCTTTTTTGCAGAGGAATTAATATGTGGGGATAAAGATTTTTTACTTAAGCTCGTAGCCTGATCGCAGCCGATATTTATTTATGTAAAGTGTTTACTGGTGATAAAAAATCACAGACAAAAATAATTTAGGTTTATTTTCAAGAAAATTTTTAGAGGCTTCCTTAGTGTTACACAATGTTTTCTGTGTCCGTAAAACTTAAGATGAAATTCATCGGCATTCTTCCCGTGCTTAAAAGCTAAATTATTTAAGTCCCTAGATCTCCCGCATACATTACATGATAATAAGTCTCTCGGTAACTCCCGAAAATAAAAAGCTTTTTCCTATTGTTTATTGTGTAATTTGAGGCGCTTGTTTCAAAAATGACCCTAACATGGTTTGCTTGGAATGACTTTCTACAATAGAAATTGTTTGGGGTCCTTGACGATGTGCCTTAAGACTAGGGTCAGTCTAAAAATTGAATTAGTGCAACCAGCATTCCAAAAACAAGCATTACAAAAATAAAATGTTAACTTTTAGTTTGAGCGAATGGGCCACTCGTAAAAAAAAAGAAGAAAAAAAGGAGATAATCTCTACGCAGAAACCGTTACGTACCATATTTGCCGGTAGAGCGTTCGTACAACAAACGACGAACAATACTAGGATGGCAACCTTCAACCACTGCTCGAGAACTGATGCCATTATGAGACTTTTTCGCTCACTAATCCACACACCGCTGGCATCTGCATTTAAATAATAACGAAAATGGGACACTCATCAAATCGGAGGGGGTAAATTTGTGTTGACGGCTACGGCCGTGAACGGTTAAATATCAAAACAAATACAGTGCCTCCAGTGATCTCTCTCATACAATGACATATAGATGACACTCCATGTCAGTTAAGTCAGAAGACAGACAGAGAGGCAAGGACGAAACTCCACTTGGTCGGACAGTTTGAGCGTTAGAAGAGCTACAGGACACCTACACTTATTTCATTATCCTTGGCATCACCAGCAGACCAATGGTATCATAGGTACAGTAATATCAAAGCTGTCATGAAAAGGTAACGCTTAGTCACGTACAGCGCAATATTTTTGTTGATGTTCTGGAATTGCTAAATTAGTGTCCGTCGAAAAAACAGTAATAAAGTGCAAGTGAAGGTGTCATTTATCATTGTATCCTTTCATTTGAAAATTTGTCGCCTGCATTATTATATCGTTTATCGAGATGCGCTTTGCGCCATCAGCATTGGCGCCAGTGGCACTCGCTCAGGGCTGGGTCAAGGTCAAATTAATTAAAGTAATTTCGTAAGTGCATGGAAAGGCCTTTCACATGCAAACAAGCGGTGAATGCGATGGAATTTAACGAAACAAAAGACCTTATCAAAAACTTACAAGCTGAATAGACTTTGAAACCGTCGCAAATGCTGCGTCTGTGAGGACGGACGTAAGATACTTAATGCGAGAAGCGCAATTTGTATTAGGACGAGCAAATTATTCTAATACGGCTAATTTTGGTAAATGTGCACGGTAATTGGGTGGAAGCGTCGGTAATCAACAATTCCCGCGCAAATTGCGCTGAAACTTAAACGGTTGAACAGGGGAATGAGATGTTTAATTTTCCTCTAAAAACATGAATCGCTCAACCCCTACGGAGCTTAGGGTAGGCAAACGAGCAACCCAAAAGAGAGGCGTGTTGCCTATAGCGACTTCCGCAGGCGCTTCTAAGCACTACGCTATCTCCACCACCCTGTAAGACACGGCGCTTTTAAAACAATAACCGTCAAAACGGATTTGGGATAAGGGAACGGTGCGTTCCAGCCACCTCCTTCAACGGTTTTGGCACATAAGCCTCTGTATTTCCCTGGCTACAGATCGATTCAGACGCAGCTTTGAGTTTCCTCGAGGGTGATTTCTCATTGCTAGAATACTTTGCTTCAAGAGTCAACTTGACTTCCGTCTCTGGCTTGACTCTGTCAAGTCACCGAACATAGAGGAACGGCTGTTTCTCTATAAAGATGTGATAATTTAAACCAAAAGACTTAAGAATATTGACTTATATGAAGCATTGTAACGATTTTCTAGCAGCAGTTTTTTTTTTCTTTTTTAGTTGTATTTTTATAAAATAAGAGAAGAATGTCTTAAGTGTCGAGACTGTCAAAAAAAAATCGATTTGGAATCCCTCTGGAAGTGACGAACGTAGACGGATCGTTGAGTCATAAAGTTAAAGCGAGACGAAGCATATATCGACCACCGTCAGGTTGCGCAATAGATATTAATTCCCTTTTAATTCCTCGAAATACTGGAACACGAACCACACATGCGTTCACTTGACGCGAGCTTGTAGGAACACTACCGAAAAACCAAAAATTGCTCTGAAAAATAAAGCTTCTAACCCGATTCTAAGACAAACTACGCAAAATTTACAGGGGGCAGTGCGGACTTGCCTCTCGAGTAAAATTACCTGCTGTTCAAAGCGGAAATAACTTTCTTCTCCTATTGGTCGACCGTAGTACAACCACCCCGGCATAAACGCTTTTATTCGCACTAGTTTGAGCTCCCTCCCGAAGAATCCCAATATTTCCAAAAGGGTTGAATTCATTACTCAAACTCATCATTAATTGAATTTTGACGGAGGCACAGATATTTATTACGGACTGAACGCTACAATCGTGGCAGGTAGCTCACGGGTCTTGACCAACTTGTTGATCCGCAATATTCGATTTCAAATCAAAATTGTCAGTTTAACGTTAAAAGCGAGAATAACTGAAGCCTGGTTGAACCGCCCGACGAAAACCACCAGGGCCATAAAACGGGAGTTCAAGAATCAAGAGAGAAGTATGCCAGCTTGGCAAACATTCTCAATGATGCTGCAACATTCTACCTTTCTTTTTAAATTTAACGGTCGAATTGGGCAAATCCCTCCGAACGACGATAAAAGTAAATTTAATAGCACTATTGCTCTATCCTTGAGAAATGAAGCTTCGGCATATATTTTTTTTTTTAATGGTGGTAAACATCAATAACTCCCCATGTTTCGCAATACTTCGCAAACCGATTACAACAGTCAATTTAATATGCGGTAGAAGGTTAATGTTTCGGAAAAAAATGTTTGGGTGCCGATTCAACCAAATAGACTTAGGTAAAATATTAACAACACATGGAAAACACTTGAGAAGTGAACAAGCTTTAAATGCAAAATATTACCAAGTAGTAAGTACTAATAGGTATAACTGACAGTGATCTTAAAAAAGAGTATACCACCAATAACACCTCAGAGGACTTGATAGGTAAAATAGATCAAATATCAGCAGAGCTGACATTAACATAAATGTAACTCTTGTGATTAGCCAGCCTCAAAAGTAAAAGAGCAGGACAAATCATCTTCCTAAAATGACCTCAAGCTACTGTAAAATAGGAAAATAAGGACTTACTTAAAGAGACGAGATTTCCCCACAGATACACCTTTTATTAACCAAATCTTGATACAGAACAACTTTGGATCTTAAAACGAGTAAGCAGGCTTCCTTAAAAGGGGCATCTATAGGTAATTTTTTATAGATGTTTAATGCTGCTTTTTCCTAAATGAACATCCTGAAAACAAAATTACACATCATTAGAAATTGGCAACACAAAAATTGCACAATGTCAGACAAGTTGGATCAAGTCTTGAAATCAAATAAACATTACAAATCTTACCTTCCGTTAACCTAGCTCTGCCCCCAGTAGGTTGACATAAGATAGTTGAACAGCCTGCACATACAACTACACTCTGGGCATGACTGAAGACTGTAGTAATCTTATAACATCCTGAAATCAAAACAAACCAAGAGTTAAGTCACACAGTGTGGTTCAAAATGACTAGGAAAATAAATTTTAAAAGTTAGCTGACTATAAGTCTACCCAATGATCATCACTACGCTGACAATTACCTCCTCTAGTATTTATTTAGAATAGTGATTCAACAAAACTCAATTGAAGCTTGCAATCCACAGAATGAATTTTTCACCAATACTGCTTGTGGGTAAATCACAACATGTAACACAAAGTCTACAAAGAAAATAGAAAAGCAAAAACAAACCTGGGCATTTAACATCCATGAAATATGAATTAGGGTGCTGAACCAATCGTTTCAGCTTGTGCCTCCTCTTCTCTTCCTGAGCTGAGGGATGAAGTAAATCCTTGGCGAGCTGCAAGAACAAAATGAAATAGGATTACACAATGTAGGCATAACTGTCTATATCCCTATTTTCCTCTATTGTGCAACAGTATTTAAAATGAAGTTTTTGGCAATGGTCTTGAGCAACAGGTCATTACTGTCATTTCATCTCAAATACTGTGTGGGAGATAAAAAAGACCCCCTGCACTTGCAAACCACAGGTCTGTCACAAAATACAACATAAATTGATGTATATATGTTAATGTTTACTATTTAGGAATTGGGTCAATTCATGTCAACAAACACAAAACGCTCGACCTTCTTGGTTGGGACAGTGAATGCACAAGCCGGCAAGAACTACTAAGAAGAGCAACCTAAAATGATTTAAACAACGAACAAGTTCCGACAAGTAGTACATCAATCGGCATAATGGCAGCCATTTGCATGGCGTTTAACCTCAAACCCGACGGCAAGAAGGTGCAACAAGGTGTAATAGGGTCGCAACACCCCAAGTCACAACAAAAACATCGGGCAAAGCCTGGAATAGAGCTTGACAACACCCCTGAAACTATCTACACTGAGAGATATACAAAATAAGAATCCACATGGTCAGGAGACAACGTGTGCAGAATGGCTAGTACAATAGGCCAGCGCAACCATAAACAGACCCGTTTGTGGCTCGGACAATTAAAGCGATAAAACAAGATCAAAAACTTCAATATCGCGACGAGCAGATAATCGAAATTATCGCTATTTCAACCGAAAAGGTCGAATTAAATACTGCAGACACCACGTTAGAGCACCACATTATACGGCATACGGCATGACAGAATACCGACGACAAAAAGTTGTTTCCACACACAATTTCGCTTGATTAACGACGTGAATATTTCACATAAGAATTCTGACGAACACAACGGGCACAAAACACTTCAATAACACGCACAAACAACATCAAAACTTACAGGCATGGTGATCTCAGGGCATGTATCACGGAAAGAAAATACGCCTGATTGGGAACTACGAAAGCGGATATCGACGTTCCTTTCTTCTTCTCTTTCCGCTTTATCTGGCTGTGGGACTCTTTGTCTGTCAGCTGTCCTCGGCTGGTCCTCGGAAAACGTAAAACCGTGAAGTCTACAAGGCGTAAGCATTCGCGCGAAATTCAAACCATTTCCAAACTTCGTCAAGCCTAATTTGGCAACTTTTATGTCTGTTCAAATGAGATTGTACAATCTTATGAACAAATAAAAACTTTTTTTGGTATTCGAAAGCATCTGCATGGTGCGATAGATGTTCCGGATGCATTTCCGAAATTCGGAGGTAAGGACTGTATACCACCAAGAATCCTCGAACTGCGGTATTTTAAGGATATGGATTTTACTTCACTCTTGAAGTACCCTGAGGCACTCCGAGCTTCAGTGACAACGAAATTTCTTAACAGATTTTTTCCCCCTTATTTCCTCAGATAGTAGTACCTGTAACAACGTTATTCAGACATATGAGCAACAATGTCGCCACATTGATCAAACTTCGATATCAATACTAAACGGTTTCTATAGTAACGACCCGTTTCTGCAGCAACGGAGTATCATTGTAGACGTATTGTTGTGCTCCTAAAGACAGTAAGTTTATAGATTATGTAATTTTAGGGCATAGCACATTACATCAAATCCAAAAAAAGAGAAAAAAGTTTTTTATTTTGCTAGCAACACCAACCTGTATGTATCGGTACAGCGCTCCTTGAATTTTGTATGTAGAGGTTCTCATGTTTGGATGGGACGCGTTAAAAACTTTCTGTAAGAGCTGCTATAAGGGTATGTAATTGTTCAATTATATATAACAAAAAATCTTACAAGACGGCGGCTAATCAAACTTTTTTAGCTGCGATTTAAAGTTAACGGTGAACACTTGTCTCTTTCTACCACGTTCGCTTTCTACCGCGTAATTTTTTTATTAAAAAGCGGACTACAATTAAATATTTTAAAGAGATCACAGGAAATTGTTATACCTGCAGCGCAATATCTCAAAAAATCACCGAACACAAAATTATAAGATTTTTTCCCGAGGGAAAGGACCTCAGCGTTACGAAACTAAATGAGTCATAGAGACTGTTTTTCCTACTAAAAGCGAAAAGACTAAATTGAAACGTTTTCCAGTAAATCCGATGGCCGGCAAAGGAGGCAAGAAAAAAAAAGGCGCCAAATCAAAAGGTTCTAAAAAGGCTGGAGGAAACGGAAATGGAGGAGGCAAGGCTAGCAAAGAGCGTAAAGGGCGAAAGAAGAGGAAGTCTGGAAGCGGGAAAATGCGGTGTGGTGCTGACATCTTTAGCGCCGGTGCCATGGAGAATGCTTACTACACTTGTCATAACGTCCAAGATGTTCTCTATAACCGAGGCTTCCCTTGGCCAGACGCCCATAAAAAGAAGAAAAAGAAATAGGAATACAAACTCTTAACAACGTTTAATTTTCTCTTTTTATAACCAATTAACTTATGTACTGCACATGCAAAAGACATTCCGTTTGCTTTGTGAGTCAGACAAATAGTTTATACATACGAATGATGAAGGAATGACTATATCACCTTCGATTTTACAAATCATCGCGCGCGGATTAAGATTTTTTTAAGGGTGAATGTCAAGAAAAACAATTAAAAAATGTACGTCATTATCCCAAATAAGTAAGAGTTATCTCACACATTAGACGAAAGAGAAACTAAGGCCATTGTACAACGAAGGTTGACTACAAGCAACCCGTTTTAACTCCTCTGTGTATTATTTATAAAGATATATAAATATCTAACAATAAGAACTGAGTTTTTTTTAATGGATCAGTATTTACGACTAAACAGCATCACTTAACAGATCGACAAATAATCAGCTTAAAAGCGCAAGATATTACAAGTCACACTTGAATGAGAGGAACGTCAGATGAAGACGACCTAAAGAAAAAAAAAACAAAGAAACAAAATGGTTAGCAGGAAAAAAGAAATAATAAAACAAAAAAAAAATCAAGAAGCGCCAACTCGAGTAGAAACAGAAAAATATTCCGTCCAATAAAACGTTTACAGCTGGATCAAGTTAGTTTCCCCATCAGAAAAAACACCTAGAATATACTTACACAATCAGAGAGTCCGGATTCAATTCCTTCTGGCAAAGTGCCTAATTGAACTTATTACAAGACTTATTAGACTTGGGAATTTGATAAAATTACCCTTAAGCGGCGTTTAAACAGCCTGCTAGCAACCACTTATTTCCACAGCAATCACTCGTGTAACTTGGGCAAAATTGCAATTACGAAAACCTAAGCTTGCCAGACAAGTTACAGGCTGCTGGGAAAGATTGTTTTTAGATCTGCATGAAACCTGATGCTCTTAAAATAAAGACATACTCTAGAAGTCTATTTAGAGGGTTTGATAAGTAAGTCTTGGTCAATCACATCTGCTTGTTACAGTTTAGAGAGTCCAAGAGATAGAAGCTCTACGATGTCCTCCATGGCAAAATAAAAAGATGTAGTCTTCAAGAATGCAACAGATCATTTTATAGACCATAATAGCAACTTTCATGATAATGAGACGACTACTTTCGTAGAAAAGCGTCTTTCAATGACCTATCCAAAGATGCATTACAGCCGTTCCGCCACGCAACTGGTAAAAGTCTACATTTAATTTTTTCGGGTACAAAAATGTCCTTGCAATAAGTGTAGCCAGATTTCGTAAATTTTAAACCTGTTTAACTCGAGAACTTTTAGAGATAGTTACCAAGAAAGTCGCGTGAGTTTTGCATCGCTTTTGAGATGAGCTATTCAAAAAGGATATTAACATATACGTTACTTTTATCGGTTAAAAAGTTTGGCGCGTTTAAAAATGAGGGAATTGAGACATCAGGCAACACTGCTGGAAATGTATCCAGCTGAGCACCTGGATATTTTCCCACAGATAATGCGCACCCCGGTTTTCAGAGGTTAGCTAAAGACCCAAGTGCGCATTTCAGCGTCTTTATAGCTTCAGGATAACAAAAGTCAACCATTATTTCCCTTGTTTAAACGTATCCAATAAGAAACACGCACCCACACGGTTTCCGACACTGGTATAACGTTTTAAA
>Ga0058701_10002357_pt1 | contig 14230 bp, 11 predicted proteins | sample AgamicOrMae_FD_97039 | JGI IMG/M metagenome (GOLD analysis project Ga0058701, IMG submission 97039) | Agave microbial communities from Guanajuato, Mexico - Or.Ma.e | ecosystem: Host-associated > Plants > Phyllosphere > Phylloplane/Leaf | place: Guanajuato, Mexico | collected 2012-06-04 | reverse complement strand
GTGTCATGGAAGTTTGAAAGATAAATCGCGTACACGTGCGGTTGAAAAACGCAACCTTTGAAACTGAGAAAGTTTTTGGAATGCGGAGGTGGAAATAATTCACTCTCTTTTCTTTGGAAATGGAAGACTCTTTCGGTACAGCTCTTGTTAGTTGGATACTCAGCGAACAAGAATTTTATTGCGCATTTTTCTCGGTGTTAAGTGATAGTCTAGCCACCGCTGTGAAAAGTTCGCGCGGCATCCTTGTTTTGGAGGACATACGTCAACTTTAATTTCGCGATCTGCAGCAACAGCGGCTGAGGTAAATCCATCCGGTTTCATTTTTTTTCTAGGAAAACCTTCTAGACAAGAGCTTTTCAAGAGGAGATGACGAGATAAAATAACTTCTGTCGGTTGCCGACATGTTTCCTGTTTTACTTTTGCGCCAAGGCAGCGCCAAGGACCAAAGATAGGCACGCCTCCTGCTCCGGGGGGGAAAATAAGAACCCGACTTTATGTGCGATATTTCTGAAATGTTTTTGTACTCGTATATAGCAAATCATTTTTATTTTTAGCCGTATGTTTGTAACTAATTTTGAAATTTTACGATTTGAATTTTGTAAACTATTCTCTTTGGGTTTAACGCTTCCATGAACAATCCATCCTGGCCAAATGTACCAACAATCGAGATCAAGAGCCTCCCTAAAAGTGTGACTTTTGACTTCGACTGTAGAGATAAATTGTATCTGTATCTCCGTCTTTTCACCCGACCGTGGCAGCAGACAAGAAAAGATTTTCCAATGAAATATTATCACATTACGAATTCGCCTCTTCCGTGACAATCGAATCACCGATCCGGAAAACACCGAGAGAGGACTACTTACTCATATCGCTTGCACATGAGTTTCAATCCTCGACGGAAATCGTTTTTCATATTTTGATAACCTCACGCAAGCGATGCTACCGGTACCATCTCTGACCTACCTGAGCGCTACCCGATAGGAGCGTTGATCTTATATTTCTGGAATGGTAGTGTTGGTGCAATGGGTTATGAATCCGGATTGGAGTTTTTAAATCGGGTTAATATTAATAAACATTTATTACACGACTTTTTTCGCAAAAGACGAATCTCATGTTTCTCCCAAAGAAATGATCTATTTCTCTTTACGACAATACAATTCCGTTTACAAGATTCCCTCTCTTGCGGTGGATCACCTGCAGGGCAAAACTCATGTTGGTCGAACATCCAGGGGAAGTGTCTTAGGATATCCCAGAGGGTAGCTTTTTGTAAGTTTGAGCCACGTAGTCGTGGGAGCGCTGTGGCGGTCGCCAGAGTGCTTTGAGCCCAAACAATAGCGTGGGAGGAGCTATTGGCTATAGCAAGATGATAACAGATTGAGCAAAAACGGAGATGGTGCCAGTCTCTATTGTTTCAATGGGAACGTATCCATTTCAAAGATTGCCAAGTCTTGGCTGCTTTTTTCAGTTGGCGCTAATCACGGGTTTTTTGAGCTGCAGCCACGAGAAAAAACGAACGTCAAAGAAAAATTCAACAATCAAACTTCTTAGCACAACTAAACTTCGTTAGCGCAGAAAACATAGAGATCAGCCTTTGAATGCGTCTTTTTTTTGTCCTTACATCTGAAAGCGTTCTTGATGTAGAATTGCGGTGTAATGTTCAGCTGAAAGTGTAGTTCAAAATGGTGCTAAATTCTGTTTTTGTTTGCAACGAACGTGAGAAAAAAAAAGTATCTACGATTCTCAAAATTATTAGGTTGAGAAACGTTGAAGAGGTGGAAGGGAGGCAAGTAGGTGATCTACCCCGCACACCTCGTCGCGTACGCTTCCTCCTCTCTGCTAAGAGACAAAATCAAGGACGTTGCGGTATAATTACCTCCTCTTTAGTTCTTTTGATGATTAATTTAATTTTTGTACGTTTGCTTCACAGACGAAGGACATCGTAGAGTCTCCAGGCGGATTTCCAGGACAATCAGAAGAACTACTTTATGAAGATGAATACGCGAACTATAACGGCACGTAAGTAAAAATACACATATCATTAAACGTGTGTCATAACCCGCAAAAACGTTAGAAATTGACCCCTAATCAAAGCTCTCTATTGGAGTGCGTAAAAATAAGGACCAATCTTGATCGATATGGATATAAGCTTAGTGACTAGATTGGGTTAACTTAGCTCAGGCTAAATGTATTGTACCTCGCTCCGCTTGGCTTAACAAAAGGTTAAAGTTACATGTTATTTAATGTAGCCTTTTACACTCTGCGTAAAATAGAAATGATTCAAATATTTTAAAAAAATTGTTGTAGTCTTCCTGGCAGAAATCAAAGTATCTGAATCTTCAAACGAACTTCAAAAAATCGTGTTTGACAAAATTTATTGTGATAATAAATGCCCCGATGACTTTGGAGATTTTTTTGTTGCTTTTCACAACAAACTTTCAGTTAGCGTAAAAAGTCGCAAGGCGCAATCAGTATACGCCGGTGGACGATAGCACCTTGTCGCCGAGAAAAATGGTTTAAGATCATGCAAAACCAGAATGTCCTTGAGCAGCAAGGATCATTCTCCCAGCGGAGGACTTCTCTTCAACTCAAACAAGGATGAGTTGGATCGGGGAAAGTGTAGCGTGACAGGCTCCTAAAGAGAAAAGTCTCATAGACTGGCTGCGCGCAAAACGGGGTCTCGGTCGAGGGACGCTTTCATGTCAAGGGTCCCTCATCTATTCTTGTGATCGAATTGAATTTCGGATAACAGGACTCGCTCCTCCGTTTTGTGGTCAAAATTTGTCAGATCAGTGAAATACGCCGAAGCAATTTGTAGTTTCTGAGTAATGGTAAAAAATAAACAAAAATCATACTGGTCACTTGTAATGGGACTTAGATGACGACTATTCAACGGCTGCTTTTAGTGGTGGGGGAGCTTGACTCGTCCCACCAAAATTTTTCGTCAACTTTAAGAGTTGCATTTACTTTTTTTTGCATATTTCGCATATTAACCCTTTACCGCCCAGCGATGCCGTTCGGCAACAGAAAAAAAACATTTCTGAGGATCTTTTCATAGTTCAGTATTGTCTCAATTTAAAAGATATCACCCATCTGGAAACCTTAAATTTTATAATTTAGGCATTTTAAAAAGCTTAAATTTTTTTAGTGAAAAGAAATCCTTCCAATTTCTCTTAAGCCAAATTTCACTCCAAATATTTTGGGCTGTAAAGGGTTAAAATAGTCTTCTTGAGAGGAAAAAACGATGACAATACTTTCCCTATCGGGAAAGTAAAAAACGGTCTAGTTCGAAATTTTTTCACAAAAATAGAGCATTTTTCTTCCCTTTGTTGGAAGCTCCTAAGGAACTAAATGAGTCTTCGTCTCATTCTATTTGAATTTGATATTAAAATACCGAGATGAATTTTTGCGCAGGCTGTACGTGCCGTATTCGGAGAGGCCGGAGACTTACATCGTTCCGCTGGTGTTCTTCATCATTTTTGTTGTCGGGGTCCTCGGCAACGGCACTTTGGTGCTCATGTTTGCCAGGAACCGGAACATGCGCAATGTTCCCAACACATACATTTTTAGGTAAGTCGTTCCCTAAAACACCTTCCAGCAACAGCCTTCATGATTGATCGAAAACGATATCTTCATGGTACTGAAGAAAAAGATAGTAATCGTAATTGGCTTCAAGATGTGACCTCTTCAAGAGAAATCCTGATAAAGCCAGACTACATCGCACTTTATAATCAAACCTAACGAAACGTTACCAATTTGGTAACGTTACATTTGGTGATACCCAATCTGATTGATCTGACCTGTCGTTACTTAAATTGAATCTGCCGGAGTCAACCTTAACCCAAAGTTTTCTAACTTTAACGGTACTTTTGAGGTCTGGACAGAGGTACGAAAATCTAAGAGATGGGAGTGTAGATTATAGGTAGGCAAACAGAGCACAGTCGTGTTCACCGGTTGCCTATCCACCGTCTCACTCCCTGTACTGTCACGCTGCGTCCTCCAAAAATATTCTGAACGAGTCAGTTCCTGGAATTAATTTTTAAATGAAAGCGGAAGAAATCAGGTATTTGAGACAGCGGATACTTCGTTACATTTTCCTGAATTTGTTTGGTGAGGAATTTCATCGAACGAAGTTAGGAAACTTGAAGCACGACGATATTGCTGACGCGATTATTAATGTAAGTCTGGAATGCTGTAAAGTTTGGGAGGGAAAAGAACTTTTGATGGGAAATGATTGATATTAAACCAAGTTTTTTTGGTGTTGTTTTTTTAATTTGATAATTAACGGAAAATACATAGGGTGTTCCCGTAGCGCCAGAGCATCTACCCTCTAATGGAATCTCACCCTTGTTAAAATTCACCATCCTCTGGTTCAAATTCCAACTCTTCTCTAAGCTCCAACACGGTGAATTGCTCAATTACATATCTATTTTATTTTTATTTTATTTTTAATCCTCAATTGCTAAATTTTACTCAAGACTTCAACATGGTATAGCGAGCCCTTCCTAAAACCTTCTTTACATTGATATTAATGCAGAGTAAATATAAGTCCCTCTTGTTTTTTCGGACGAGATGGTCGATCCCTATTTTTATGTGTGGGGGGGCAGGGACTTCAGGGATGCTTAGAAAGTTGTTAGTTCACCATTAACATTATCCGCAATTGCGGTTTTACGTCGTGTGTTGCGATTTTCTTCAAGGGGCGCGAAAAAGAAACTTCCTCTCTTTGAACAGGATATTTCTCCCGAAACTCGCCTGACAGAAGCGCACTCAGGACGCATGCTGGTATTACCTGTGCGTCCATTAATACGCAAATAGAGTAAGAGGGAGACCACGTACTTGTATGAATAAGGAGGTACCCAAGGAACTCTCCTTGTTACCCGTGCTAACATCCACCACCACCTGAAATGTTACCTTGAGCAGGCTTACATGTAATTATTTCCTCTCCCCTATCATCGTTAAGATCTCCTCTTTTCTAAATTTTATGGGTAGTTATAAACGCCAAATTTCAAATCCGCCAACGCCGCTACCAAACTAACCTAACCTTACCTAATCTAACCTTTGACGGTTATGATCATTGGCGCTTATGGATACTGGCGGGTACGGCGGTGGTGGTTTTGATATTTGATGTTTTTGGGTGCCGCCCAATTTTATCCGTCTTACTGTCACAACGGAGAAGACTATCTCTTCCTAGAGGTATCGTCTTTAAAGATATTTTAAAATTATATTAAGAAGTTTTTAAAAAAGCAAATGCTTTCGGCTCTTTTTTTTGCGAAGTACTTCTTCAAAAAAATGCGTAACATTAATGCGTAAGTTCAGCGAAAACGAGTCTAATTTTTTGATAGGAAACTCCGCAAGCATATCCACTTTTCACGTAACCGTGAAAACGTAACGTAGCATAAGCCAAACTTTTTTCGGGCAGCGCCACAGGAGCATTAATCGTCAAGCATGCCCCCAAACGACTAAGGATTGTTTGTTGTGTCAACAGTCTCGCCTTGGGGGATCTGCTGGTGATTTTGACGTGTGTGCCGTTCACATCCACTGTGTACACACTGGAATCGTGGCCTTACGGTCGCGCCGTGTGCAAACTCTCGGAAGTGACAAAGGACGTGTCCATCGGCGTGAGCGTGTTCACGTTGACGGCGCTGAGCGCCGAGCGTTACTTCGCCATCGCGCGGCCTCTCCGACGCCAGGCCTCGCACGGCGCCAGACCCATCACTCTCATCTCGGCGCTCGGCATCTGGATCCTGGCCATCTTCCTGGCTGCGCCGGACGGCTTCAACGCCACCGTGGAAGTCATCTCGCTGGATGAGCAAAACCACACCATAATGGTGAGTGACACTCCAATCGGGTTCAAGTTGGTTCGAAGGGTGGAGCGGTACTACCATAGACAGAAAAGACGTCCCCCCCCCACGCAACCACCTAGACATCGGTGCGTTGCGTTTGTCTAACTTAGCTCGGAATCAGGCAGGTGATTGGCCGATTCCGAGCTAACCCTGTATCGAGAATCCATAGCAAGTCAATGCATGGATATCCATAGAAATCCAAGGATATCCAAATGGACATCCATAAAACATAGATAATTGAAGACTGATATCCATAAAACATGGATATCCACTAATGGATATTTATTGTTTCCGGATATCCATTGCGGAATGTCTTTGCATGGATATCCCTCCTTGGATATCAATGTGGATATCTACACTTGTATGATAATTGAAGACTGACATCCAAAAACCATGGATATTCATCTTGATACCCGTGGATTTTTGGAAATCCAAGTATGGATATGCTATGAGTTCTCGGACAGGGAAGGTAGGCAACCGCAATGCGCCGATGTCAAGGTCGTTGCAGGAAGGGGGACGTTTTTTCTGTCTATGATAGTACTATCGTCCCAAAATGTATTGTCCGGTTCTGGTCGCACAAGAAGGCTCCGCTTAATGGGGAGATACATTGACCACCGCCTACTTGCACAACCAGAACCGGACTGGACTGATAGAAAGATAGGTTATTGGAGTCGTGTGCTTCGGTCAGTTTGGCCTTGGGACTGAAAGGTAGAAGACGAGGTAGAAAATGTGAACCTTAAGTTTCAGAGTGAACCAAAAATATTTGTTTGTTTCAGATCTGTACACCGTTTCCGAAGGTGCTAGGCAGATCCTATCCGGTCACTATGGTGGTGTTCAAGTTTCTATTGTACTACGCAGTCCCCCTCTGCATCATTGCTGCCTTCTACTTGTGTATGGCCAGACATCTGGAACTCAGCACGAGGAACATGCCTGGAGAACTGCCCGGCCAAATCGGCAACCAGAGCGCACAGGCCAGAGCACGCAAGAAAGTGGCCAAAATGGTGCTAGCCTTTGTGGTCAGTACAATATTCTTTTTCATTTAAAAACAAATAGCTCTGTGTACGTGTTTTCAGAGTGAGGAGATATTACTGTATTTCAATCTAAAAGAGCGAAATATTTCCCAGTAAAATGTATAGAATGTATGCCATACTTTTGCGCGCATGCAATGTGAAATATGTCTCTCTAACAGCGGTTTTGGAGGAGAATGGCGGAGATCAAAATTTTTACCTCCCGGATTCCATCGACAGTCAGGACTTTAGAGGTTTCGCCCTTCCTCGAATATTTTAGCGTTTCCTAGATTTTGAGTTCTTCATTAAAACAGTTATAGACACAGCGTTATCAAAGAGATTTAAGTGCTGCAAGAAAGGTGCACCAGTTAGGAGGCAGGTCCGCTAAAAACTGACTTCAGTTTGACGCGCCTGCAGTGATATGGTAGGCCTACTTTATGATTCGTGCGAAAAATGCATGGAAACACCCCTAAATATTTCGCCTGAAACGGTGAACGATACAAACAGACGAGCGTGACAAGAGAGGGGGCTCAAAAGCACAGTGGGTTATTGAAAGGCTGGCTGAAAGAGCGTTTGTGTAACGTGGCGTTCATCAACAATTAATTATGTGGCAAGTTCACCGGATGAAAGCTTAAGAGGGCTATTTACGTTTTGTGACGAGGATTCCCTGTGTGGCATAGGGGAAAGACTCTTAGAAATTTCGTGCAAGAAGATTGGCAAACGATGATATACTGAAACCTTCCGCGCTACGGTGGACTTATTTATATTGAGTTGAATGAAAATAAGTTGCGTTTGACTTCCGTTCGCTGAATATGCTTTGAAATAGGAATAAGAAGGGCGAAAAACGGGGTGAAGGTAAACATACTCTGAAAAATCCTCTGGATAGACTCATGAAACATTTTCCTCTGCTTGTTACACATGTTTCTCCATGATTCAAATGCACACTTGCCTCCGAACAATTTGAACTCTCGGTGCCATGTCGAAACCAATTTTAATAATTTAGAAGGGTGAGCTCGCGTAAAGCAGAAATAAAATACACCGCAAAATACATTTAATTGCCTAACAGGAAATCATTTTCTTCGTGAAAAATAAAGGAGATGAAACTTACATCTCTCAGCCCAGTGTTTTTCTTTTCTGTATTATGATGTTTCACTGCGTTTAAGTCTTCTGATTCGAAATTTCATTTTTGATCGTCGCAGAAAAGTACCCAAGCCTTATAAAAGGGCAGCAACACACCAAAATTTGACGGATAGTATTTAGTTTATCGTTTGAATGAGGCATACCTATTTTATTTTATGTCGAGTTTTAGTAGTCAGACTGACAAAATGTAGGTCAGGGCGCTTTCATTGTCGGGTTCGGGTAGCAAAGCCCGTTCACTGACCCTGTTACGCCGTTAAAGGCAATAAAACGATGACAAGATTTGCCCCTTTGCCGTAAACCACAGCCATTTTGTAAAGTCGTGTCATTTTTCCCAAATCTAAAGACATGCGAAATTTCTTGCAATAACTTTGTCAAAGTGCATGCGGATCGCACTGGCTTCCTTACTATAGTTTTAGAAGTAACCGTCTTGTCCTCGATTCGCTTTGTCAGCCTCAGACCGTAAAAATAAATTACTTCTGGAACTCTGTTATAGCAAACCCGTCAAAGAATGACGGATTTCTGAAACTTTTTTATTCCATAGGCCTAAAAGATGAATCATATATGTAATATCGTTCCAAACTTTCAGATCCCAGTGAATCCTAATGGGTGAATGTTGTGTAATAGTACTCACATGGTTTGAGGGTCGAGTTTGGCGGAAGAGGTGGTTCAACCCTCGTGTAAACGCCGCTTTCAGTCGGCTCTAGCACTCGTGATACAAGCGTAGGTATCTAGTTGAATTTGCGTAATAGAATCTCTATGAAATCGAGTGCTTGTTAAGTATGATAACGCTATAATAGTTGTGTAACATTTTTATGAGGAAACTAATAGAGGATGGCATCGGTATGATAGATCACGTCACCGTTTGAGAAAGGGCTAGCCCATCTTTTCTAACGACTACTACATTAATCATGATTTCTAGATTTAGTTCTGTCCTCAATGAGAAACTGCAATACTCGATAACCTTGGAAAACCACCCGTTAAATTAATAAGTGCCATACCTCATCATAGCACAAGCATCGGAGCTGTGGGCAAAGGCCACTAATTAAACGCTTTATTTACGATCAAGACGCGGTACTCAACGAATACTTCCTGGAAATATTGCTCGTGATTACATTGTCAGCCCAAGAAAATTACCTAAATGACTCCTTACGAACAGAATCGATTAGCAAGTTGAAATCTTAGCTGGGAAATTCACAAAGGTTTTGGCACGTCAAAAACACTACGAGTATCACCATTTTCGAATTATACTCCAGATAGGTTTACAGGTTGATTAACACCTGCACGCTGCTTTGTCCCTAGTCCGAGAATCCATAGCATATTCATAAATGGATTTCCGAAATTCCACGGATATCAACATGGATATCCATGATTTTTGGATGTCTTCATTTATCCATACAAGAGTTGATATCCACATTGATATCCAAGCAGGGATATCCATGCAAGGACATTCTTCAATGGATATCCGTAAAAATAAGTATCCATGACTAGATATCAATGTTTTTATGGATATTAGTCTTCAATTATCAATGATTTCCTGGATATCTTTGATACCCTTGGATTTCTATGGATATGCATGCACTGACTTGCTATGGATTCTTGGTCCAGAGTAGTCTAACAGCGATGCAGTTTTTATCTGTAGACAACACAACCTACAATGTCTGTGCAAGTTTATATATTATTTTGATATCCACCTTTGTGAATAATATCAAAAACTTTCAACCAGATGCAAAAAGATGAGAACATTTGAGCCAGTAGTTCCTCTGCAAGCCGTGTTGAGGTCACGTGCCGTTGTTCTTGTTATGCGATTGCGTTGCATCTTCACTCCTGCCTCTCATGATCCGTGCTTTTTGCAGGTTATCTTCGTCGTGTGCTTCCTTCCCTACCACGTGGTATCCCTGTGGTTCTTCATCTACCCGTACGCCCAAGAGGAGTACAACAGCTTCTGGCACAGCCTCCGAATCATCGGCTTCTGCCTCACGTTCATCAACAGCTGCGTGAATCCCGTCGCACTGTACTGCGTCAGTGGCGTCTTCAGGAAACACTTCAATCAGTACCTCTTCTGCTGTTGCGGCCAGTCCGGAGGGCGGCAGGCTCTGAGTGAACAGCACACGCAGGTTCACTTCCGCCGGTTGAACTATTCTCGTGATTTCTCGGTGAGTCGGACTACCGCACAAACAATCTGCTGCGAGCCTCACATCAACAACCATTCGGGGAGGCCGTCGCTGGCGCACCGCGCCCGGCTGGCCAACCTCAACGGCGGCACCGGTGCCAGTGTGGACCTCGAAGATTGCCACGTGGAGGACACTATCGTTTGCTCCGAATAGAATGCTCAAAAGCCCGCCTCTCTTTTATTTCGTTGGACATATCAAGTTACTTTTTTGTTTTCCTTCGCAGTTTGCCTCTGTACGACCAGAAAAGGTGCGCTGACAAGACCGTCGTTCTGAGGACCACAACGTCGCGACGCTCACATAGGTAAAACAATCTCACACTTGTCAGTCGCCTACTGATTTGGCTCTGTCTCTTTACCTTCCGCCCGGATCATCATCTATGGAAGTAGGCAGGACATAAATTATGAAAAAGATATTTGAAAATAGCTTGACATTTATAATATGTCTAGAAGCGCTCATCAATATCCCGAATTTCAACAGCCAGAAGTCTGTTAGTAGTACGATACATCAACACCACGAAAACATGTGTGGGACTTCATTAAAAACACAAATGACGTGGGACAAAGACGTCAACAAACTGGACAAGAAAATTCCAAAGAACCGACGGCCACTTTGAAATGTATTTTGACCGTCTCTCTCCTGCTTCCCTTAGTTTATGGCGTATAATCAACTTACTTTGGAACTTTTTCCATACTTTCCCGCATTTGCACATTCACTCACTGACTGAGGAGAACGTAGCACGGTAGAGCTAGAATTCTATGCAAAACTTTGCTGTGGTACAGTATACAGCAGACGAATGGGCGTTCATGTAAGATACTCTTCCTTAGAAAAGCCAACTCCACCGTATCTCTACTGTTTTATGTTGTTCTTTACTGCGGACATTTTCTACGTGGTGAAGAATTTGTGCGACGTGCCATGCGAGGTACGAGCCCCTGACGATTTTCTGAAACGAGAATGCAACCACCTTGACATGAGTGTTGTGCGTGTTGCCTACTAGAGGTTGAAATCATCTGATTCAGCCCATAAGAGGCAACACGCATGGCACTCGTTTCGAGCGAGTAGCATCATCATTTCAGAAAATCCTCAGGGGCTCGTAACTCGCTCGGTACATTTTGTTGCTCTAGTGTAGATCAAGTTCTTCAGAGCTCGCACTGGCGAATTGTACGATTTTTTTTAATGTTTTATCCTTTTTTATGCAAGCTTGTTTAGAACGTTTTTCAATTAACCTACGTACTCCGTAAGTTGCACAGTGGTGTTTACTTTGCCTTTCATCGTCAGTTGAGTTTTCGTTCCTTTTCCAAACCTATGACAGAGCCAAGTTAGAGTACTACTAACCTTATTTAAGATTAACTGACCCGTTAACAAAATTCTTGTTATTATTTTGGCTAACAACGAGAGTTTGCATGCCGTGTAAGATGTTGTTCCGTGTGAAGGTGGGCAGAAATTTTTTTAAAGCATGGAAAAAATACCGGTAACCGTGTGAATGTTAATCGTTTTGGGTAAAAGGTGGATGTATGTTTGTCTTTTATTAACCGGACAGTTTTCCATACCAACGACTGGCATTCGAGATGAGCCTACTTTGACAATTTGGGGTGCTTGCCTGTAAACAAATAAGGCTCGATTGACCTATATCACTTTTTCATGGAAGCTACAATTTTTTATTCGTTTTCGATCTTTTTTTCGAATGACTGCGTGAAGCGCACAATTTGGCTTCATCACTAAGTCAATCGGAGCATGTAACAGTGATTTGCACAAAACATCATTCAAAGCGAATGCCATATGAGTGCGATCTGATCTCTGGGCAAAACTCTCAACGGCTCAACGGCCCGTTTTCGTCGTGTGGTGAGAGAGATAGCTGCGCGGACCCACGTATAAAGCCGGGGGTATTTTCTTGCATTTTTCCGTATATGTTTAGGCGATGAGTAGCGTTTCTAGCTGTATATTCTCGCCTCGTTTTAGTTATTTTATTGCCAGCCTACTTCCATTGATATCCGTGGTAATAATCTCCTATTCTGTGATCATACCGCAACCAATATCTTTTATTCTTGGGCTTGTTTTTTTTTTTGTTTTTTTAATACTATGACGAGGATAAAGAGTTGTCCGCATGAGAATTAAATATGTGCATTTAGCGCCATGCTCTTTCATGAATCAATTACACACATTGTACAAACATCTTAGACTAGTGTATTTAGGGTCCAATATTTACAAGTAAAAAATGTAAGTTTAGTGCCAAATCCGCTTAACATTGCGATTTTGCCGTATCATTTTTAGTCAGAAAGGTTGTTGTACTGCTAGATCCTGAGTTTTAAAATAATTCTTAAAACGCTTGCAATTTTGGTCGTAGCAAATATACCAAGTAGAATTAATGCATTTTGTTCGAAACCTAAAGAGCTACGGTTCGAATTTGGTGGTAGGGGCGGTGTTGAGTCCATTTCGCACCCATTTAACTGGAAACATACGCTGCACATGTAATCAATGCATAGTCCATGTAAAATCCATGTATAATGCCTGCACTGGTTTGCTCATTGAAACAATATGTTAACACGGAACGTATATTGAGTCTATATGTGTTCCATAGTACATATTTTTATAATATACGAAATGGCTATTCGCCCACCAGCCCCATATAAAATGTATTAGGTTAGGTTCCGTGCGTTCAAGTCACCTGTTTAAAATGCATTACGTGCTTTTAAGTCTCCATATATTTGCGCCGACGGGCGAATAGCGAAGACCTTTTATAACCGTACTGCCGGAACTTAAATAAATTACACATGATCATACATGGACTATATGTCAATTAGGTATAGGGTACATGTACAGTGTATATTTCAAGTTTCATTAGTAGGAGGAGGGAGGGTGAAATTTTTCGGAAACTAGCAGTACACGCAGTTCTTCAATGGTCCTTCTATGAGCTAAAATAATATGAGTCCCTCAGTGAACAAAGGCGAAGTTCGTTGTTAGTGATGTCATGCACAAGTCCCTAGAATAGACCCACATTCCCAAGGAAACAATATTTTTCTGATTTCAAAACATGCGATTATAACTGTGTTGATTATTTGAATCTGGCAACCTCTGAGCGTACGTTATTTCTACTCGACGGGAATATTTTGTAGACATCGTATGTTTGTTCCTCATTTATGAACGCGAGTATTTTTGTAAATAAGATGTCTGTACATAAGCGCACGTTTCTCTCATGTTGATGTAAAGCACTTGGACGAGAAAAAAAGAAGAAAATAAGAAAAATCATAAGTAGGAGTGGTCACAGCTCATCTCGGACAAGATTATTGACTACTCCTTCAAGCACAAAACGCTTAGATACCATGTACATATTAGGGACAAGATCTTTATAAAATTCTGTGTGAATATAAAGACCGGCGCACCTCTTATAGTGCAAATAATGTGTAAAGCGAGTTGTACAATTTCATGTTCGACTTGTTTGTCTGAATATGGTGGAACTCCGCTGATTCTTGAGCACTCTCATATTTGCACGATGGTACGGCCATACGGTTTAGAAGGTAATAATTATCTCTTGGATGTTGGATTTTTTTCTGGTATTTTTTAATGATGGCTCACTTTACTTTTGACATTTTTTTAAACTCTAAATATGCCAATTAAAACCGGGTTACGCTCTTCCTCATCAACACAACTTCTCGGGAGTTGTGGTTAATTTTTTAATTATTTTTTTAAATTTTATTTTTGTAATGGTTGTTACATGATTTCTTTGGACCTCTGCTTGAGCCACAAAAGAGGAAGTTGAGGCAATTACTTACAAAAAGAGCATAAGATACGCGTACTCGAAGACTTTACCTTGAAAAACAATTTTTACTATGGGTGCTTGACTTGACATAATTATATTTTCCGCGGATGATAAAAGTCTTATTCTGTGATGATTTTCGATGAAAAACTCCGATTTCAGCTCGAAATTTGGCAGGTAGATACGTTTTGACTCAAAACGCGCGGATCTAACTAAACGGTTTTTAGGTAAACAGTTAGTGTGAGGAACCTTCGGAGATCGGCTACCGGTACATTTTTTGATAAATAACGCATTTTCCTATTTATTTATATTGATATTTAC
>Ga0058701_10002356_pt1 | contig 14235 bp, 7 predicted proteins | sample AgamicOrMae_FD_97039 | JGI IMG/M metagenome (GOLD analysis project Ga0058701, IMG submission 97039) | Agave microbial communities from Guanajuato, Mexico - Or.Ma.e | ecosystem: Host-associated > Plants > Phyllosphere > Phylloplane/Leaf | place: Guanajuato, Mexico | collected 2012-06-04 | reverse complement strand
TTTTTTTTTCACTTTCATTATCCACTCTTTTTCAACCTTTAGTTACTTGAATATACGATGAGCATTAACGGCATACGATCGCGTATGCTAGGTCAAACCCACTTCCGCCCAGCGATGCCGTTTGGGAACAGAAAAAAAATATTTTAGAGGATCTTTTGATTTCAGTATTGTCACTATTCAAAAAATATCACCCCTCTAGAAATTTGAAATTTGATAATTTAGGCATTTTTCAAAGCTTAAAATTTCGTATTTGAATGAAAAAAAATCCGTCCAATTTCTCTTAAGCTAACTTTCACTCCAAATACTTAGGGCTATTAGGGGTTAACTTAGGTTATGTTACCTTAGGTTAGATTAGGTAAGATTCAGGTCCTTGTTTCTCGCTTCGCTGCTGATGTGCCCGGTTGTACCCACCCAAGCCGCTCACTTCTCGGCTACAGTAATTACCGCTCAAAAATAGGTGTTAGGCTTGGCGATCGTTTGGTTAGGTTAACCTAGTGTACGACTTCTAGGGTTCCTGGGGTTAGAAATGAAGGAGACCATTCGTAGGCTCAGGATTAGGTATATTGGGACGCCTATTCTAAGCTCCTAATCACGTATCTAACAATGTCCTGGCAACGCTTGAAGCCTTTTCTATCGTTTACTGTCGGTCCTTACCAACCCTTTGATGTATCCTGATCACTTGCTATGACCCAAGGCTTACATGAGGTTCGTTACGTTTACGTCATTCAAGGTTTTCATACAGGTTAAATCTTAATCCAGGTTTGAGTTACGAACCTCACGCGTCACTCCAAGGCTTGGCTATCTAGAGTTAAGCTTAAGCTTTGGAAAATGCCTAAATAATTACATTTCAGGTTTTCAGAGGGGTGATATTTTTGAAATTGTGACAATACTGAACTGAAAAGACCCTCTAAATTATTTTTTTTCTGTTTCCGAACGGCATCGCCGGACGGTAGTGAGTGAAAGATCATCGGCTTGATATACTAAACATGACTGGGACTTAAATAACGTTTGCCTGAGGACAAGAAACTATTTTTGAGTGGAACTACAGTATACCAACCCTTTTATCTAAACTCGATTAAGAATTATTGTTCATTTGTCATCGCGCGTTAATCGAATGTAATTTGGATTAAACGACGACGTAGCCGTCTCATTTGTTTGGAAAGACAACAAGAAATTTTGTTGGTTTTGCCAGAAAGGTTAGCTGTCGGAGTCCGCAGATGCTGCTTCCCTGTGATTGGATTTTCGTGCTGATCCTCACGTACTGCTTAGTCCCTCAGGAGAATTTCCACTTTTTCAATTCGCCCGAAAGCCTCCCAAACCACCACAAAATGATTCATTTCACAATTTCTCCAAATTCAACGCCATTTTTAAAGCGATCAATAGCAACAAACACACGCAGTTTCAAAGATTGGATTTTCAACCTCTGCATGTGTTCCTCTCTTGTTCAAACACCGATAAAAATGATTCCTTTTTTGGGAGCACCTACACCCACCTTGGGGTGAAATTGGGAAAAAAACTCTTGCCAAGAAGAAAGCCGATGGTTGTTATATCTTCATACTCAAAACGAATTTCCGGAACAGGTACCTCTTTTTTTAACAGTGGGAGTGCAAAAGGAGAGAAGAAGAAAAAGGCTAAGCAAAGGAGAAGAAAATGTAAAATGGTGAGCGAGAAGTGGAGCGCACGTAAATACCGGGAACTTGTGTTCTCTTTGGTCGTCCGCTTCATTGCAAACGAATGCGCTGCAATATTTTGACCTCGGCTATTACTCTCCATTTTGTAGGAAATCAGGAGGAAACGGTTTGGAGCCGCCGCGGGTCCCCAGCGCCGCCAACCAACGCCACCGAAAATCTTCACTCGTAAATGGACCGCAGGGGTCATTTGTGATTCAAGCATCTGCTGCCCGTCCATATTGCACGCAACATTTTTGTTTTTCAATTTTGGTCAACATGCCACAGATTGAAATGAAATTTGTCAAAGCCGCTTGTTTACAAGGCTCTTTGTCGCTACCAACTTTTGAAACCGAAAACATCGAATCGATTGGGATGGTCGACCTTTTCTGTGGCGACCTTTCGACGCCGTGCCGCCGCGCCATTCACCACCCAAATGCCACTTGCCAGTCGTTCTCGGATCAACAATGTACAAAAGTTAATCCCTGCTAATCTACAGCACATCTGCCAGATGTCAGCGCTTCGAGTGCTGCACTTGAGACCAATCGAAAACGTTTTCTGGGAGGTTAATATCACTTTATGGATAAAGAGGATGCGTGTTGCTGGAACTGAGGTGTTGGTTTGAGTGAGAGCAACGAAAATACCGTGTTATATTGTTTCGACTAGTATTATTTTTGACTGATTGCATTCGCGATCACATAAAGAAGAGATTCGTTGCTGTAACTAAAGTGATTTTTAAAACAAAAGCATAACAATAGCATTTTATTCTTTGGACAAATTCTATTTTCTATCGCAAGCACAAATTAACTTTGCTTAGCTCGGTTTTGGATAAAAGTCAAACCTGACCTGACTTAATCTAGGATTTAAATTAACCTAGGATAAAGATTCGGAGAAGGGAACGACCAGGCTTAGGCTCAATATCAGGAGAACTCAACTAATTGTAAGAGCCATCGTCCAGATTAAGCTCACAAACAAGACTTCTCGCAGTAGTTTTCATAACTCGCCCGTGGTAACGAGTTCTATAGTTCATAAGCTCTTCTTCGGGAAGCTTTTGGATTTACGAGTCGGCTGATGTGTGATTGGTACATCGAAAATAAAGGCACTGAATGCTATCTTTTTTCTTTGCTTATGTCTGGATTCCCACTTAAGAGAATTTTGAGTTCAAGTCAAACATATTAGCCTTATTCTTCTAAGATTTTCATTAATCTATCCTTTTCTCAACTGCGGTTTTCGGTAAACCTAACTTTACCAAACGTAACTTAACCCATAACAGCCCAAAGTATTTGGAGTGAAATTCAGCTTAAGAGAATTCGAAAGGATTCCCCATTAAAATACGCAATTTTAAGCTTTGAAAAATGCCTAAATAATTAAATTTCAAGTTTCTAGAGGGGTGATATTTTTTTAAATTGTGACAAAACTGAACTGAAAAGATCCTCTAAAATAATTTTTCCTGTTGCCGGACGGCATCGCTGGGCGGTAGTGATTTAACCCAACTTAAGCTAAGCTAACTTAACCGAGCCTAACCAACTTAACTTGACCTTACCTAAATAGCTAAACCTAACCAAACTAAAGATAACCCAAAAATTTTAAATCGTTTTTAATCGTTTAACAAACAATACATAGGTACGTACAAACCAAAGGCGTTTGGTTTATCAAAAATCTGTTGAATGAAATCGGTCAAATGATAAATAATGTGAAAAATATATTTTGTGTGGTCCAGGTAGGACAAGGTGTCAACTCCAATTTGGTCGATTGTCCCGGATACCCAGCTCGTTCCATTTGACCGCGTTGTGAGTGGCTTTATTGTTGAGTAATTAGAGTAGGCCGGCGGAGTGGTCGTTGGGACGCTGCGTCGGTGACCTTCCGCCCGGCGCGGCGCGGCGAGGAGCGTTCGACGTCTTGACCATTCGCCACGGAGCCAGGCGATGCGATGCACTCGGCCTGGGCGGACCGTTCATCAAAGTTGAACGTAGCGTGCGGAGCAGTCGTAAGAGAGGTGGACGCTTTGAGTTTCTCCTTGCGCTCGCTTGTGCCGTGGAGGCTATCCCGTGACCAGCCCGCGTTTGGGGCCGCCTCTGGCCGGCGCCCGGTCGGGGATGCTGCCCAAACTGGCGTCACATCCACCTCACGCCGAATCTCCGCTACCCCATTTAATTGGCCAAAAAACTTCCGACCTTTCTTTGAATCGAATTATAGCCCCTTCGCTTTAACTCACTACCGTCCAGCGATGCCGTTCGGAAACAGAAAAATTTGTTTTAGATAGGATCTTTTCAGTTCAGATTTGTCACAATTGATAAAATATCACCCCTCTGGAAACTTGAACTTTAATAATTCAGGCATTTTTCAAAGCTTGAAATTTCGTATTTTAGTGGAAAAAATCCTTCCAATTTCTCTTAAGCTGAATTTCACTCTACATACTTTGGACTGTTATGGGTTAATCAGTATAGTCGGAGTATCAAACTGGGTAATCTTGGACGAGATATTTTTTTTATCACTGATGTCACGCTTTAAAACGGTTATAAGCAAATTTTTAGCTGAGAGGTATCTTCTTAGCCTATAAACGATACGCAGACAAACTCTCATATATTTAGCTCAACAATATTTCCCCCGTCTTCGCATTTACGGTAAAACATTTAGCTTTTTTGGATCTAGTTAGGCTCTTTAGAAGCTTGACTGGAGTTTTTATCTTTGTAAAAATGTCGTTCCATTGAAAGAGCTACCTTCGCTTATGTCATGGTCATGGGGCAGATGGAGAGCATTTCAAGTCATTCGATCAGAAAATGCGTTTTTTTCCCGCCGCCGTTTAGAAAAACATCAGAGCTGATGTTCTCTTCGGTGGCCATCACGTGCGTGTTCGATGTGGTTGTTTCAACTACCATAAAGGTTTACATTTCCCTTCTCGCTCTGCTCCGAAGTAAATACCGTGTGCCGTCTTAACCTCAACCCATTCCTTACTTTTCAGTAGCCATATCGGAGGTCTTTCTATTGAGAGGTCTATGGACTCTAAAATGGAAAATCAAAAAAGACTTTGTAAGCCTATTCCATTTTCGTGACCCAAAAAGGCAATGTAAAGTAGGTTCTCCCGGACAGAAAGAAGAGAGAAGCGGAGGTAGGCAACTGAAGAACAGCTGTGTCGCGGTGGTTGCCTACCTTTTAAAACAAAAGTTAAAAAGGTTGCATTTTGTACCGTACCTCCTGGTTTTAGCGGCCTGGATATACTAGAGACGAGACAATGAGTGTACAAAACCATGGGCGCCGACATCTTGTTTCCGAAGTTTCTCCGTAAGCTACAATGCATTTGACTGTCTCTTAGGAAACAAAATGGCTGCCCAATGCCTTCTCTCTAGTATCCAGTCCTCTAGCTGTAGGTACCTTTTAAACATGAATTCGCAGAATAAGGTAGGTTATGTGCCCTATGCTTTGCTTCGCTTTTGCTCCAGCTGGCGTGGTTTGGGATGATCTTTGAAGGAAGAATGAACGATACGGTATTCGACAGAAAGAACCAACTAAGTCGCGGGGAACAGCGTGACTAAACATACGGAAGAAGCTGAACCGGGAGTCGGGAGAGGGAAAGTGGAGAGGGTCTCGAGACGAGGAAACGACTTTTTTTCTGCATTTATGCAGGCTGTGATGCTAAGCATCGATAGCAATTATCACAAACTGCTTAAGGCCGTTCCACCGGAACACTTCCGTGTAAATTCAGGCAAAAGGAAAACGTCGGGAATTCCACTTCTGTTCAGTTCTCACTCGGTACTCTAAATTTTTAAGGTCTTATTTTATAAACCTTTTACGTTGGATATATCATTGTGAGCCGAGCAGATCGGTAGCAGAAGACGGCATAGCGTACCTAACCTTACTTAATATTTCGTCGTCAAGCCGGATGCCGCTTACTTCCCGGGGGCAATGATTACCACTGTAAAGCAAGCGGTATCGCACTTGTTGACGACCGAGCGAAGTAATAGCGAGGCACACGGCATCAAAAGTAAACTGACCTTAAGTTGTTACAACCAGCCTCCTTTAAAAATGCTCTATCTGATTAGTTGAATGGTGCAGTTTTGATGAGAATACGATGTTACAGAAGAGCATCAATTTAACAATTAATTTAACTGTTAATTTCACGGAATTATAATTAATTCACGCCACGTCGACGTCACACGAACAATGAACCAATCACTTCTTTAAAATCGGCAGTAAAGTTTGCAGGGCACAGCTCGCAAGGTTGTTGCACGACGAAGTCTATAAAGTGCCCTATAAAGTGGTCCATTTGAACTTAATGATCCTTGAAGAATCTACTGCAAGTCACTGCATTAATTATTTGTGTGACGGCGAAACAGTTAAAGTTCAATCATCGTAAAGAAAAATGTGTGACAACCTCTTTGTTAGCAGTATTGAAATACCGCCAAAAATACAGATTGCTTTCAACTGCACTTTTAGATCGACGTTTCCTCTCTCCGCAAACCTTAAAAGCGAAAGAATTGATTAAATCAATGTAGGTCCTTCTTACTCCAACATAAGTTTCTACTTCCGAAAAATATTTCTGTCCTTAACGTAACTTATGCGGTTAGTGTAACCGAATTTACTGTTGACCTAATCCAGCTTTTCTTCAGAATTCCCAAAACTTCCGTTACCTAATTTCAGTTCTAGGTATCGTCAGCCGTTCCGGAATATTTGAGCTTTGAACACTTTTGTGCACCTGCTATATCGCGTGGTTCAGACTTACAGCATTCTGCCTCTTTGGCTTCTGTTATTGACTAGGTACCTTGCATGTAGTGAACTAATATGTTACGGTCATGCTGACAATACACTATATTTTCGTATTTTGGGAGGTCCGAAACATTCTGCTTGGAGGCAGTTTCAGTAGCTACTGATTACAACGCTACAGCAACATTCTTACGTTTCGGGGTAGTATGACGGCAAGTCAGAATGTCAGCAGCATGACGGCTAGTCCGAATGTCAGTCGACGTTTAGCAGCAGGACTGCATTCTTACAGGTTCACTTATGGAGATGGACTGATTGACTGTCTGAAGGAGTGTCACCCGTAATATTTGGAATGCAGAATAGCGGTCATAATCCGGCGAGGCCGGAGGCGGTGGGTGGAGGTTGAGGTGGAGGTTGGGGTGGGGGTGGCCAGGGGCGGGCGATGCAGCCATCCCAACAATGAGGAAACCACAAAGGAAGCAGCGAGCCAGGGAATATGCTCCCCATTGTTGAAAACTGAACACCAAGACTGGCATTGTTCCTCGCAAGCAACAATCAACACGGTTCTATTTTCTCATCGTACGTTGTCTGTTGAAGGGGTGGAGGGATGCCTACTTTCCGGACAGAGTAAAAGTCTCTTGAAACGGAGCACACTAGTGGAATGCTCTTTTTTTTATTGGTAGCGTCGGGTTTTTTTAAAAAAAGGCAGCGTTTTGACCGCAGACTGCTTATACTTTGTTACACTGCTGTCGATACTCTTTTTCTGCTTGACGGTTGCCGATACTCCGTTTGGTGCGCCTGTGTTGCCAATACTCCGTATTCTCTGTTGTTTTCTCGCTGTTGGCCGGTGACTTCGCAATCATATGAACCGTCCAGCGTCATGACTTGCAAAGAGAGGATTCAGAAAAGTTAGTTAAAGGTGTGGTCAGGTTGGGTTAGGTTAGATTTAGTTAGGTTTAGGCTTTTGGAGTATGTTGGTTGAACCGCTTGCGTGGAACCCTTCCTCAATCCGGCAGTTGTTTGTTCTCTGGTGTTTTCACTGAGGTCCTTTGACTTCTCGTCGGGGGTGTTGGGTACACGTCTTGATGCGTTTAGCGCAGGTTGGTAAGGCAAGTGTTGAGGTTACGGGTCAATGACTTTTTGTCCGAACATCCTTGGCAAGGACCGCTGAGCGTTATCTGCTCCTCAAACCCTCTCTCGGAAAATCTTGCCACACTTGACATCATCCTTACGTTCCAATACTCCCAGATTGGCCCCGCAATCTCATGTAATTAGCCGGGCAATCGAAAGCTGATCTGTTATCCGGCGAGACAAGACGTCGGGAAAGCGAATGAACGTCGATAAAAAGGAAGAAAAGGCCTTGCAACAAGAACTCTCCATTATATTAAACAAATAAGAGTCAAGAAAGCGAGCCGAGCGGTTTGCTGTGGGGAACACGTATTGGTCGGTCAGATGCAGGAGGAAGGCGCTCTCTTATCGCGGGCCGTCTGTCGACGCCAGTTTGGCCAACATTGGCGGGCGCATTGGGCGGGCGACTCGACTGTCGAGGCCAGTGCAGCCAACATCGGCGTCCGGCGGGGCGCGCGGCGGCCGCTCGCCCGCTCCACCGGCCGCAAGGCGGCCGCGATAACATGCAACGACTTTATTCACTTTACCCGGTTTCGATAGGCTTTCCAAGACAAGGTTGCCACCCGCTTCGGAACAACGTAAATTCGACCCGTAAAACGCCTTTTGCTCTTTCCAAGCAGCAACACAAGTGATGCGGGATTGAATGATCATCCGATTTGATCCGAGAGAATGCGTTATTAATAAGAATAGAAGGATAATTTTATTTTAAAAAATTGATTTGAAGCTAATAATTTCTTACTTAAGGCAAATTCTAGGCCTACTTTTTTCTTTAAATACACAATTACGCGTGAGAGCAGATTTTGTCTTTGGGTAAATATTTGTCAAATTTCAAGGACAGCCTCGGTGAAAATGGGATTAGCTGAGAATTTTTGTTTGAGATTTGTCAATGGGTTTTGTCAAAGTTCACTTTGAGAACATCACCAATAGTCTAATTACGTCTTTTAACAATAACTTGAATGAAAGTATACTAGAAAGCACTGTAATCAACTTCTTGTGGCCAAAAAAAATATAAAGAAAATTAAAAAATCAGACGGGACAGAAGTGATATGCTGGATGTTTGATTGACCGGGCGTTTTAATCTGCAAGTTTTTATATTTTCTTTTATTGATCGGTTTTCTTTGATGTAGTCCACCAAAAATCCCGTGTATTTAGCGTGCTTTACGTTACTAATAAGTACTTTTTGCAGCAACGCAGTGTATGATAAACCTATCATTTAAATCATCCATTGCTGATAAGTGGCCTATTTATTTTTTTTAATTTATTTGTTTGCCCTTCATACATTCCACTCACTCAACGCTTTTTCCTATTCTAAAGTTTGTACTTCTGTGACGTACAGTGTATATATAGGACTGACATGATGCATTCTGGAGTGCATGATCAACTACGCTTCTGGATCAGCGAAAACGTGCATTTTCATAAGCCTACCGTTAACTCACCCCTTTAGCCTACCGATACTCTGCGCTTAAAATCATTATCAACAACGGAAACTCAGTTGCTTTAACCGACCATTCAATCGAACCGGAACTCCTGTTTTATCAACGGCTCACCACAAATCCTGCCTGTAAAACGTGCTCAGTGCAAGCCTGAGCGGAAATTCAGATGTTATGATGAACCGAGCATTGCAGTGGAAACTTATGTTGATTTTCATGCACCTGACGCTAAGCCAGTCTGGAAAGGTCTCGCCGAAGTATTGATAGATTAGCGATTTATTTTTAACTTAATTACTGGCGTGATTGAATCGCCGCGCCGGCGTCAGGCCTGCCATCAATCTTTGTCAATACGAGCACAATTTAGGCAAGTGATACGTTCTCCATTAATTACTCTAGTTGAACACCGCACGTTTACGCCACGCCGCGCCGGCCGTCGCGGGATATCGCTAAATGCTCTCTACTTCGAGAGGAAAGACTCGCCTGTGTGCGGGAAGTGGTGAATCGGAATGTCCAGCACTGCTAATCCCTTTCACCTTGAAAAGATTCTCTTTGCAAACACAATCCTAGATACTTGTAAGAAAAGGTTCTATAATGTTTGGAAATATCATTTAATTTTTTTCTTTTTTACTTTTTTTTGAAGAGCTTAGTGAAATAACTATTCCTTTTAGGTTTGGTGTGGTAAGGATATGGACAGGGATCTACCGTAAAGTGGGGCGAGTTGGGACTGGCGGGTCGAGTTGGGACGAAGTTTAGAACCTTGAAAACAGAGAATCGACTGCACGGGCGAGTTTTCGGTGGTGCAGAGGGAGTTTCCGATGCTTCTCCGGAATGCTTCCGAAAATCAAAAAGTCTGCTCATGCTGGTGAGTCTGTTTTTGAGGATCTAAACTTTGTCCTAACTCGCCCCACCAGTCCAGACTCGCCCCTTTTTACGGTACATTGCGTTTTAAAAGGTTCGATTATCTACCTCTGGGCACCTTTTAGGACATTATGAGGATTAACAACATGCAAGCGCATTAGTAAGGTCAGGTTAGGTTGAACATTATGCCTCTCTTCGCTACCGCTCCACTTAGCTATCGCCAAGCCCAGTGCAGCTTACTTCTCGGCGGTCGCATCTTACCCCAGAGAGGTTAGCGCTAACAGGCGTTGTGATCATTAGGTGAGGTTAACCTAGGCTTCCGTGCCTTGTGCTTCGCTTCAGTGGTCGGTCCACTTGATTTGGTGACGAACGGTTGAATACAAAAGGAAGAAATTTCACGTATTCAACCTTCAAAAGAGGGCAGAATATTTCGCTTAAACCTTTTCTAATGAGGTATAGCGTGGTTTCAAATAGCGAGGCGAAAAGGCAACCGCGCCTTCATATTTACCACCTTCTCTCTCAAACAATGCTTACGGACGTGGTGAAAATATCTCCTCGAGGTCATCCAAACTATTTTGCAGTTTCAGAAGAAAAAAACTGCGTACCATTCCTTGACTATCCTCGCGAGGTCTCCACCAGCACCACAGCTTCAAACCCCTTTCCCGGGAAAGCTCACTAAATAGTGCGTTTCCTTATTGAAATGGATCGTATTGTTGTCCGACATTGTTGTCCAACAAAACTGTAATTTGGGAGGGCAATTGTTGATTTTTTCCCGGAGTAAGTCACGACCCAAGAACGCTATGCCCCTCTAACAGATGTCACAAACAGGCAAACGTCTTGAGAAACCAGCAGAGCGAATAAACACTCAAAATGGCCGCCACCAGCGCTGCCACTATCGCTGCCGCCGCGGCGCGCCGCAGCGCCGTGCGGCCGCGCGGCGCACTAAACAAAAGACGAGCGCGCGGCGCGGAAAGCGTGACGTTGCTTTTCGCAGACCAACACCGTTGGCTTTTCCTCAACGAGTGACCCGCACTCGCGCCGTGCCGACATTCAAGACAATTAGTTTCTCTCAAAAACGGTCCTCTGAAAACGGCACTGCTCATAAATATTGGGTTTGGAAAAGAGTGCCCCTTAAAACAGTTTTTTTTTTTTGTGAAAAATATTTTGCAACTAAGAGGTTTCTGATTGACAACTCATGACTAAAACGGGGACCCTCTTTCGGGCGGGCTGAACTTGCCAACCGTCGTACCTCCCCTTTCAACTCATCAGCGAAGTCACTGACAAAGCACGCGGGGAGTCAAGAACTTTTTAATTTTTTCAGTGGAGATGTTTATTCTTAATCCACGTGTGAATACAAAGAATTTTGTTGTTATTTAGTGAGCTTTTTCTTACGCACAGTATTTTCAGTTAATATTTATGCTTCTGATGTGAAGCTCTTTACACAGGCGAAAGAGTCAAGAGTCCTGGCAGAGTGGGATGTTTTTATGCCGACATTAGCTCAGGTAGGAGTATTCGATAGTGCGGAGGACTTTTGCACTTTATGAGAAACACGGACGCGCTTCGCAGAGCTAACACCCGGTGCAGCGACTACCGAAGCCTACCGGAACCCTACGTGGATGCTGGTTGCTGGGCCGTCAGTACGGAAATCAGCACTCTACGCAGAACCAACTGTCACCTGTCACCCGTCCAAGTACTAACCGCGCCCGACGCCGCTTGACTTCGGTGATCCGACGAGAACCGATATACCCGAGTGGTATGGCCGCGGCAAATGCAATTAAGAGCCCAGAGGCTCGAGAATCGCGGACCAAAGAAACGAGGAGGAACCACATCCTCCGAGTTGAGCCTAGAGGTCAACCAGCACACGGCTGTGAAAATGCGGATCGTGCAAAAGCAGCCCCATCAACCAAGAAAGAGACTACCTGTGCTGTTAGAGTTCACTAAAACAAAGGTGTTTCGTCGTTACTGTGTACAGTGTAGAAACAATAAGAGAGAAAAACGTTGGAAAGCCTTGGGTATTCCTCTAGAAGGATGCTCCGTGTCGGTCGCCATTGCCATCGAAAGAATCCCGTAGCTACTCCACAGAGAAACCAGGGGCTCAACCGAAGCGAAAAACACCTGGACAATGATGACGACGGGGAGGTTAGGGAGCGTGCTCAGAATACAATCCACGGCGGGGGCAGAGGCAGCGGCGGCGCGCCCCGACAAGCCCCGCTCCGCCCCACTCCGCCCCGCCACGCTGCGGTGCCGCAAGTATTGTTTAGTTACAAAGTAATGGGATATAGATAATAAATCTCGCACGCCTCTGGATTTAAGGGTGGAGGCTGCGACCCGGCCGCTCCTTGGGGAGATCGGGGGGTCGTTTATAAATGGCATGATTGACTGCTTCGGGACGGGCCTCGTTTGCCTCGCGCCATGATAAAAGGACTCGCATGCCTTTCTGCAGTTTTGATGCCCTCAATGGCCTTTGATGCCACAATGGGAAGAGTTGAGGGGGAAGCGATTAAAACAAATCATTCTTCGACTCCGCGCCGGCTCTCAATTCTCGACCCCGGCCACCTATGCACTTATTTCGATTCGACGCGAGCCGCAAGGGAATGCCCTGTTTTGGCGCCAAACGGGTAGACAACACGAACAGTCTTGTTTTTGTTGTTTTTTTTAGGTTGCATTTTCTACCACTCGTGTTCTTCGCAGGTTCAACCTATCACATTTTGAGCAAGAACGACGTGCAATTAAGATCCAAATTCGTGTTGCATTCGAATCTTGGTTCTTTTCGTTTCGAGAAATTTATGTTGGCTATATCATATTGAACTGGCCTGAACGAGCGCGATTCCTCCGTATTCAAATGTATTGCTATTACCAAAACAAATTTTGAAAAAAAAGTCATTAGATTAGGTTAACAAGAGAAGGTTAACCTTGAGGTCCAGTTGACTTAGGTTAAGTCAACTTAGGTTAAGTTAACGTAGGTTAAGTCAACTTAGGTTAAGTCAACTTAGGTTAAGTTAACTTAGGTTAAGTCAACTTAGGTTAAGTTAACTTAGTTTAGGTTAACTTAGGTAAGGTTAACTTAAGTTAACTTAGGTTAAGTTAACTTAGGTTAAGTTAGCCTAGGTTACGTAAGGTTGGGTTAGTTGTCTTGTATCTCGCTTCGCTGTCAGACCCGATGCCGCTTACTACTCGGCGACACTAAAGCACAAACATCATGATTGGCGAGCATAGGTAGAACAATAAACACGTACTGCACGCTAGAAAATTCATCCGAAATCGCACTTTTTAAAACTTTTTCTTCGCAGATACATGAAAGTTTGATTCCGAGAGAAAGCCGACTTGCTAGCCGCGAAGTCAATGCTAATCCCCCATGCACATGCATGCATCCCCGAGATATGTAGCCATTCTTTTCTCTCCTATCCTTGTTTAAAGCGACATAGAGTTAGATAAAAGGCATTGCACGTAAAGGCAGGAGTCTTGAATTCGCTCCCCTATCCCCTCTCATGATAAACGTTCAACAAGAGAGAGATGTTTTTCAACTACGGAGACAAAGTTGTCCAAACCGCATGAAAGAATAGTAAACGAAGACATACAGTCAAGACTACAATAAATAGCTGCCGGTTTCCCGCAAGCTGAAATAAAAATGCTTCTTTCTTATGATAAATTAGATCCATTGGTGGGCGCCCCGAGTGCCTCAAGCCCCCGAACACCTGGACGGCGCGGTGCCCGGGAGCACGGCGAAGCGCCTTCGCGCCCCGCGCCCTGAGCTTTTTTTCTTCTCTTTTCTTTAGACTGGCTTTATCCACGGTTTACTCATCTTACGTGCTCTCATTTTTCTCTCTTCACTTAATCGATTTTCGAAAGATAAGGACATATTTTATCAATCTGTTCCGAAGTCGATTTGTTTCCCAGGAAAGTTTTTTTCGTAATTAATTGTGGCGTGTTGAAGACCCGTCGCTCTCTCAGTTTTATAGCTTGCGTTTCCTACCTCTTGTGTGCCACTCTTGTTCAACCTTCCAATACACCCACTACCGCCCAGCGATGCCGTTCGGAAACAGAAAAAAAATATTTTAGAGTATCTTCTCAGTTAAGTATTGTCACACTTCAAAAAATATCATCCCCCTGGAAACCTGAACTTTAATTATTTAGACATTTTCCAAACTTTAAAATTGCGTATTTCAATGGAAAAAATCCTTACAATTTCTCTCATAAAGCCAAACGTCACTCCAAATACTTTGGGCTATCATGGGTTAAAGGATTGGAAGCCACACAACCGCATGGGTTAGGTTAATCTAGGTTAGGTGTCTGCCTCCTCACCGCTCGGTTAAAGTTAAGCTTTTCGCAGGAGCATGGAATTATTTGATTTCTGTTATTTTAAGGCTTATTGACCCGACATGCATTAACCTATTTGTGCCCAGAGGAAGTTTGAAAAAAATAATTTAAGGGAATAATCAAAACGTTTTGAATCA
>Ga0058701_10002355_pt1 | contig 14237 bp, 16 predicted proteins | sample AgamicOrMae_FD_97039 | JGI IMG/M metagenome (GOLD analysis project Ga0058701, IMG submission 97039) | Agave microbial communities from Guanajuato, Mexico - Or.Ma.e | ecosystem: Host-associated > Plants > Phyllosphere > Phylloplane/Leaf | place: Guanajuato, Mexico | collected 2012-06-04 | reverse complement strand
GTCTCATTTCAATACTAACTAAGAAAATCGCAAATAATATCGACATGTCATGGTGCATCATTCACCTCCATCTGAAAAAGTTGTCTGCTAGCCGTTGGAACTCTAAGAGTGATCCGACTATACTCGCGGTAGGGCCATGACCAGCCATGACGAGTGGGGCACCGGGGCTCGGCTCGGCCAAGGACCTTGGGCTCGGCTCAGCCGATACAGGCGCGCCGCCATTTTGTGGCCCGCTCTGGGCCCGCTGTAGACGCCGGTTGCGTTTCTCTAAATATTAAGGGCTCTACAAACCACCAACTACGACGTCCAAAAAAAAAAGTTTTAGGTTATGCAAAAACGTAACTTTTTTGATAAAGGAAGAAATAATTCCCTTTTTATAAAAATTATAAATAAAATTGCTTTTTTTTAAAATGCAACCTATTGAGATTTTAAAGCCAAGTACATTATTGTAAGGTTGGCTACTTGAGATTAGGACGAGTATGAAAAATACGGTTTTGCTGCAAGCAAATTGTGCTTCACTGTTGATTAATTAAAAAACTAACATCTTTAATAACACTTTCAATAAATAAATTAAATTTATTTTATAAAAAAATTTGCTTTTTTCATGAAAAAGTTACCTTGGTTTTTGTTTACTGAAAGGAAAAAAGCCCACTCACTCTTTCATAGCTCCCTCCACCACGGACGGAAACAAACGTTAACCTCGCAAGTTTCACTTTCACAACAGTTCAATGCATACAGCTATTGTTTATTTTACCGGATCGAGAGTTAAATCATTACCACTGTATATTTCTTATATGTAGGATCAAAGTTATGAAAAGTGTATTATTTTGTTTCGTGTGGATTTTTTTATGCCAAGTCCATGTTTCTCTTATTGCTCAAGTGGAATTCTTCATAGCTTGAAAGATGGATTCTGACAACCAAGACTCTTGTCAGTCATTAAATAGTATTTCCCACACTGGAATTCTATTTCAAAATGAATTAAGGAAAGAGGTTAAAGATAACAGTGTCACTGACGAAACCCCAGTCGTATTAATGACCACCGTCGCAAACGATGAACGTGTGTCAGAGGTAACCCAAGTTGACTTGGGAAGCAGCAGTATCACAGAGACACCTCAGAAGGAAGAAAATACTTGTGAAGAGGCTTCTGACATTCATACAAAGCCTATTAAATCAGCTTTCAGAGTTGATGTCAATGCTATTGAGTCAGTATCTATTGAAGACCAGGCTGATGAAATCAAGAATTTAGGTTTGAGGGTCTTTGATCAGGATACTTTGGAAAAAGGCATTTGGGATCAGGTTTGTTTTCACGAATTCATAAAGTCAGTTGACCAGAATGTATTTGTTGACCAGAATGTATTTTTCCTTCTTGAAAAAAACTTGTCAGACATTTGCTGTAATTTCAGGTTGAACATGAATCACAACGTCTACAAACTGAGGAAGAACTTGCAATCCTTGATACAACCATTAAAAAAAAGCAGCTCTTAATTAAGAAATGTGCAGTTAAGTTGAAGTCTAAGCTTGCTGATGCATCCAAACCAGAGCAAAAGCAGATTAATGAACTGGCAGACCTTCAGGCCAAACAGTCTCTGTTAAGGGAACGACTTACTCAGGGTTTAAAACCAAAAGAAAATGAGGAGGAATCAGAGAGAGAGAGGAGCATCCGTTTAGGAGAAATGACTCCCTTTGGAACTTTTGTCAGTGCACAAACAAGGTTGGTTTTGTTGTGTACATTTCAAGTTCAAGGTCATCTAAAAACTTGTCTTAAAATTTGAAGTTAATACCCTCATAATTTTTTTTGTAGTGAACTGCCTTCAAGTCTCAGCCAGTATTTGAAGAAACAGCAAGAACTTCAAATGAAAATGCAGGAGAGGAAACAAGTGAAAAGGAAAATTTCATCAAGTATTGCTACTTCCTCAGAGAGGAGAAAAAGTATGAAAGGAGAAATTGAAAGAAATGTCAACCCAGACTCAGAATCCTCTTCATCTTCTCCTGAGAAAAATCAGGCTAGAAGGAAGAAGAAAAAGAAGTTGGGTTCCAAGTCAGGCATTTTTTCTAGGGAGGAAAAACAAAGTCCTAGAGAAGTTGAAACAATGGATGTGGATTCTGGAAGTGAATACATACCTTCTGAAGACTCTCTTGGTTTGTATCTTTATTAGTTGTGCTGATCACTCTGTCAGTTCTTGTTAATATTTCTTTGAATCTTATGTTAACTTTCAGAGGAATGCTATGAAGAAAAGGAGGCTGAGTCTCCCGGATCTGAAGAAGAAGATGACGGGAAAAGGAGAACTAAATCTAAACAACAAAAAGTTCAGGGTGATAAACTGAAGGAACGCAAAAGCGGTGTTGGATATCCGCGACCTAAGAGGAAAGGAGTCCATATTGCTCAAGATCCTGAAGATTGGGCGACCGATGATTCTGACTGGATTTGTACTGATGACGAGATGAGCAGTGGTTCTGAGGATCCTACCAGGAAGATGAAAAGATTAGGTGTGTTGAAACGTCATTGACTGTGAATCCTATTAAAAGGTTCATTTTTCTAATAAAAAAATGTCTACTCTCTTTCAGTGAAAAAGGAGAAGGATGACGGGAATGAAGACGATTTTTACAGGAGAATGAAACATTGGGAAAAATCAAATCCAGGCCTGAGAGAGGAGATGGAAGAAAATTGTCACGAACTTCAAAACGACTTCAAAGTTCCTCGGTCGATATGGGATAAATTGTTCAAGTAAGTTTTCTTTATATTTCTTTCAGTGAATCGTCAAGGAAGAACCGCGTGTTCACGTTGCAGTGTTCCTCAATCTTAAGGCGATCTCTTTGTACTTCCTCTCCTTTGAAGGCTTACCTCAAGGAAAAAAAAAATAATGCGAACGCTCTTTTCAGATACCAACAAGTTGGCGTACAGTGGTTTTGGGAGCTTCACCAGCAAGGTTGTGGCGGAATCTTAGGAGATGAGATGGGATTAGGCAAGACGGTTCAAGTGATAGCTTTCCTTGCAGGCCTTCGTCTAAGTCGTATAAAAAGTAGCATACTCGGGTAAGAACCGGCACGTGCCTGTGTATTGTGCATAAAACAATCTTAACAATTCCTTATTTGCAGATACCGAGGGTTAGGACCAGTCCTCATCGTGTGTCCAACTACAGTGATGCACCAATGGGTTCGTGAGTTCCATACGTGGTTCCCTCCGCTCCGAGTCGCGATACTTCACGAGTCGGGCACTTTTCAAGGTTTGAATCAAAATCAAAGTTACGAGGGTGAGGCTGTTTGATGTCGTATTTTATTTATTTCGAACTTTTAATATTTCCAGGAAAGAGGACGCATCTTATCAAAAATATGGTGAAAGCTAGAGGGGTGGTAATTACCTCTTATACAGCTGTTGTGCGCCTCAAGGACGCCCTTCTCGATGCGCATTGGCATTACATCGTTTTGGATGAGGGTCACAAAATTCGGAATCCGGATGCTCAGGTACGTTCTAACGGAATCGTGCCTATGTTCAGATAAGCCTTTTTGTATGTAATGGTAACTCCGCTTTTGATCTCGATTGAACGTTCTCAGATGTTAGTATTCATTCCCGCTTAGGTCACGCTTCACGTTGAGCCTAAGGCAGTGTCATGATATTTTGAACCTAATGACGAACTTCAAAAGTCGCCCTTGCTGAGCTCTTTTTGACCGAAGAAAAGTGGTACAGTGAAACCTCTCCATAACGTTTTCGAAGGGACCGAGCGTTCCAAACGTTGTAAGGAGGTAAACGTTATGAGGAGGTAGGCGTTCAAACCGTGAAACTAGCTTCGTAAAAGCTTTTACTATGCCAATTTAGCTTCAAAACTGGTTTTAAATGCTATTTTGTAGAAAAGAAGCGTAAAAAAAAGGACAGCGCTCTTGCTTGATATCTTTATTGTTTGTTTTATTTTTGACTCTCGTGGATAAATACATTCACATGAAAAAAAAAACGAAAAAAAAACTTACGATTCTGTATTGCCAACGCTTACTGTCAACCAAAATAATTGGATTGGCTTTTTACCTAGAGCACTTTTTTATTATAAATTTTTTCAGACATTCGTATGTGCTCTGCAGCTTGCCGATAGTTTACTCATGGAGAATTCTGTTATACTCCATGGTTTATTCATCTCCTACCTAGTATGGCTTAGGAGATACCAATGTACCGGTAAACAGTCGAGGGCTCTGCATAGTGCTGCCCTCTAGCGGTCGGTCAATGTACTCTCGCTCTTGTTGCTTTTCTTCTCGTTTGCGTCTTTTAAGTTTACATTGGACTGGACCAATTTCAGCACAAACCGTTACAGAGAGCTCGAAATCGTCCGTGGGGCCGGAAAAGTCGAACGTTATAGGGAGGAAAACTTTATATAGAGGAACGATATAAGGAGGTAGTAAATACATTGGTCTTATGGAACTTTGCCGGGACAAACATTTTCAATGCTGTAGGGAGGGAAACGTTATAGGGAGGAACGTTATAGAGAGTTTTCACTGTATTTGTATTTTATTGAGAGAGATTTGTAATAACTTAATTAGCTTTTTAAGTGTATATGGTCGTTCATTCATTAAGGACATTGAAGAAGTATGTTCTTTTCTCATTACAATGCACGCGCCACCAGATGGCGACCATCTGGTGGCGCCATCTGGTGGCGCGTGGAGTTCTTTCGATGGAAGTAAAATCTTTGAATTTCGTTTGACATCCAATTCTTTTAATTCAAACGCTGTTGGTGTTGCAGGTGACGATGGTCGTGAAGCAGTTTCGGACTCCTCATCGGCTCATACTCTCTGGTTCACCCGTCCAAAACCATCTGCGTGAACTATGGTCTCTCATGGACTTCGTGTTCCCGGGGAAGTTGGGAACACTGCCGGTGTTCATGGCTCAATTCGGCGTGCCGATCGTGCAAGGCGGTTACGCGAACGCGTCCGAGGTGATGGTGGCGACTGCTTTCAAGTGTGCTACGGTCCTCAAGGACACAATCACGCCTTATCTGCTTCGCCGGATGAAGACTGACGTCAATAACCACATCAGTCTGCCGCCGAAGAACGAGCAAGTCCTCTTCTGTCGACTCACTGATCAGCAGAGAGAATTGTATAAAGGATACTTGGATTGTGGCGAAGTTGGGCGTATCCTTGATGGTCGTTTGCAGATTTTCGTCGGACTAATCAACCTCCGGAAAATCTGTAACCACCCTCATCTATACTCAGGGGGTCCTAAGCTCTTCGCAGGGGTGAGTATTTGATTTCCGCACCCTGCGCTGCTTAGGGTATGCAACACTCTTTACTTGAGCGTCTAGCGGTTGCCTACGCAATAGTGCGCGGGCGCTCTCAAGCTCTTGCGAAGCCTTTACTCTCTTGGGTTGCTGCGCACCTTGAGAAACGTGATTCTCTCGTGTCGTGAAATGTTAGGGGGAAATCCAAGGATTGCCGCAGTTTTAAATACCCAGAATTCTGAATTTTTTTAAATAATTTCTCAAGTCTTGAAAGAGGAAGAGGACTTGACTTAAAGGGAAGGAAGGGAATTTTTGTTCTACTCTTGGAAAAGTAATTAGTTTCCTTATAAAAGGTCAGCTGAAGCGAAATTTTTCGGGAGCTAGATAAATAAGCCTGGCTCAGCAAACCAATGTCACCTTAAGACAGGTACTCTGCAAACATAAGTTAACATGAGGTAGGTATTTTTCCAAACCTGTGGTCAACTTGAGCTCAATGGATTTTAGATTGGTCATCAGATTTTTAAAATCGGACAAACTGTGATTTCTTTTTTGGGGGGGGACCTTTGCTTATTACTTGCAAATGTTAGGGAATTCCCTTTTGTCTTTTGTGCAACAACCGTGCCTGTCCAAGCATTCTAGATTTCCTAAACAAACAGTGGATAGCTTTTGAAAGGCTGCCGTTTCAGACGTTGTAACACATGTGGCTTATATGCTCTGTAGAGGATTTCTTTTAATGATACAAATGATTGCCCGTCAGGAAAGTGAAAACCGTATTCCCGTGGAAGATAGATATGGTCACTGGAGCAAGGCCGGTAAAATGATCGTGATGGAAGCCCTCCTCAAAATGTGGCATCGTCAAGAACACCGAGTTCTCATTTTCACTCAGAGTAAACAAGTAAGATCTTGATTGCCAGGCATTTTAAAGGAAACTTCTAGTTCCGCTCTCTTAATTCAATTATTTTGCAGATGTTGGGTATCATGGAAAGTTTCATCATTCAACAAGGGTACAAATATTTGAAGCTGGATGGATCCACATCTATTTCTGCTCGCCAGCCTTTGATAAACAAGTACAATCAGGTGATTAACAATCTAAGTGCTGTAATCAAGACGAAAATGACATACTTGACGTTGAGTTTTGGTGTTTTTCAGGATAAATCTTACTTTGTGATGATTCTGACTACAAAAGTGGGTGGTTTAGGTGTTAATCTCACTGGTGCCGATCGGGTGGTAATTTATGATCCGGACTGGAATCCAGCGACAGACACCCAAGCACGCGAGAGGGCCTGGAGAATCGGCCAACAGAACTGTGTGACTGTGTATCGCTTAATTACTGCGGGCACGATTGAGGAAAAGGTGCGTCTCTACTTCGTTACCGATCTCCCTCTTGTTAGATTTAAGGATTTTTGATCGATTCAGACTTGACAAGTTCAGTTAAAACTTTAAAATCAATGCAGAAAAATTCGAAAAGCAATCAAAGCCAATCCCTTTGCGTAAATGAATCGTCCCTGTTTATATCCGACCGAAAATCAAGATTCTTTTAATTTTATAGAGACGATAGAGTCGCTGATTTGACCCATCTTCGCGCCAAAACGCGCTGATTTAGAAGTTTTTGTACAATATTTCTGCTGAACGATCGATGAGAAATGGATTTTTTTGGCTGAGCTAGTGTGTTCATTTTAAGGTATTCAACTATGGAACTCAGCAGAGATGTCTGTGAAAGGCGGAACTTTTCCCACGAATTAGAAAACATCCCGGACAACTCTGTGGACGTAACGAAGTTTACATCTCTTGCCCAATGCTTAGAGGTCACCTCTGTCTTTTTCCAGATGTATCATCGCCAGATTTTCAAACAGTTTTTGTGCAACAAAGTCCTGAAAGATCCCCGTCAGCGTCGCTTTTTCAAATCAAACGATCTGTTAGAGCTTTTTACGCTAAAAGAAGTTGACACGGAAGGAAGCACCGAAACGTCGGCTATTTTTGCCGGAACCGGGTCTCAGGTACAGCAAAAGGGTCACTTATTATGTCACTTTTTGATCTAGTTCGTCATTAACTTCTCCTTATTTTGTAGGTGCACGTCAAGAAAAAGAAAAGTACCCCAAAGAAAGAGGAAAGAACCCCGCCCAAGAGGATCGAACCCAATGTTTCTCGGGGGACGGTTTGCTCAGACAAAGCCAAAGCGACTCCCAGCCCCAAAGAAAGCCGATCGACTGTATCGAAGGAGAATGACAAGAGGTCACATAAGAGTACAAAGGAACCTTTGAACGTCCAGTTTTCGGAATCTAAGCTGCAACACATGAAACAGTTGGCAGCCATGTTGAGCAAGAAACTAGCGAAAAAAGCTGATGGTGTTGGTACGACTAGCGAGGTTGGTAACGTATCAACTGACACTGGCTCATCGTCGAACAAGAAAACTGATGGTGCGGCTGTTGCTGGAGGTAGTAAGACATCCACTGATGTTGAGACAGTCGCAGGAACATCGATGCAACTTAGTAGTTCTGCCGATGAATCCACTCCCAACTCGAGTTTCTATTCTGGAACTTTTGATTGTAGCCGCAAAGAATCAAGTCACGGTGCACTGAATCCGAACCCGGTCGCAATGGACGCTTCCAAGACGGATACTTGTGACGAAAACCGTGAGAAAGAAAATCGATGTGCCTTGCCAGTTCCTTCTGAAGAGAAGACTTCGACGGATGTCTTGAACCGAGAAGATCGAGAAAAGCTGTCAGGGAAAAGCTTGAAACGTTCAGAGGATAAGCACGCCAAAGAACCTAAGAAACACAAAAAGCACAAGAAACATAAAAAGGGAAGAAATGCAAAGTTTGAGGGAGAAAGAGTTCCGCATTTAGTTCGCAGTTCAGCGATGAGGTCGGAAGAGACTGTCGATGAAATCGCGCATAACAGCAAGCAGGATGATTACGTCTTGAGGAAACTGTTTTCGAAAACAGGTGTGTTGTAGAGTAAGAGTTGATGGTTTTAGCTTTACGATACAAGGCGTGTAAACGGTTTCCCTTTGTTTCCAGGACTTCAAACAGCGATGCAGCATGACAAAATCATGGAGGGGGGACATGCTGACTACGCTTTAATCGAAGGCGAAGCTAAAAAAGTAGCCCAAGAAGCAGTAAAAGCCCTCAAAGAATCTAGGAGGCAGTGCTGGAGTGCGACCTCTGGAGTTCCTACGTGGACCGGAACCAGTGGCGCAATTCGTCTCGAAGCACAACCATCAAACTCCAGGTGGGCTCACTTCTCAAACTCTTTAGAAAGATTTTGTCAGAATTTCATGGTTTGAATCAAATGTTTACTGATGGGCCTGTCTCATTCTCAGGCCTAAATTTGGACCGAAGAAGAAATTCGGGGCCAAGAAGACTAGCACAGTGACGTCCGCCGACTCAAATGAAGAGGAGTCGGGTTCTGGCGGCCTGCTGGCCAGAATTCGAGCCAGGAACATGCTACTGAATCAGAACGACGAAACACAGCCTGCTGGTCAGTTTTATGGGAAGGAGAGTGCGCTCGCGTAACTTTTCTGATTTCTATTAACCGAGGTCTGATTTGCTTTCAGATACAAGCATTGTGTCCAGGAGCCATGCCGATCTTTTGGATGATATACGAGCTTTCGTTTCGTTTGGGGCCCAAACAAATGGACAAGCAACTACGGACGAAATCGTTTCCCATTTCAAAGATAGGTTGCCCTCGGAGTCATCGGCGCTTTTTAAACAAATGCTGAACCAAGTTTGTGAATTTCATCGAACAAGCGGTGGTACGGGTCTTTGGAAACTTCTACCTGATTTTAATTGGTAGTACAAACCTCATACTTTTTTCTTTACGTTTTAAGTATTTTTACATCACCTTATTGTGATACATTGTGATATAATGTAAGAAAAATAATCCTGTTTTGGTATGCAGTGCATTGTACATATTATTGTGAAACGTCCTGTACTCTTATTTTGTATTTTTTTTTCCAAGTGTTATTTTGTACTGACCACAGACTTGTCACTATTATCATTTTATTCTTTTGTATTAAAACTTTGGTGGGAAAACTCCCGGACTCTGAAGTGATCCTTGAGTATTCATTGAGCCTGTTAATTGTGCTTAGGGACTTGTGCGGCGTTCAAACAGAGAAAAATCGAAAATACATCATAGCGTTCTTTCTTCCGCATGGAAGAAAAGAATCCTTAAACCTAGGCGGTGGTACAAATTTGAGGAAGTAAATAGGCTCAAACGCAATAATTTTCTCAAAAATCCTGACTTTGCGTTCTACATTTACTGTAAAGGGCTATGAAAAATATTGCGTAATATCCTCAAAAAAGCCGTTTTGTTTTCTTTTTCTATTTTTCTCTACTGCCTTTGTCCCTCCAAAATCTGTAGGTGCTTCAAGCGCACACGATATACGGCCAACTGGCTGGTCATGAGAGGAATTCCTCTCATGGGCTGGTGATCTGGAGATTTTGTAATAGCGTTAATAGGACATTTTTGATTTAGAATTTTAGTAAGTTGAGAAATAACATGGCGTACAATGAAGGATTTTTCATATGATAAAAAGTGTTAGGGCCTTAATTGCTACCGTAAAAGACTTAGTTTGACATTAAGAAGTTGTGCCGCGTTCATGATTTGCACATAACGCGTACTTTGCGTTAATCATAAACAAGACAATAATGCGAGTAAAAGCCACTTTGTGCTATATTGTGCTTGACACACAAAATACGCCAAACGTGCGCTTGACTTGGAAACTTCGAAATTTAGGCGGGGTGAGACTGTGAGCCTGTAACAACGTAACCCGAAAAGTTCTCGAATGGCTCAGCGCTCGCATAAAAGCGCAGGTAATCAAAAGAAAATAGTCTATTCCTTTCTTTTACGAGGCAGAATCAACGTAGTTTGCCTACATTTTTGATTAATTATGAAAAACAAGGTCTGTTTGAGTTAAAAGAAGGGAAAGATTGGCGTTGAAGGTTGGCTATAAACGAGTTTTGTTCTTCTTTTCCCTGATCACGTGATTCTCGTGGACGTGACGTCGGCAAGTAAACCTTGCAGCCGGCGAGTGCCATCTTTTTCGTTCAGCACGACGAGATGGTGAGTGTCGACGTGGTCCTCGGAGCTGCAATCCCTCTATAGTTTTTCAATCCTGGTGTTTTTCAGTCAATTCATTGTGCAGTTTCTTTCGTTAATTAATACCGTGTGCTCCAATCATAAGATATCCATTGTTGGTGCTGTTGTTCGAGATGTAAAGTGGTGTTGAATTTACACGTCAGCCCCTGAGTGCTCATTTCTGAACTTCCTCGCTATTTTACCTTATTAAAGTGTAGTTATGGCAAGTTTCTTTGTTTTTGAGTACCTGTCTACTTATTTCATACGTTCTATTTAGTCCATGCTAATTATTCCGCTCCTCCTCGAACTTTTTGTTAGGTTATGTGTATCGTCTGTTACAGTCGCACAGAAAATTCAGTGCGCCTCGCCACGGTTCTATGGGATTCTATCCCAAGAAGAGGTCTAAGCGTCATCGTGGTAAGGTAAAGTCCTTCCCGAAGGATGATAAAAGTAAACCTGTACATCTTACCGCCTTTATCGGCTACAAGGCTGGTATGACGCACGTGGTTCGTGAAGCAGATAGGCCAGGATCAAGTAAGTACAACTTACCAATTTTTCTCTTTTGATCTGTCGAACTCTTCATCTAACACGAGGGCCTCTCTTTCAGAACTAAACAAGAAAGAAATTGTAGAAGCTGTTACCATCTTGGAAACCCCTCCCATGGTTGTTATTGGTGTCATTGGTTACATTGAGACTCCACATGGTTTGAGGTCCCTAGCAACAGTTTGGGCTGAGCACATCTCGGAAGATGCCCGCCGTCGCTTCTACAAGAGTTGGTAAATACCTCTAATTATGCCCAAGTTGTGTATCAGTTGTCAGTCGCTGCTTATGTTTGGGACAGCTCTCCGCTCTGGGCACTTTGGCCACGATGAGGGTCTGGGATGTCCATGATCAACATATTGTTGGATTGGATATCGATGGTTAGCTTCCGCTCACTGATGAAGCTTCCATCATTTTTCCCACTGTGTCCCATTATCACTATTTCTCTCTCATAGGTACAACTCAAAGAGGAAAGCCTTCACAAAGACCTCAAAGAAGTGGCAGGATGACTTGGGTCGCAAGAACATCGAAAGGAACTTCCAGAAACTCACCAAGTACTGCAAAGTCATCAGAGTTATCTGCCACACACAGGTATGATTCCCACTTTGTCAGAATGTCTGGTGATCAGTTGGGAAATTTGAGTGGAGGTACCTCAACCTCCCTCGAGTGGCCTGGAGCTGTTATTTACAGTTAATTCCTGCCATGGTTTCCTAAACCAATATGATTCCTCGCTTGAGTGAGTCGTAGCAAGGCATATTCCATGTTGTTTGTGTAGCTTGGTCTAAGCTGTGATCACGGAGATAAACCATGTCTGGTACAGTTGTAATATCAAATTGTAGTATTGGAAATTTGAGTGGAGGTACCTCAACCTCCCTCTAGTGGCCCAGAGCTGTGTCTTGCAGTTTATTCTTGCCATGATTTCCAAGAAAAGCATGATTCCTCATTTGAGTGAGTTGTGGCAAGACATATTCCATAATCTTTGTGTAGTCCTTTGGGGTGGAGACCACAGAGACAAACCATGTCGTGTACAGCTAATTCTTGTCATGGAAGCTTGAGTAGAGGTACCTCAACCTCTCTCCAGTGGCCTGGAGCTGTTCTTGCAGTGTATTCCTGCCATGGCTTCCTAGAATAACACGATTCCTCTTTGGAGTGAGTTGTGGCAAGGCATATTCCATGTTCTTTGTGTAGTCCTTTTGGGGCAGTGACCACTGAGATAAACCATGCCGGGTACAGTCTTACCCGATTCTTTTGTCATTTTGACCATTTTCCTCCCGAGTCTACAACATTTCAGAATTGTTTCAGATGAAGCTGCTGAAGCACGGCCAGAAGAAGGCGCATATCATGGAGATTCAGTTGAATGGTGGCTCTGTCGAAGACAAGGTCAAGTGGGCAAGGGAACACTTTGAAAAGGAGATCCCTGTTTCCAATGTGTTTGCTCCTGATGAAATGATTGACTGCATTGGTGTCACCAAGGGTCACGGATTCAAGGGTGAGTCTTTAACATCCACTGGTTTGAGCCAATCTCTGGACTATGCTGACCTATTTTTCTGTGACAGGTGTAACTTCAAGGTGGCACACAAAGAAACTTCCCCGCAAGACACACAAAGGTCTCAGGAAAGTTGCGTGTATTGGAGCTTGGCATCCTAGCAGAGTATCCTTCACTGTTGCCCGTGCTGGACAGAAAGGTTACCATCATAGAACTGAAATGAATAAGAAAATTTACAGAATTGGTCAGGGTATCCACCTGAAGGATGGAAAGGTGAGCCTTAATTCAATATTGTTGATGGTAAAGAATTGGCAGTTTATGATGATTCTCAATTTGTGCAAGTCTGAAACCTAAGATGAAATTTTGCTGCTGCCTTCCTACTGATGAAACATGCCAATGTCTTTATTTCAACTAGGCCCCTATTTATCATCTCAACACAATTACAGGTTGTAATCTTTGTCTTCTATTTCAGCTTGTCAAGAACAATGCCTCTACAGCATATGATCTGACTGAGAAATCCATTACTCCAATGGGTGGCTTCCCTCACTATGGTGAGGTGAACAATGACTTCCTGATGCTGAAGGGTTGTGTTGTCGGAACCAAGAAGAGGGTTATTACTTTAAGAAAGGTAAGTCACTATCATCATACTCTCTTCACTAGCCTCTTTATGATGATTCTATTATCTGAACCTGCTGAATTCCTTTGAGGATAAAATTAGGGCGGTCTGACAAGAGGCTTAGTGATAAAATATGCATGTTTCTATAATTGAAGCCATGAAGTTTTTATGATGATCTAATATCTGAATATACTGAAATTTCTTGACGATAACATTAGGGCGGTCTGATAATTTCTGGCTTACATGTCTTGCATCATTTGGTCTATGATGATCAAACTGCCGACAATTCTTGACCTACAATGATTACAAATAAATGATAGGCCTGAGGCTTGTAGCAAGATTTGAACTTGATGCTGTCTGTGATGATTAAACCGCCGACAATTCCTGACATTTAATGATTACGAACAAATGATAGGCCTGAGACAGCTGCGCCGGTCTCATGACAGCATGTGCGTTTTTGTGTGCTTATGGTAATCGCTTTTGTCTTGTTTCAGTCCCTCATTACACACACGAAGAGGGTCGCGTTGGAGAAGATCAACCTCAAGTTCATCGACACTTCGTCCAAGTTCGGTCACGGTCGCTTCCAGACTTCTGCCGACAAGGCCGCCTTCCTTGGACCGCAGAAGAAGGATCGAACTGCCGAAGAAGCTGCTGCTACAACGGCTGCTCGATAGACTTGGATTTGGAGATTAATAAAGAGATGAAATTAATTTTTATTCTGGAATTTTTTTCAATACCCTGAATCTATATTTTTTTTGAAGTGATGGGCTTGCAAGGTTTTCAACTTCTGCTTGATTGATACATGAGTTCCTACCCTCATGATTAATACTTAATCTTCATGAAGACTTCAAAGTGGTATTCTAGACACAAGCAAGATTTCAGTTTAGACATTGTATTTGACGCCGCGATCTTAATTGGAAAGAATGAGCAGAATACGGCAACTATTCGCTGGCCAAGATTACATGAGCGAGCACTCGGGTTGCTCTAAAAATTGCGCTCTAAGGTAATGAAGCTGAAGTATTACATAACTGTTACTTGATTTTGCTTCAGAGGTAATCTAATTTTACTCTGTAAAGTAGTTGAGATCGAGGGAGTGGCCGGTGTTAGCGCCACTATCATTCACTTTATGGAAGTTTAATTCGCCACAAGATTGAAATTAAAAGGATAAGAGGGGTGATGGGCGAGGTGAGATTTACATTAAAGTAGTACCACGGCTTGGCAACCAAATCCAAGTGAGCTTTTGCTGGTCAAAGCAAAATTGATATTTTGGTAAAAATTACTCTAGTTTAAATAATAATTAACCGTTATATGTACATAT
>Ga0058701_10002354_pt1 | contig 14240 bp, 10 predicted proteins | sample AgamicOrMae_FD_97039 | JGI IMG/M metagenome (GOLD analysis project Ga0058701, IMG submission 97039) | Agave microbial communities from Guanajuato, Mexico - Or.Ma.e | ecosystem: Host-associated > Plants > Phyllosphere > Phylloplane/Leaf | place: Guanajuato, Mexico | collected 2012-06-04 | reverse complement strand
TCAATGTAGAGGACAGGTTGGCATATCTTACATCTGTCAAGATTTTCATGACTGCTCATCTGAACATTGTAACATTATCTCCTGCAATGACTATTCATCTGTCTAATGTGATAGTTGAAATCTTTTCACGATAAGTTAAGGAGATGGAAAGGACCTGTATCTCGCCTTTCAACGACATTAAGTTTTCCGCGCCATCTATAATTGGTGCCTGGATTCACGACATAAAATATAGAACAAATTAATATCGTTGCCCTCTTGAGGAAAGCGGAAATGAATAGTATAGCCCGATTTCGCAGTCAGAGTCTGCGCTTTTGTCAAAAGGCGGCCCATTTAGCATTTTCAGCCCATTGCTGAGCTCCACTCTGTTCCCGATCCTGCCCATCACATTAGATGGGCGATGACGCTCTTGTCTGTTTCTCCTCTCTTCCTTCGTGAAATGCGGTTCAGCGTGACAGCGACCCCTGGTGGCAAACTGCCTAACTACCTATTGTGTTGTTACTCCCAAGATTACTTCGAGCCATGACCTCTACATAGCATCACCTCTGGAATCCGATAGAAAATTATGCCGGCGGTGCGGCTCTATTCATGACCACCGACAGTGATCAACTCTCCTGTTCCCTAAATAGGACGGACCTTGAAATGGTAGTCACGTTTCTAAAAAAAACAACATTTGATCGTGAGATACTGATGATGTAAACGATTAAAAGGAGTTTGGTGCATGGGGAAATGATACAGGTCATATATTATGGCTTTAGGATGTTCGCAATGAAGCACCGTAGTATTCCTTAAACGGGTCACGCCTTAAAAGGGTACCACCATACTAGTACATAGGGAAAATCCTAAACCGGAATCCTAGCGGTGTTGCGGAGTTCAAAGGGAATATTCGAGGTGCTGGTACCACTACTGGTATCAGCTCTATACACTACGAGTTCCTTAGGTATTCATTTCCCATATCGTTCCTGTTGGTTCAAATCTCCTATTACCATAAGATTTCAAGACCTCCTGACGCGTACGTAAAGATATGGTAGCTACCCTGTACTTTCGTTTGCTCTCGCTTCATCTCGCGAGAGATAGAACACAAGAGGTAGAAACTCTAACTTCTCATATTCACAGTGTAGTTTCTTAACCTCAAGCAATTCTTTTGATTCGTCTTGCAGGAGTTATACTGAACGGCATCTCGTCTGAAATTCGCACGGTTCAGTGGACTTCAAACGGCCTTTATCAGGTAAAACGATAATAATCAGGCTTGGAAAGGAATTGGATCAATACAATGAGTCGTTCCACGCACTCATCGCATTTCTAATGGGATCCATTTCAATAGGAAACTATCGCGTCTTCGTCTTCCCAGAATCACGTAAAAGCAACTGGCGTTAATTCAGGATCATTCGTGCGACGTGAATCGCTGGCAAGCTGGCTGGACTCCTCCCCAGCCCCTCCCCCCCCCCCGAATCGCCTACCCTCCCGCCCCAAACACTAGATAAGCGCAGAAAAGGGACTCGGGCTTGGCAGCGCCTTCGCCTAACCTACCCGCCCAAAAATACACAGCTTAGCGCAATAATAAAAGGCCTGCGTCCTTTAACCTGATATTGCAAGAAAATGTTGCCGATTTGTGTTTCACCTCCAAATAGGTAACTGCAGATTTGAACGGAGATTTTCTCCGATCCCTGATATTTATTTTTTCGTCGAAAAAAAAAAACAAGTGGGAAAAAAATGTCACCTTAATCATCGTACAATCTGTCCTGCCCAGAGAACGTGCTCTGGGCATTAGTATTTGGAGTGGCCCGAAGATTCACTCCTGTAACTAGAGCGGAATATCACTTGTATTATCAGTTTCTCGCATATCAAAAGAATGGAAGAAAATCGGCTGAAATAATCTCTCGACGACGATGTGCAAGTGTGCATAAAAGAAATCTACGAAAACCTCACTTTCACAAATGCAACGAGAAGAGCCAAGAGAAAAAGAAGACAGGCGGCCGAGTTCTCACGTGCAGAAAAAAGAGGTCAAGACTTTTCATCGTGTAGTTGAAAAAGGCCTCGGCGGCCCGAGCAGGGTGGCCTGTCCCGGAAGAGACAAAGATGCAGCAGAAGGGTGCATTGCCGTTGATAACGTGATTTACTTGGCCGATCACGTACCGCCTTGTACTAACTCGAATCTGTTTGCCAGGCCACTTAAGGAAGGCCACAAAATAAACATTAAGAGGGTGATCTCAACTTCAGGGAGCTCTCAAAAGTTAGACTTGAAAATGAGTCCAAGCCCAGCCGATACATCCATAATTTGCTGGAGGGATGGAAAGCTCAATTTCCCTACTGATTCCCGTCCTCGTCCCTCAGCCAGACCGCAACCTTTCCTGTCTCTGTCGGTGATGTCTGTCTGTCCCGGCCCAGGTTTGCAGCAAAGCAGAGATTTAGAGCACAAATCTGTTCCGTCAAAAGCAACGTTTGCTTTCACAGGTGATTGACATTTTTTTTCGCAATTTCCAACGAGATTATCTTTGCCATGTTGTAGAAATACGTGGCCGGTTAACGAATTGGAACAATATGAATCCGATCGAAGATTTGTGTTTTACGAATGTTATCAAGCGAGATATCCCCATTTAGGAATCAAATGAAATAGTTTCATACGTATTTACACGTAAAACACCTCTTCTTGCAACGTCATGCACGCCTGATTTAAGAATTGAAGGAGAGAGGAAAATTGATTTTCTATGATATAATAAACGCCAGAACCATGGGATCCACAATAGGCTATTGAATCTTTCTTTTTACTATTAAGATTGCACTGTAACTTGTTAGGACTTTCCATCTAAACTTGGAGATTATGCTTTCATCAGCTTAAGACCAACTTAGACATGCACTTGGAATCAATGTCAGACTTACTTTGCAAAATGTAATGAGTATAAATAAGAGGTTCCTACTTTGACTACCCGTGCTTCATGTATAGAAATCTTTCACATGATTTCTTACAACTATATAAAACGGTGTTTTTAAGTAGATGTTAAATTGGAATCAAGAGTATATATATGTCAATTTCTTTTAAGTCTGTCGAACTAGGCACACCCACTTCTTGTGTCTTCTTTGAGCAGTTAGATTTTCTGAGGATTATTGATCATTATTTATACCTGATATATTTACAGGGAGGAAGTTGCAAAAGCATACAATAACGCGTGCACGCTGTTAAAAGTACCTTCTATTTACTGTAAAGAACAACCGACGAGAACTGCGAAACTGGTAGGGAATTGCCACTTCATTGTTTGTTGTAGCTACACAAACACAAGTATACGAGACACCGTTTCGGACGAATTCTAGAGATTATGAAAAGTACTCTTCCCTGAAACACATCAAATTAACTCCAAACTTTACGGCCTATTTTTTTGAATCACGCGCTCCCGTTTTCTTTCCAAGAACTTCGCTTAAACAAGTTTTGACGTGGGATGATTCGCTATCTGTCTCCTTAGGAAACCGCCTTAAGGCAGCGCAAGTTTGTGTCGTCTTGGAAGGTCCATGGTTGTCTGCGACGAAAATAGGAAAAATCACAATTACGAACAGGATTTAAGAAAACCGCCTATTATGCTACTCTTAACTTTCGTTTTTACTTCTGAAAACACTGATAATAATTTGATCCATCAACTATATGTAAGTCTGGTGGCTTGGTATGATCGCCTGCAGTTTGTTGCAGAATAATTTTACTGAGGATGCAGAGGCAATCGTGCTTAAAGTTGCAGATTAATATGCGTCACAAAGTCGGTGAAGAAACTCGTGAGGGTGGCAATGACACAGTCGAGGAGAGAAGGAAAAAGGAAAAACAGAGACGTTGTGACGACAGTGCTCTCCGGACAAACCTTAAATTCTAGTAAGAAACTGCAATTGATGTGTGCACGGTAGGAGCTCCCACAAGACCTAGCATAGAGTTCGTGGAAGAAAGAGGAAGAAGAGAGAGACACAGAGGGAAATGGGGAAGAACACTTCAAAGATATTCCAGTGCTTCCGGCTTGTCAAGTTCATCAAAAAATTCAAAACGGGTGTAAAAAATATGAAAATTGAGAAAATTATCACTTTTGACAAGCATTTACCGAAGCTGCTCCTGGTGTTCATTTCCAGAATAATAAAAGTTTATTTGGTACATAAAAAAATCATTAAGGTAGCTGATTTGACTCACTTTTCTACAATACGCAGCCTTTTTTTTAAACGAAATCGTGGAATACCTTCAAGGATGGTCTAGAGACTATCTTCATTACCAAACAATGTGAGCTGGACACTTGAAAATAACTCAAACGGAACAACGTTGACAAGGGACTGTTTTATATGGCACAACTGCAAGTGGAGTGTCAGTTTTCTCTCTCCTTCTGTACTGAGAGTAAATATGCTGACTTATTCAGTGGAGGAAAGTCAAAGTTTTAGAAGAGCAGATTGATAGCAAAGGTCTGAATTCATATCGAAGATTAAAATTCGCAGGAAACGGACGGAGCGTGTTGCAAGAGAAGGCTTTCGTAGAACGCGTTCTTTTCTTAAGGAAGAAGAAACAGAACACGTTCCTTGTTGAAAGTAAGGAATAGGAATAGGTAACTTTGGCTGCATTGGCTAACTCTCGACGTCAGCATCTATCTCATCGATTGGCTTGTGATGAAACCCTTTTTTATACCTATTTGGTTAAATTCTGTTTAGCTGCAAACAGGAATTGGTCGGGAGGGAACTAAAGAGACTTCTCATTTCACTATAATCTACGTATTTTAAATGTAAAAGAATGTTTTCTTTAGCTTTAGGAGGTAGATCAAAAAAGGGTTGGATATACTTTTTTCGTAGAGGAACGGCAAAAGGAATGCGTCCTTTTTCGAGAGGAACACCACTAGGGAGGCGTTCCTTTTTCAGATTAAGTGTTCCAGTCTCTGTTTTTGGACATTCTACGGCAAGGGTTTTGAGCAAAGAGCGGACTTTCATGGGGAGCAAACGGAACACAATAAAAACAAAACCCCGTTTCGGGGAGTGCTGTACCTGTTTTGGGTGTAAAACCAAAACGGGGACGTATTTTGGTTATTTTTCAAGTTAGGACCATGATCAGCCATATCATTGAAAACGTCTCGGCGAGAGATTTCCATTAATGTGGCTGAACATGCGTCTACGTTGCAGAATATCAAAATACGCTCTTACCCGGTTTTAGTTTCGTACCGAAAACAGGTATAGCATTCCCCAAAACGGGGGTTTTGTTTTTACTGTGAACTCAGTCAAGGAAGTAAATACTTGAAGAGTGTTTCGGAAAACAAGGTTATTTAGCAAACATTCTGACGCATAGATTTGTGCAGATTGCACTCATGGGTTGAAATTTAGCTTCCGTAGGGGAACGCCTTGCAAGCGCCCCAGCATTCATTCGGCAGCCCTCACCAGCAGGGAACATGGTTTCCCCACCCGCGTCTCTCTCACGACTGTACAGCCGTACAAAACTAGAGGTCGCTTGTCATGATTGATGCAGAGGACGTGTCCGGGTCACTGCCAAAGCTTGCCACACGTATCTGGGTCCTAAGAGTCCGCAAATTACGTTTGCTTTGCGAAAAGAAAGTTAATCTAATTTCCGGGGTCAGATTCGATTTTCATGTCTTTAGATATTCACTATTTTTAAAGGGCTTCCTCTAACTCGGGATCGCAATGGCAAGTATCATGCAATAGGCTAGTGCAATTGATTAGTGTTACGGGAAAACAGTAACATTTCACTAAAATAAAAAAGAAAATATTTAGAGGATTAAATGATCTTCTGATTTTATTTAAAAATAAAATAAAAATGATACATACAGAGATAATTCTTACTCGCCAGTGAAGTAGTCCTTTTTATCAGATTTAAAGATTTCCCCCACAAGTATAGTGCTTTTTATTAGATTCTGGAGAAAGTAAGATTGTTGAGTTTACGGTGAGATTGACATTCTCCTCCTTTCCAAAAAGAATGTATCGATGACAATTATTTCTGCTGTTGGCTGGGGTAACGAAAAAAAAAGACAGTTTGAGTTCGATGTTTTAAATTGATTTTTCGCCCTTAAGAGAGGCCCTAAAATGAAATAATATAAAAAAACTTACAGTTAAACGTGAATTTACAAATAGTGTCTGACAACCTAAAAATTAAGGTGTATTTAATTTTTCATGGTAAATAAATATGGGACTGACAAAATATAGCAAAGCTGATCTTCTAAAGTAGCATAGAGAATCTGCGTCGAAATTATGATCAGGTGCTATTGTCGAAGCACATTCATTCGACTGTACTCATGGAAATGATTCGTTCCCGAATCCAAACTTAAAGTATAAAAACAACAAAATATGTATTCAATCTGTTAATTTCTGAATGAGACGGTAACAAACCGTTTCTAATCGATTCTGTAATTCAAAAGAGAGAGCTAAGCTAAGTCTACAGCTTGATTGTCCGAGTCTAGATTAAACGATAGAGTTTGCTATTATCAGCGCGTGAAAGTGGCATCGGAAACGGTAATTATTACTACTTCTTTTTATCCGTGTTTCTACCTAGAAATAAAAGCAAAATAGCAACCAGTTGCACAGCGTGGCGCGAAACCAGCGGCAGGGATTCCAATAAAACCGGAGAAAAAGAGAGAGAGAGCACTAGGGGTAATTGATTTTATTGTAGATCTCGTTGGTTGGTTTAATACTTTCAAAATACATGCAAGAATGTTAACTCCTGCGCTTCGCCTGAATTGAGATTGTTCGTAAGTTCAGCCGTAATTTTCCATTGCTGTAGAAGAATCCAACGAATCAAACTACAATCAATTAATTGTCATTTTCGACTGTAGAATCATAGTTAAAAATGTGCTGATTCCTAATTTTTCTTTTCTCACTATTAAAGGAGGTTAGTTTCAGAATTTAGGTTGGCCTTCATTTTTTATTCAAACATTAAAACGTAAGCAGAGAAAAATCTTTCAACTTTCTTAAATTATTATTATTCTTTTATTTATGCTACACTCTGTTCTGATTTCGCATTCTAAATCAACAGGCAACGCACATTTAAAGCAAAATGTTTCTATTTAAGAAGTTGATCGAAGTGAAAGCACAGCACTGAAGACAGAGTTCACTATTAAGTCGGTAATAAACTTGGCTTGTTCTGGATCTTACACATCATAGGCGATAGAGGGATTGAGTCAGCGTCATAATATCGAGTGGTGCTCAAGGGAAAGTTGGGTTCGGAGGCGATGGCCATTCAACTACCATTAAGATTCTCAGCTGTCTGAGCCCTAAGCCCTCGGAGGTGTGAGCGGGGCTGCGAGGGGGGCGATGAGGGGCCGCCCGACCGCAAATCACCACCTTTCTTCCCGCCCCCAGAGACGAATTTGTTGTCTTTAAGAGCCGATGAATACTCCCCATAAATTGCAGTCATTGGAGCTTTTTGTTGCGCCGCGTCATCAGTTAACGGTAAATATCGGCCGTTTGGGAAAAAGACAAAAAATCGGCCCACGCAACGCCCTCCGTCCTCAACACCTAAGCCCTTTTCAGCGCACCCTAACCCTCCGACAGCTCAAATGAAAGAGTACAGACCGTCTTCCCCCTTAAAAGCACACTTTAAGGACTCCCCCCTCAAAAATCGGACAAAAAAAACAACAAATATTTTAGACTGTTGATCTTTTTCAATCACTTGCTCCATTTTATATCAGACTGCATTTCTGAGGTCATCCTCAACACATAAATATTTCAGCTTCAATATCCGTACAAATAGCACTTTGTATATAACATGCCTGAGCTCACCCTAAGGTTACCTTTCCATAAAGGTATACATGCATATACATGTATTTTAGTAATCTTCCAGCTCACCATAGCCCATAAGTAAGCTCGGCGAGAGCTTACTATTATTGATATTAAAAGCTATTGATAAGTTTATCGTGAAAACGTGATCAACATACTTCATATCCGCTTTAGGCCATGGCCATACTAGAAATAGACAACAAGGACTGTGTCTTTTCTCATTCTGCACATTTTTAGAGACGTAGAAACTGCGTCTCAGTAAAAAGTGTCACCTTTCCTAACCTAAATCCTCTAATAAAAATAGGTGGAGGGAGGAAAGAGAAGCTCTTAAAACTCGTGAAATCGTTACTAATGATCACAGTGCGTAAACTAAATACGTTTTACGATTGTTGGGAAGATTATCCAAATTTGGTGTGTTTACGGCCTAACTTGGACAAGATGGCGGTAAAACGAAAAAGGAACTAATGACAATGGATAGGCACTTCCCTTGTAGGTGGCGCTGCTTGGCAGCTGGGAGGCGATAAACTAGAATTGGGGGAGTTAAGAAGAAAATAGGAACAAAAGCGGGCGCCGTGCCGTGCTTCGTGCGTAACATGATACAAACACAATGCTCTCACTGCACACAATACTTTCAATACATTCAACGACTATGAAAACTATACAAATGGGTTTACCAACCTATTGTTTTTAGTTTCAACGTTGAATGCTTTATTGGCAAATGTGGCAACTTTGACAGGGAAAACCGATATAAGTTCAAACAGCTTGGCATCCAATCCATTTCCATTGATAGAGACCTAAATATTGAGTGACACTTTTTCTTGATGATCATAATCTCGGAATTTTAATTTCAGGATAACACCATTTGATCCCAAAAGCAAGGATTTCTATTTGAAAGTCATCATTTTTAAGTACTCAAAGAGATTTATACTAACGTAAAATATTCAAGTAAAGTACAAGCGATCTTTGGCGAGCAGGATGCGATGTAGGTACTTAAAAGAGACGAGTATCCTTTTTGTATATTATACAAAAAATACTCTTGTATCAAAAAACAGTTTTAAAACGAATCGGCATTTTTAGGGCCACTTCACTCACATACTTTGGCCTGGAAAACTGCCTGGAATGTTCCATACACGTACCTGAAAACAAACAGCAACATGTTGAAACATATCAGCTTGAAGCACAGGTAATGTTTTAAGTCATACTCCCACCATAAATTAATAGAATGGCATCGTTATAATACTGGCGTCATTAGTTTAACCGTATTTAAGAGCATGTATTTTGTTGGCAACGTTAGGGGCGTTTTAAACGCCCCTGTTGGCATAATCGTGATGTTCTCAGAAAGCACCACAAGTTTTCCTGCCCCCCTCGTTTCCCCCACTTGTCTGCAGTTCACGAAGATCACCCCCTCCTCCTTCTGGGAAATTGGGCCGCATTGTTCAAGTGCTATGCAAAATGTACGACCATTCCTCAAATGTCATCGCCGCTTTTTCGCGGCGCGAAAATTTCTCATATCTGGAAGATAAGTTAATCTTAAATAATTTGTGTGGAGAAGGTTTACTTCATACTGTTTGTTTATGTAAATCAGTGACTTCTAGTCTTATCGCAAACTTTGGCGTTCATTTAACTCAAATAATAAGGCCTGAAAACGAGCGGTTTGCAGTGTAAGTCCTCCGTTTAGTATTTCTGATGATCAAACAAGTTCACTGTAACAAAATTGGCCTCTAATTTTTGAAGCTACAGTCTCAGTTTGGCGGTAAGATTTTTGAGGTCTGCAGTTCTGGATTAACGTTTTCACGTAAAGGGAATTGTCATACTGTAATAGTATCGCGTAGATTAGGTTGTGCCCTGTGAGCCACTTCGGTAGAAGTCCGCTTGCTTATTGCCAAGTCTGTGGTCTTAGGACTTAGTTGATTTAGGTTCAACGTGTGCTTTAAGTCTTGCTTCGCTATTGTTCAACTCTTGGAACGAGGGTCCAAACACAAGAGATGGAAAATTCAGTCTCTTGAATTAACTGTGAATACCTGCTGCATTCTTGTAGACGAAACAATGAAATTATTTTTAAGTAAGACAAGAATTATCATCAATGATGTAAACTTCCGATAAGAAATCCTATAATGCAACGAATTTAACTTTACACTAAAAGTTGTACTGAAAACAGGTGGAGCCTAAATACACCATTCAGCACTTATGACGTGCGAATAAAAATAAGCTGATTGATATAAAAAAACTCTTACATTAAAACTAAATAATTTAAGAACAACCTCAGGTAAAACTTCCATATTTTTATGAAAATAGCAGACATTATGATAATCACGGGTCACCACGGTACTCTGAAATATTTATTTTTCAATTCCATTCATTGAAATCCACTTTTTGAATTACGCTGACAGTACGTAATTATCTACGCTAGTTTGATCAAGCAGATTGTATTGAAAAAGCGTTTGAATTCCCCCCCCCCCTGCCTTCTCCGCTGGTTGACCAACAGGGTGCTCCTGCTTCCCACTAGATTCTACGTCATAAACGTGATTCATGGCAATATTTTCCCCTCTCCGCCCACGCTTTCAAACGATGGAGGATGGGGGAGAGGGAGGGGGACTCTTGCACGATAATAGGGGCCTTTTTGCTGGTTTGGCCTGTTCCATGACTACAATCCCTTTCAATTATTCGCCTTTGGGTCATACGAACCCTGCTCCCCTGCCCATCAAATTTGACAGTTTTACCCTCAATTTTTCTCTGCTTCAAAATCCGAGCCTCGCAACGCCCGTACAGGCAATTTTATTAATCATATCGACTTAGCTATCATCTAAAATATAACTTCCTTGGAAAACAAAGGGCGCGTTGGAATCCTAAAAAGATGAAATTCTCCTTAGGTCGTTGAGTGATGCACAGTTAAGTTAGCAAACCCACGAAAAAAAAAAGTCTTTGAGTGATGGGAATGAGCGGTTTTCAACATTCATGTTTAAAATATAGTTACACTAAATTTGAATCAGTGAGAACCTTAGATATTCAGTGAAAATTTACTAAATTTAAGTCAATATTGCACCAAAGATTTTTTCAGTGGTGCTATGTCGATTGAAATTCAATGAATTTTCTCTGAATCTTAGAGATTCAGTGATTCGAATTCAGAGTGTGGCAAAACATTGGAAAGTGTATCAAGGGCAAACGTTCACCTCGGGACAAGAATACCGGATGTTCCCCGCGAACTTTTCGTACCCTGTCGTGACAAAAGGGCTGAAACATTGGGATTGCTGATGGATGAAATACCTGTCTTGTAGTGCATTTCATGAATTCGTCCTGAAGCGATCTTTAACAGTGTAATGCGCCTTTTTGATATTGTGTTCGTAATTAGATCTCAATGTCAGCAGCACAAAGTCTTTGAAACAAGTAAAATGTCAACAACGTTTTATGAAGCGCCTGTTCGTTTGTCTTAATTATCTCAGTTGTGACTGTGTCCGTATTTAGAGAAAGAGATGAGATGCTACCTACACCTACGATATGATTCGTGAAAATGGCTGTTTGTCGCTGACTTTTTGCTGAAAAAAACTCTTTTGGCGCAAGGTCGTCCTAGTATTAAGGAAATTTAAACATAGCCTCGATAATAATTATTTTATGCGATTTGACCTGTTGCCTCCCAGTTCTTGTTCTTTCTAGGCTTGATAAGCTTTTGACACAATTTTAAATCATTTTTTCTGCTTTCAAATTTTTCGACAGATTTTACGATCTTTATCATTGTACCGGTACAACACAAATTCAATTTTAGAAACACCTGAAACGGAGACATGACAAAAATTATTTCGTTTGAAAAATCGCAGTGAATTTTTTAAAGTAAATATTCAGGTAGGCTGGTAAGCCTGTAGTTATCCTTAAAATTCAATTTCCATTAGAACATCAATCTAACTAAATAGAAAAAAAATGTGCCTTTTTACAGGAGGCTAACTAGCCTGGAAAATGCTGTAAGTAGCGGCGTGTGAATGCCCTGAAACGGCTGGCAATCGCTTTGAACATTTTTTGTTTTGCTTTAGGGCGAACGATCCTCGTAAAGAATGCATCAATGACTTTGTACACTTCTCTCGTTAACAAATGGTATTTTTTTTCTAAAAAGGGTTCCTGTTAGCCGTTTTCGAGCAGTTTGATTCTGAGTTAAATACAGTAAGCGTCCTCACGCTAGGCCAGATTTCTTTCCTCCAAATCTTTTCAGCTTTAGGAAATGCCCAAATTATTAAATATTGGGTTTCTAGAGGGGTGATATTTTTCACACCTTGACAATACTAAACTAAAAGGATTCTCCAAAATATTTTTTATCTGTTTCCGAACGGCATCGCTGGGCGGTAGTGGGTTTTAAGTAAAGCGCACTAGAAGTTCTCGGAAAATAACTTTAAAGGAATCCTTATAAAAAAGAATTGTTGAAATCAAATTTGTATGGCTCAGATATCTTTTCGGTCTTATGCTTCAGTGTTATTTTCCCTTTAAACGTTTCCTTGCTTTCGTAAGAAATATGAATATATATATATATAGGCCTAGGAGGAGTACTAGAAGTTTTTAAAAATGTGGCGGCAAAAGACTCTTTCCCGCGTTTTCTAAACAGCTGGTTTTGGGTTTACAAAGATCGCCGTTGACCAATAAACCCAACATTAAACAGTTTAACCTCCGATTTGACCGCAAGCCTCTGTAAAGTCGGCAACCCACTTGACACCAAGGGCGCACAGTTCCACTGTCTGTGAGCCTTCCGGGCGACTGCCCATACTCGCCGGGTTTCAAGCTTTATTTAGATCAGTCTTTTGTGGAAAGGCGGTGCGGCGATGCCAACGGCGAGGGACTCCCTCGCTTCCCGCCTCGCCCCGGACTTCGGCCGCCTCTCAGGCTTAGTCAAAATGCACGCTGAATGTTGGGCACAGTTCTGCCTGGGGCACTCCGCTGAGGACGGGTAGCGAGCGCGCGAGCTAATAATATTTAACAGACCATGTTGAGGTGGTCGTCCAGAAAGCCCTGCTTAATTGGCCTCAACGTTGACTCAAAAGTGAAACGATATATCATGCACTACTCGTACAGTTTTTCAAATTCAGAACTTTAATATTCTTGTTGTTTTTCACTAACTTAACCCACAAACGCCCAGCGATGCCGTTCGGAAACAGAAAAAAAATTAGAGGATCTTTTCAGTTCAGTGCTGTCACAACTTAAAAAATATCTCCCCTATAGAAAACTAAAATTTAATAATTTCGGCATTTTCCAAAGCTTGAAATTGTGTATTTTAGTGAGAAAAATCCTTCCAATTTCTCTTAAGCTTAATTACACTCCAAATACTTTGGATTGTTATGGGTTAAGCGTAATGACAGCTAAGACATCGGAGAACCTAACTGAGCATTACTTTAACCACGCTTACCCTATGACAGCCTAAAGAGCATTTGGAGGGAAATTTTGCTTGGGAGAAATTGGAAGGATTTTTTTCCCACTAGAGTTCGCAATTTTACGCGAAAGAAAATGCCTAAATTATTAAATTTCACGTTTGGAGGGGGGTGATATTTTTTAAATTGTGACAATACTGTAATGAAAAGACCCTCTAATTTTTTTTTTCTGTTTCCGAACGGCATCGCTGGGCTGTTGTGGGTTAATGCCATCGAGCGATGGCGAGGCAAGGCATAAGGCAAAACTCGTGTAAATATCACTACACTGTAAATAACACGTTTTCACCTAGTCTAATATTCACTGACACATTGTAAAGGACGGATACTTCAAACAAAACAACATTTTTATAGGGAACAAAAGTTGACGCTGTAATCAAGAACAGCGTGTCGTTGTTACAGAGTACTCGTAACACTGGTGAAACTGACATTTACGCGAGTAAAAATGCTGGAAGTGCTTTTTAATGGTGCATACGATGGATAAGTTACATTTGTCAGAGGATTTACACACGGCGTTATCATCAAATAGAATAAAATGTCGCGTGGGAAAATTATAAAAAGGTATTGACTAGTTGCAACAAGCAGTATCAGCTGTTTCCCACACACTGTCGGATTTCGGTTCCAATAAATTTCAAATCGTTATTTGATCTTCGGCATTTCGCTCCAAGCTGTGTCAATTCGCGGTAGTAAAATTGCAGCACGAATGAAGTAATGGACGGTTTGAAACTTTTTTTTTTCGATTCAATTCCTCTCTCAAAGGGACCGTGAAACAAAATTTACATTCATTTTAAATCAAGTTAATACAGAAAGTGGCAAAGTCTTGGGTTTAGGACCCCTGCTCCTTTTTTTTCGAAAATATCTTATTCTAAAAAAAATCCTATTTTAAAATTTGTAAATCACAGTGTAATTATTTAAGGAGGCTTTAAATAAAAAGTACCGTAAAGTGGGGCGAGTCTGGACTGGCGGGGCGAGTTGGGACAAAGTATAGATCCTAAAAAACAGAGACTCACCTGCATGAGCAGACTTTTAGATTTTCGGAAGCACTCCGGAGAAGCATCGAAAACTCCCTCTGCACCACCGAAAACTCGCCCGTGCAGTCGATTCTATGTTTTCAAG
>Ga0058701_10002353_pt1 | contig 14245 bp, 9 predicted proteins | sample AgamicOrMae_FD_97039 | JGI IMG/M metagenome (GOLD analysis project Ga0058701, IMG submission 97039) | Agave microbial communities from Guanajuato, Mexico - Or.Ma.e | ecosystem: Host-associated > Plants > Phyllosphere > Phylloplane/Leaf | place: Guanajuato, Mexico | collected 2012-06-04 | reverse complement strand
TATATATATATATATATTCTATGCATGTATATATATGTATGTGTGAGTATGTGTGGATGTATGTATGTGTCACGTATACTTGTATGTACGCACATGTGTGTGTTCGTGTGTCGATAAATATGTTTATATCGTGGTCTAATTTAGCTATAGTGAAGCGATTAAAATATTTTATGTTTTTGGTTGAATTTTTCCAAAAAAGTGTTTTTTATTTCTATGATTAAAGTGAGTAACTTTTTACATAGTAGTTACATGTTTTGTAACTCACGTGATATGTTGAGATAGAATCGTAGGTTGAAAATAAATAATTGTCTAATTTAACCTTAAAAACTTTAAAACTATATGGTAGAAAAATTTGTCAAAATGCGATGCTGTTCAATGACAGAACAACAATGGGGTTGCAACAAAAGTCAATATCACGCAACATACTATAACATATTCTGTACAGTTATTTAACACTTATTCTCTTTAAATAAATTGTCAAATTATGTAATGTTATATAAAGTGAACAAGATAATGGTGGCTTGATAAGCATCAAATTGTAACAGGATGTATTTTTAACATTGTTAGAATTTAAGTTGACATTAATCAATGCTCAAATTTCTGTTTAATTTTAATATAAGAATCAATATTGCATTTATTGAACTGTAACAATTGAATATTATTGAACGTATGTACTCACTATCTTGGAAAACCAAAAGTTCGTTGATTTTGAATTGCAATTTCGATGTAAGCTCCCTAAATGATGAATTATTGCAAACTAATTTCGTTTTATTTTTGGTTTTTAGACAAAATTAACAAAAATCTAGTAAAGCATGGTATGTATCCTAGTTTAAGTTTTTTAAATGAAGAGTCTATAATGAAAGAACGTTAACTCTTTATGATTCAATTATAACTTGATTTTAGTAACATGTATATCTCTTAAAATCCTTCCCCCCCCAAAAAAAATCTTGCCTTCTCACCTATTTGTTTTTAAGGGTAAAACGTAGATATAATAAAAGTGACTCGACCCAAATTATCTGAATCGAATAATTTGAAATTCTACCTAAACTGACACTAGAAGTAATTGGCCTAAAGTTCACCTAAATCGAAAATTACCTATATCAAACCGAACTTGATCTGAATATTTTTTGCCCAAATTAATTTTCTTTTCAAAAAAAGTCTATTGGATCAAAATCAGCTGACCCAAACTGAAAACGATCTGACTCAAAATCGAACCCGAATTGAATATGTAGAGTCCAAAATAAGCCGATCCGAAACTAACCCAATTCGAACCTAAATCGAATGACCTGTTTGCCAGCTCTAGCAAAACGCAACAACGATAAACTCATTGTTCATTTGTGATTGTTTGACATTTGGCAGGAGATGTCGCACAGCGGCTGTGCACGGCAGCAGAGATAAAATTTTACATGAACAATTACTTGTTAAGAGCAATGTCAGGTGGTGGGAATTATTTGAAGGCTAACACCAATTGCAATAGGAGTTCATGGCTTTCAGGGTGTGAGCCTGGCTGGGCCTGCAGAGCTGATCCCACCTTGAAAGTTAATCTAAAAGAGGCTACTCAGATACCTTCCAGAACTTCTGATTGCCAGCCTTGTTGTGAGGGCTTCTTTTGTCCTCAAGGCCTCACCTGCATGATTCGTAAGTTTCTTGTCCTTTTTTCTGACTTGTCTTAAATTTGCCTCAGAGACGTGTGATTTTTAGCTCGTAAAATTTGCTTATTTTGGCCATTAGCTTCATAATTTGTTTACATAGATATTGAACCATCATTGAAATTATTATTGGAATTTGGAGCTATTGTGCAAGGCTATGTTTGTGTAGTTTTTACTAGTATGTAATGGCGAGATGCATTTGTCAAATAGGGTCCTTTTTGGTACCAAGAATGCAACTCTTTAACTCATACGTGCAACTTCGCAGTGTAATTGGATTGGTGGAAACAGTGAGAAAAAAATGTGTGTAGAAATTTGTAGGGAAATAGCTAGTCATTTTGGTTAATATAAATTAAACCGGGAAGGTAAAAAAAAATTGCAGAAAAATTTCATATTCATTCCCCATAGTTCCGCCCCTTCTAATGTCGTAGTTTTGAAATTTGAAGAATATAGCTTGACGTTTTCTAAAAATTCTTCACTTCTTTACCTATGATGGCTTGACAGGCATATCCTGTTTACACCCATATGGTATGTGTAGTGTCTGACACAGGTAGTTGAAGTGAAACGAAAAGTCAGCTGACCGCTGGGGGCAGGGGCGCTGCGCATGTGATTCTTGCACTTCATATGTAACACTAGTAGTTATTGTTGGAATGTGTCTTGGCAAACTATGTGAGTCCGATATCTTAGACAACTAAGATATATGGCATCATCAGCTTGGCTAAATGTTGCTTAGGTTCTCATTTCACTCCTAGTACTTTTATCGGATGTTATGCACTCAATTACGAGTAGGAATCCCAACAGGTCAATAAAGATAAAGAGTTACGCATACTCGTCAAAAAATGAGCGTGTTTGATACCTATATATCTACCCCAGTGTTATACGTTTGATAGTGGAAAATCTATATCTGCAACTCTAAATGATTGCTGTGTTTTTTTGGGTATTTAGTTTTATTACAATCTCTTATGTCTACAAAATCTGACTTCGCTTGGATTTTTGAAGCTTGCCCTTTGGGATCTCATTGCCCCCTTGCCACACTGAATCAAGCTACTGGTTTATGCGAACCGTGAGACACAAATCCTTGCTATCTAAAGGTTTAAATTTATGAAACAATTAGGGAGTTAAAGCTATGATAAGCAGTTTGGGTGCAGGTACATGTATCCACTGCCTGCTGGAAAGCCGAATCACACCTGTGGTGGTGCAAATATATGGGCTAATGTTGGCGTCAGCAGCGGGGTATTTTGTCCTGCTGGATCTTATTGTCCTTCTACTACTGAAAGTATAACATGTAGCAGTGGGTGAGACATCTTGTCCTATTTCTTAAAGCAATAGGAACTGTCCCCCCCCCCCCCCAAAATTTCATCTCTGGGTGACTGGTTCTTCTGATGATATTGTATGTTTTACTGCTCACAGATATTACTGCAGGACTGGGTCTACATCTCAAACACGTAAGCAAACACTGAATTCAGTGTCATTGTAAGCAGTTAGAAATACATCTGTGTAAAAGTAACTGTAACACTGATAAATTGACAACCCTTTCTTGTATTGGTTACGTTGCTTCAAGATTACATCCAGTGTGTGTGCCTTTGAGTGTGAAAGAACTGTCATATTCTTCTTGATATTCACAGGGTGTACCAAGTTGATTTCGTGTAAATCAAGTACGAAACATGAGGACATACATACTTATGGCATTATATTCATAGTAAGTACTGTACAGCCTTATGTACCTGGTTCTCATTCTTGCATTGATTTTTGCATTATGCATGAAATATGGTGGAAGTACTATTTGATCTATTGCTTCAGTTTGGATCCCTGAGGGGAGAAAGACGTATGAAATTAGGCAAGTGGACCATACCAAACCAAAATTAATACTCCAAAGCCGAACCTAACATATTAGGAATGAGCATCAAATGCACACATCCTTACCGCTAACTTCTAAGAGGTTGTTTGTACTGGATACTGGAATTATAAAACATTGACCATCTTCTATTACAGAGCAAAAAGAAGTAGAGAATATTTCCATGAGGTATTGATGTGTGTGCACCCTAAACAAGGGATGAATAACTTGGCTGTTTGGGAAAGACATGGCCAAGCTAAAGGATGCACAGTTTGCACATGTCAGGGAGGGAAGTGGGGTTCGAGTATGACTAGCAATGGGTTTGGATAAAAACTAATCAAGAACCTGGATACAGATATACCACCAAGTCTTAATCAAGGCCCTTACACCAAACTTAGGATACAGATACATCACATAAGCAAAGTTTAAGACTTACAAGATCACCACCTAAACTAGCCTAAAGCTTAGGATAAGCAAGTAAGTATTTAAAGGAGTTTGCTTTGAGTTCAACTCAAAAAACTCTAAAATTCATTTAACACATCATGCATTCATGCTCAAATGAGCTTACAAGGAGAGGGTATATATTCAGGTTGGCTGAATAGAAAAAACATAAAAGGTTTCCTTCTTAGGAAGAAAAGGTATTAAGTTAGCCAAATTACATCCAAAAAGTACTTAAACTATTCATAAGCTTAAGCTTAATTAAAGTGTGATTAATTAACCTCAAAACACTTAATCTAACCTCCTAATATGTTCCTTCATTATTAAAGGAGCGAATATGCACGGCTGGTTGGCTCCTTTTCGGCTAGCAAGTGAGAAGAGTGTGAGTGTCTCTATCCTTGGCTAAGCAATGTCGCTCATTGCTTGTTTGCTTCCCAAAGCATGACTCATAGCTTCAGTTGCTTGGTAAGGACCTGGACAAGCAAAAAGGTAGTTAAGAAAACCCAGCCAAGGGGGAAAACCCATCGTGCAAGCAAACTGTATGGACAACCAGTTTTTCTCGTCACTTGTGCGGCGTCCTTTGTTGACTTGCCCATGTGGTTGGCTGCCTTCCTTTCAGGGGGAGTTTCTTTAAGATGTTTAGTTTCTCTTCCTTTTGGAATTACTCAATTTGGACATCATTAAGGCCTTGAACTAAACAGCAAATGCTAACCGCGCAGATTAGAGGCTAATCTGGATAGCCGGGGGAAAATTAATCATTCGATTGACTTAATCTCCACCAAGTGACTTGCTTATTGCGTCCTTGGTCAGCTGACTTCGAGTACTTCAAAACTATGCAAAAATATTAACAATTTACTAACCACAAGGTTAGCAAATCAAAAGGACAAAACCCGGGCAGAATGTGACTTTACCACGGGTGGGTGCTTGTCACCATGGCCAGCCATGATGACCACTTTCTGTGCCACTTTTGGATATTTTGGGAGCTTATTTTGGACCCTCCTTGGCTTTGTTAAGCGCCTATCAATGACCCCATCGTGGATCTCCGGTAGTTATCTTGCTTTTGTCTACTGTAATCTACATTTGGAAAATCATCCAAGATGTGACTTTCCTATCTTATCAAAAAGTTATCAAAATTGTGCAATCGAAGTATTCAATAGAAAAGCATTGTGGTATTCATCATATCTCCTTGAAACTTGCTGAGTTTATCTTGGAAGCTGATGCATGTTTCCCAATTGTTGCAGACTGCCCTAAGCGGCCTTCTTCTACTCATCTACAATTTAGTTGAGCACTACTTAACAGTACGAGCGAGAAGGCGTGTCAAATCAAGGGAGAAGGCAGCACATATTCTTAGAGCTAGTGAACAAGCTCGCTTGAGGTGGAAATTTGCAGGGGAGGCAGTTAGGAAGAACCCTGATTTACCACAAGCTAATGTATCTGAAGTGGATCAAGAAGGAAAAGCTAACGAATCAAGCCCAAAGGTTGATTCTGATGAAGGAAGTACAAAATCAAAGGTGCAAAAGAAAAGAGAGATTTCAAAAGACACCCAGTTTTTCAGGAATGCATTTGCGCAGATTGAGAAGGAGAAATCTCGAGAACATCAAAGCGAGAGCCCAACACTTAGTCAGATAGTCTCGATGGCAACTGGCAGGCAAACTAGAAAACGTCCTTTGCTTGAAGTTTCTTTTAAAGACCTAACAGTTCAACTGAAACAGAAGCGAAAGTACCTCCTAAGGTGTCTCAATGGGAAAATTGTGCCTGGGCGTATTACTGCTGTTATGGGACCTTCAGGAGCTGGGAAAACGTCATTTCTTTCTGCTTTGACTGGCCAAACAACTGGATGCAGTGCAACTGGTTTCATTTTCATAAATGGTGAGAGTGAACCAATATCATCGTACAGGAAAATCACAGGTTTTATTCCCCAGGATGATATTGTGCATGGAAATTTAACGGTAGAGGAAAATTTGTGGTTTAGTGCACGGTGCAGGTATTTCTATCATATGAACATGTTAAAGTTTCTTATCTCTTCATATTATCAGCATGTTCTGATTCGCTTAATTTATCAGGAACTATTCACATATATCCAAAGTGTGGATGTTACACAGTCTTAGTTGTCTTTATTTTTTAGATAATAGATATCCAAAATCACTTTTTAATCTTGTAAAAGAACCAAAAAAAAAAGTGTGGTAAGACCAAGCCTTAAATATGAGATGTGCTTCGGTTTGCATATGTGCTATGCATAGTGATGACAATTTCTGGTGTGTTGAAGGTTGGGATCTGATTTAAGAAAAGAGGATAAAATCCTAATTGTGGAGAGAGTAATAGAGAACCTGGGGCTACAAGATGTGCGTGACTCCTTAGTCGGAACAGTGGAGAAGCGGGGAATCTCGGGAGGCCAGCGTAAACGAGTAAATGTTGGCTTAGAAATGGTCATGGAACCCTCACTTTTGTTTCTGGATGAACCCACATCTGGTCTTGACAGTGCCTCCTCACTTTTGCTTTTGCGAGCTCTTAAACGTGAAGCTTGCGAGGGTGTGAACATCTGTATGGTTGTTCATCAACCAAGGTGAGAATTTTGTGTTGAATACGAATGTTTTTTTGTCTCTGTATCATATGACATATGTGTACCGTTTTAGAACCATGTCAAGAAAAACCACCCATGCCTATTTAGCTAACTGAGCAACCACACCTCACCTGACCCTGATACAAGGCACCTGAATATTAATTGAACTCTGCAAAATCAAATTGATATTGATTGCAATTGCCCTTAAAGGATTGGTTCTGTACTGCAGCTATGCACTGTTCAAGATGTTTGATGATTTGATACTTCTAGCAAGAGGTGGCTTTATGGTTTATCACGGACCAGTTAATAAGGTAGAGGAATACTTCAGCAGCATTGGGATCAATGTCCCAGACCGTGTTAATCCTCCTGATTACTATATTGATGTTTTAGAAGGAATTGAGGGGCCAAATTCAAGTTCTTGTGGCGTGAACTATAAGGATCTTCCGGTGATCTGGATGCTTCAAAATGGCTACACTGTCCCTGAGGACATGCACTCCAGGGCTGCTGCTCTTGGGCTGTCCATGAGCCATTCGAATGAGCATGGCAGTGCGTTTATGCTGCAGCCACAATCTTCTGCTGGAGAAGTATGGGTAGATATGAGGTGTGACACCCAGCTGAAGAGCAATATCATAGGCCATAGCTTCTTAGGACGAAGAGATTTATCTAACCGAAGAACTCCTAGCACTGTCCTCCAGTTCAAATACTTCTTACAAAGGTAATGCATGACTACATTCTTGTTTCATTCTTTTGTTGTGAAAGAAGATGCAAAAGTCAATGTAGGCAATACTGGAATGCAAGGCTTTCGTACTAGTCTCTATAAAGGGCTAACCAGCTAAGCTAGCTGATATCTAGGTCTTACGTCATGTTTCTCTAGTTCCTTTGATTTTCTTTACTCATTTTTCTTTTGGTCTTCACCAACTAAGCTAATTAACTCAATTGACGGAGGCAAAAGAAAGACCAGTTGGTACGTTGACTATGTTTTACTATATGCATGTATTACCTGCGTCTATATCTCTCTATAAAGGTCCTAGGTTTGCTTTGACCCTTCATTTTTGCCTTAAGTTCCTGTGTCTGACACTTGACTCCTGAACTTGGCATGGATGCTTGACTTTTCATTTCGGACCAAAACATTTTAAAAAAATTTGTAGTAATTGTTTTGCCCAACACAGTATAGTCGAGCCTTATTAACACAGTAGATCCCACAGGTTTATGTCCATATATGATCCAAAAAACTTCACTCTTAACTTGTTTTTGATGTTTTGAGTATTCTATTGGTTTCATTTTCCTTCTGCTATTTATATCAGCCTTAACTACTTTCATCTACTATAAAGTTGTGATATTCTCATGGCAATGGCATCTTGAATTATGGCCATATTTTTGCTTCTCACACTCCACACTGATAACTAAACTTGCTTAGGATAAGCAAGCAGAGGTTGCGGGAAGCGAAGCTACAAGCTACAGATTATGCTATACTCTTAATTGCTGGAGCTTGTGTTGGAACCATTACCAAAATAGGCGATTCAGACTTTGGAGCTTTCGGATATTCATATACAATTATAGCTATCTGTAAGTCAACTGCTAAATGCTGGCGTGACTCGAACAGTGTTTTCTATTCTTCAATATTGGGCAGAATAAGGGGAGAAAGTAAGGTTTTATGAGAACTATGCTCACCTGTCTAATGAAACAATGTTCTTTGGAAAGAAAAAAAGGTGGTTTTTTTTTTCCTTACTTCCAATGAATGATTGGTCTTCTGTCCAGTGAGAGTGGGATTGGGACTGACGACATTTTCATATAGAAGCCCATTTCCCATTGGTATATAATACATTCCCATCATTGTCATAAATTTTTGTTATGCTCAGAAAACATTTTCCAAAGACATGATTTCTCTACAAAGTCTTTTTTCTTCCCGCTTCAGACTCTCTAAATCAAGGGTTTGGCTTTGGTTTTGGTTTTACCATATATGTTTTGAGCTTATAATTGTTCCTTAATACATGGTGACACTTCTGTGTAACAGCACTATTATGTCAAATAGCGGCATTAAAGTCATTTGCAAACGACAAGCTACAATACTGGAGGGAAAGAGCATCGGGAATGAGCAGCTTGGCGCATTTCATGGCCAAGGATACAGTTGATCATTTCAACACATTGGTGAAGCCAGCAGTGTATTTGTCCATGTTTTATTTCTTCACCAATCCCAGGTCTACGTTCCTCGACAACTACATCGTCTTGGTCTGCCTGGTATATTGTGTCACTGGAATGGGCTACGGTTTTGCCATCCTTCTACGTCCTGAGTCTTCTCAATTGGTAAGTTGAAACCCAACTCCCCCCCCCAAACTGCCCATGTTCTCCCTTGCTCAAGGCAAAAGCCAATAGTTAGGAATCATGGTTAACTGAGGGAAAAGATAATGGTGCACTTTTGAAAACTGTACTTGCTAAACCAGCATAAGCTTTTGATGTAGTTGATAAATAAGATCTGGCATGTTTATAGAAGCATTTCTGATCAAAATGTCTCAAGCCCAAATATCAATGGCTCTAATGTTAAATCATTGCTAAAGGCATGATCAGTCGAGTGTGTGTAGCACTGCAACTTAAATCAAGATATCTTTTGTGGTAGAAGGCGTGTTAGGATGCTATATGTAACCCAACTCTAAGCCTTTCAAGAACACACTTTAGTTTTTGGTTGGTGAACAGATGAGAAAATGATGCGAAATAACAACCCATGCCTACTCATTTTGGGGCACAAAAGCCCTAGGCTGCTCGTCGTCAATTAGAATAGTATGAAGCTGTTGCATCCTTGCTTTGGACAGACCCTTAACCTTACAAGCGTTATTTTGATAACCCTGGTCATCTCAGTTCAAAATTTTGCTGCAAGATCTTTATACTAAAATTAGAGCTGAAAAGAAACATATCCATGAGCCCGATGCATAATCAAGTTTATCGTCGGAGAACAGGTTCTGATGCATAATTTGCTCGACAATGGCTACACTTATTTCATCACTGTTGAAAATTGGAAAGCTCCGCCGAAATTTTTTTGGAGTCTTCTCAAGGTTTTGAGCCTGTCAAAATCTTCAATACTGGAAGTTTCAGGTTATGGTTCTTACAAATTTGAAAAATTCTAGAGCTTGTGTACTCTAGCAGCAAATTCCTAGGGCTCTAAAACATTTCTGATTGTACCTTAGGAAGCAGGAGGAAGTGAACATAGCATGCCTCTAGTTGGATAGGAGCCCACACTTCCTTGAAAGATGAGACAATTCTCACAACCACACGCCTTGGTGGTTGTTAACATAGCAAATAAATGAGTGTCTACGGACTGCCTTCTTGTTCCTAACCAATACTTGAGTATCCTTTGAGCGACTTTTACCTACGAGAAGCAGAATAAAAGCTCTGGAACTCTGGTTTGTAATCTTGAGGTAGATGTATGAGTGTATGACACCTAGTCTCATAATGTCCCCCAGTTTTTTGGATTTTCTCCCCATATTAGCAATGGCAGGTAGACCCTATGCCCAACAATATCATGGCAACGGTTGGGCCAACAAAAGTTACAAAACGCATATCTAGTTTTCTTTCCCCCCAAAAAAAAAAGACCATGTCTGGTTTAAAAATCGTAAATATCTGTCGAAGTGGGCCCAATCAGAACTCATTCGTTTAACAAGATTCAGAAAATAAAAACAAAAATTGAACACTGTTAACCAAACTTTTAGATTCCTCATTGCTTGTTAGCCATCATGTGTGATCTTTTGCACTTCCCTATATAATAGGCTCGGATGGATGACAGTGTCATCCATCCAGGCCTGATTTCAAAGCAAATATACCTTAAGTGCTTGATGATGGTAGAAATGTTCAATCAACTTTTATATAGTCTTACATAAATCCAGGAAATTATTGCTTCAAATCATTCTGTACCTGTGGGAGTGTGACATCAGCATATTCTCAAATTAATAACAAACGCGGATCATCAAGCATCTCCAGTTTTTAAGTGATAGTGGGGTTTGACCCCTTAAAGTCCTGTCTGATTATCAAAAAATCTTTCTATGTGATTAATTAAGGAATACGCTTGTTCTTTGTATGCTATATGTATCTAAGTTCTTTTCTATTAAATTAAATCATCAAAGTAATTTTGTGACCCCATATCATGTCCAAAATTGAAGTTTCAATCAGCTGTTGCCACAAGAAACATCGTTATTTCAAAAAAGAAACAAAGAATAATCGAAACCATAAACTAATGGATAAGATAACTCAGTGTTTCTCCCAGAAACAGTGTCATTACTGCATAGTGTCTTAAAAAATAAAGATTAAACTACATGACTAGAAAGAATACAGTAAATGTCAACCAGGTACCTGTAAAACCAAACAGTTTAATAGAACAAATTACTGCAGATCGCTGAAATCCAGTGTATCACACAAACATTAATATCTGCTTGACAGTTGAGTTAAGCACATTGGATAGATCTAACCATTTTTTTGGATGTTTACCATGCAGTTTTCAGTGCTTCTTCCAGTTTGTTTGACTCTTATTACGACTCAATCACTCAATAACAATGGTCTGAAATTCATAGCCAATTTTACATACCCAAAGTGGGCACTGGAAGCATTAGTCATTGCAAATGCCAAAAGGCAAGTTATTTTCTCTACCTTCTTCTCCTGTCTGTTTTTTGTTGGGGGTAATTGGCTGTCTTATTATTGATTCACTGGTTTGCACACTTATGATTGTGTATCACATACCTTGTTGGGGGGAATATCTAGCTAGCTCATATGAATCGGAAACTTCAGCTGAAAGTATGCCTTGTTTTCTTTCAATCACAGAGGGAGACTTCTGTCTTTTTACTCCAAAATTTAAAATAGCGTCCAATGATTGAAATGATTTCAAATAGAACTATTAAAATTGAAACAAAGCAAGCTTCGCAACTTGCACAAAGCAATTTAGTTGCATTAGCCATCCATGCGTCACACAGCTTTTTTCCCTCCCATAGCTATCTAGCTGGAAAGGACATTACAATGTAAGCTAGTCTTGTAAAACTTTTCCGTTTCTGCCCCCTTCCCTCAGTTCTGGGATTTAGATTTTTAGGGAACTAGACAACATATATTAGTCCTTGCTTGGATGGTTGGCAAGTTTTGTACCGTAAACATGCATTCAATTTAAATCCCCATCTCAACTTGTGACACTATGAGGATTAGTAATGAAATTTTAAGCCACAAATCTTTTCTTTTTCAATCCTTATATGAGGTTATGCTTCCTTTCATGACCTCAACTTTAATCATCTCTCCCTTTTATTATAAGTACAATAGTTCTTTTGTACATGTGTATGGTAACAAAATTTATCGGTTTTATGTTTAAATAAACCGTGACGATGATTATACACCTTTGTTGTTTTCAGATACTATGGAGTATGGCTTATAAGTCGATGTATGGCTCTTTACAAATACAAGTACAGTCTTCATGCTTGGAAATTGTGTATCATAATCCTCCTCCTCTTTGGTGTTGTTAGTCGCGCCATAGCCTTCATTGCACTCTTAACAGTTCACAGGAGACGATGAAAAGATCTGCTGCAATGTGTGTTGCCAATTCAATTCTCCCCATTGGGATGTAACTATTGAATTACATGGTAAATTATATATACAGGCTAAGTGGTTGAAATGATGAGTTCAGTCAGCCTTCCCTGCCTTCATTTGCATGATATATTTACATATGTATCTTGTTAACGAGGGAGCATGTAAACTTGTCGCATTTGAGCCCAGAGAGAGGGAAGACAGTGAGAGAAGCTCTTCGATCTTCGTTACTTAAAATGCAAAAACTATGCAAGGAAGAAGAAAGTTAACAACCTAAATACAGGAAGAAAGTTATATAACCATAATTAGTTATGCTAAATTAAGGAGAATAACAAATTGTTGCTGACTTGCTAGGAGCTATAACTAACCCTCAATACCCCCCAAGGCGTAATTAGAGGAGAGGCCAACAAGCCAAGCCTTGAACAAAGGTAATTATGCACGCAAAGGCTTAGTTGTTAAATTGGCAAGTTGTTCCTTTGAAGACATATGAATAGTTTGGAGGAACCCTTCAATGACTTTGTCCCTTTGTAATGACAATCAATGTTGAGATGCTTTGTGCGTTCATGAAAAACTGAATTGGTTGCAATGTGTTGAGTAGCTTTATTGTTGCAATGCATGATGATGGGCAACTTGGGAAGTATGCCAAAATCATTCATTAGATGAGAGATCCATTCGAGCTAAGAAATAGTAGCTAACATGGCCCTATAGTCTGCCTCAACACTAGACTTGGCTATTGTCTTTGCTTCTTTGTTTTCCAAGAGATTAAGAATTGACCTAGGAAAACACTAAAACCAATCAAAGAATGAGCACTTATTCTACAAGTGCCCCCATCTGCATCACTGTAAGTAATGACTTGTAAGTTATTGTCTGTAGGGTAATACAAACCTCAATTAGGAGTACCTTTCAAGTACATTAGGACATGCATAGTTGCCTGATAGTTAGTGTCTCGAGATTCTTGCAAGAATTGGCTTAAATGTTGTACAACATAGAAAATATAAGATCTAGTAAGAGTAAGATACAACAATCTGCCAATGACTCTTCTACAAGACTCAAGGTTTGGCAAAATATTATCTAAATCAGTTGACAATTTCAACCCTTTAGGTAGTGGGAATTTGGCAGGTTTTGCCCCTGTCAAACTTGCATCAGTCAAGATATCCAACAAATACTTTCTTTGATTCAAAAGAGTCCATTTGGGAGATATAGAAATCTCAATCCCAAGGAAATATCTGACTAAGCCCAAGTCTTCAATGGTGACAATAGTGTGAAGATCATGTTTTAACTGAACAATGCCTTCAACATCATCTCCTGTCATGAAAAGATCATCCACATATACCAAGACAAAGGTAACAACCCTTGATGAATTCTAGTAAACAAGGAATAGTCACTCTTGAATTGAGACAAACCTTTGGCCAGCAAGAACTTGGTAAGCTCTAAATACCATTGTCCAGATGTTTGCTTGAGGCCATAAAGTGACCTCTGTAACTTGTAAACTTGCCCTGGTTTTGCCTCAGTATACCCTTGATGGGGTTCCATAGACACCTCATCAATATAACCATGCAAGAAGGCATTATTAATGTCTAGCTGGTGTAATAACCATTGTTTGGTAGTAGCAAGAGTAATGAATACTCTCATTGGGGTAAGCTTAGCCACAAGGCAAAAAGTGTGCTTAAACTTTGTCCTTGATTTGCTCAAAACCTCCGATGACCAATCTTGCTTTATGCCTTTCCACTTCCATTTGGCCTGTATTTAGTTTTGTAGATCCATTTAGAGGTGGGATTCTTCCCTTGAGGAAAAGAAGAGAGAACCCAAGTATAATGCATCAAGCTCAGTATTCATGGCCTATACCCATTCTGAATATTGTCGTGCTTGTGTATAATCTTAGGGTCAAGATGTTGTAACACATTGACCAATGAAGACATATAATTTGTAGATGAATGTGCCAAATGGGAAAAAATGAAGAAAGGATAAGGAGTATGTGTTGAGGAATGAAAGTTGTGTGATTGGAGGGAAGGGTCAGGTGAGCTTTGGTGAGTGGTGGCAATACTTGGTGGCTTCGGACAAAGGTAGCCCTTAAGCCAAGCTGGTGGTGCTTTAATTCTTGAAGATCTCCTGGTAGGAATCTTTGAAGTGACAGCAGGGGCAATGGTAGTATCATTAGAAGAGGAAGAAATGTTAGAGTTACCCATCTAAGTATGATTAATGCGAGAATGTTCTTGGGTA
>Ga0058701_10002352_pt1 | contig 14246 bp, 9 predicted proteins | sample AgamicOrMae_FD_97039 | JGI IMG/M metagenome (GOLD analysis project Ga0058701, IMG submission 97039) | Agave microbial communities from Guanajuato, Mexico - Or.Ma.e | ecosystem: Host-associated > Plants > Phyllosphere > Phylloplane/Leaf | place: Guanajuato, Mexico | collected 2012-06-04 | reverse complement strand
CTCTCCAGCCGTGCCGCGGATTCAGTTGACTTGCTTCGGCAAACTAAAGAACTAAAAAAAAAAAATCACCATTGCATTCAAGAATATTTACCCGAGATCCTCGCATCCTTTTCTGTGGATATTATTCAAAAGATAATTGTTTTCTCTTCGATTGAACGTTCAATCCACCGGCGAATCGTTATTAGACCTGTTCGATCACCGCGTGCTGCGTGCCTTGTGGTTGCCTACTTTTTTGGCATACCGAAACCACTCCTGCCCTCTCTAGTCTATAAAATCTTCAGGATTATAATTTGCTAATTTAGAAAAAATGAAATTGCTTTCAAAGCCTTATGAGACTTTTGGAGCTCTTAGGCTAAAAAAATATTTTTTTAAAATATTTTTTTAATAAAAACAAAAAATAATTTTTAAAAAAATGAAAAAAAGGATGCCTACCTACATCAAGCTTTTTTCGACCCCTTATTTTGTCGTAGCGAAAGCGTCATAATTGATCACCTTTTTTTTACGCGAGTTTTCCTCCTTTTTCCTTTAATATTCTCGATGCACGTTCTTCCTCCGAGGAGGATCTTAAGTGCATAACAGTTCCAAAAAACTGAGCACAATGCAAACGACATCCTAAAGAACGTGATTATCTGTTTTTCAACTATAAGCCTTTAGAGAAATTTCCGTGCCGTCAACTACTATTTTCCAATAGTGAACTAGGATGTGCTGGTCATGTCCGGAGATAACAGGGCAGTAAGTGGCCGCCACTTATCGTTGGGATAGGCAGACGGTTGCGAACTCACCCGTCCCGTGACACTAAGTGGTTCGTTACATTTCAGAGATGCAGCTACTTCAACAAGGTTGATCCAAACTCGCCAAGACGGAGATGTTCGCCTCTTTTCGGATGACGCTGGAGGCCTCCTCATGAAGAAACAATTCTAAATTATTTCGCGCTAAGAAAGAATGACGCTCATTCCTTGGCATAGCTGCTATTGGGATCCAGAATTCAGCTGAGGCAAAACTTGAATAACAAAGAAAAGACCAATTTTTGGACAAGAGCGCAATTTGAAAGGAAAATCAGGTCCATGAGATGAACGAAGGGAAAAGTGCACGTTCCACTTCCCGAGATAAGCCATGCGATTGACTTGAAAACCTAAGGGACCCACTCTCCAACATTACATAGTAGTCATGGTCGTTAGCTCTTCCGACCTCCATTCCTGAAAACGTCAGCACAAAATGCTGTGTGACAGGTCACACAAAGCCCGTTTGATCATTCAGAAGCAATTCAACCTGTACTTCAAAACACACTAAATACTTCGGAAATACTCATCAAGCTTTACCGACGCCAATTCCCGAACAAAGGCATACAGAGCGATCGAGACAAGTCCGTATTGCTTGGTCAAAAAAAAAAGACAGACGTTATATCCACGTAACGTGCGATATATGACGAAAAAAATATATCCACGTACATGCATTCCATATGGGACTAGAACGCATTTTCGGAGACTTCGACGCACGGCCACCAACCTACCTAATACATTTTAAATGTACGTTTGACGTGGATATAAGTACTTCGTAAAAAAAAGTCAGCGCTATTCGCACGCCAATGTTAGTACAAGAGAGATTTGAACGCACTGAAACCAACCGAATGCACTTTAAAGGGGAGGTGTCTTGAACGCACGGGAACCAAGCTTGGATATTTTAGATGGGGCAGCGTGTGAATAGTCACTTCGAAAAAAAAATCTTATTAATAAAGATGCGGAGGTGACGAGGCAGTTGTAAGTATAGTCCATATTTTTGTAAAAAATAACTGATTAAAAACAATTAAAACATTTAAAAACAATTAGAAACTATTGGTCTTCACTTATAAGATAAAGCAACATAGTTTTACTTCATTGACAATTTATTACTGCTGCAATAATGTATGAAAATACAAGAGCATTTTTCACTAGAACACAGTTCTGAGGTCAAAATGGTACCTAGAAATGGAGCAATACCATGGCCGAAGAAAGCGAAACAAAAAACAGAGCATGTCAAACGAAATTTAAAAAAATAAATAAAAAATGACATCTTTTCCCTTTAAATTGTCAAATCCAAAAAGCACAAACTTTAAGACGACGCTTTGAAAATGTTTTCCAAACTAAATCAAACCAGTCAAAGCTACACCATAGAGGAAAAATCCTGAATGGCGACACATTTTCCTCTTGAAATTTCACGCACAAGATTTCAATTTTACTTCAAAGCGCGGAATATCCGATCGAGGCGAGCAAAAGAACAACACCATGAACAACATGGTCGTAATATCTTACTTAAGCACTCTTGAAAGAGTTCATAGTAATCCAATGGAATTAAGCGGGGTTTTGTATTGTCCTTTTGTTAAGACCATTCTATAGAAGGCATGTTTATCAAAAAATTCCAAGCACGTACGCACACGCAGTTAAACACAGATAGGTATCCTCAGAATGCTTCACAAAATCTGACTGGTATGCAAGACAGCAGCCTTGTCCAACAAATAAACAAATATATGTAACATTAAATAAAAGTATATGTATCACAATCCATACCCTTTAATCTTAAGATTAAAAATATTGTGCATGTCGAAACTCAATAACACAGTTGTGAAAACGTACCGTAAAATAAGTAAGCTTTGATGTAAAAGATACCACATAGAAACCATTTACTGTAATGCTGTAAATTCCAGTTGGAATGTGGGGATAATTAACTCTTTGCCAAACTGGAGCGTTAGAGATAAACTCTTATTAGAAAACATAAACGCGGATACGAACTTTGCTTGAGTTAACTTTAGCCGAACTCAGCCTGGGTCACCCGGCAAGCAAGCTTGTGTAGAGATAACTCTAATATACCCTGATTAGTACAAGATTGCGTAGTCTCAAATGGAAAGAAATCGTCGTAAAACCAACGTCATTGGCTGACCTAAATTTGGATAGTTTCAGGATAGGTCTTCTCAAACTTGCCCTACGCATGACCTTCAATCTGCTGTATTGAGGTATATTGGAAATTCAGTTGAAATCTATATTGTTGTCGGTAACTGAAGCTTCTGACGTTTATTTTAAGGATGGGAAGAGTACGTCCGAAACAAAATGGATCCGGCAAATGTAAACTTCAGTTTTATAAAAATCGATTTTCTGCTCCTCTTTCGACAAATAATCTGGGTAAAAATACTCTCAGTTACGCGACGTCTTCAGTAATATGACGATTTTGATTAGTCGAATAACAACATGGTTGTTCAACCCAAGTGAAATTGATTAAGGCTATGAGAGAGTGTTGAAAAAACAAGTGAAAAAAAAACAGATGCGAAAAAAAAACACATAACGCGTAGGTTTTGTTTGTAAAAGAAGTCCGCAGAAAATAAGTAGAAATCAGCTTTCTGGCCGACACGGAAATCTTTCGGCACATATTATCCCTTACGGTTATAACATACTTTTCGTTGCTCCCTTGTTCAACCCTTTACACTCCAATCCAAAATAATTTATTCCACTCTATCCTCACGCAAGTTTATTGCTATATACTCATATATCAGTCGCTGCGATACCACATTCATCCTTCATCAGCTCCAAAACATAAGTAAAAATAAAAAATCAGGGATATAAATCTATTCAAGTGATGCATAGTCGGGCAAGCACTTGGGAAACTAATAATAAATATCTAGCAAACACGAGTCTCCTACCGCCCCTACCACAAACAATAACAAAGAAAACATAACAAATCAGCGCAAAACGATAGGAAGAGGCAAAATATCTGTCTTGTTCATTACGACTTGAGTTTCCTAAATGAACATTAGTTGCAGAAACTAATCCTTAAAATTATTATCACTGCTCTAAAACTGTCTGTGCGAACCCTGAACACTCTTTCCAAGCGCCGAAACCTTGATGCAGATTTCAGCAAATGGATTTATATATATTTATTTGCTTCTTTTAAAAAAATGAGGCAAAGAGTATAGATGATAATTGTCATTTACATGAACTAGCAATACTATATAGCCACTCGGTATGAACGAACAATCGACCCTTCATTACACAGGGGACTTCCATAAACTACGAAGCCTTGGAGAGGGCGAGGGGATCAAAGGATTAGTTGCGGTCACAGTTTATGCTAGGTGAATGAGGGGAATGCTAACGTAGAGGAGGAGGTCTGAAAGGGGCATAGGAATGGTGACGTAGTTTATGGACGACCCCATACCGCAATCTATATTCTGTTCTGCCGTCCGTGATGCGTACAAATAATGAGCACTTGAACATGCTGTGAGGCTTGCCCTTCTCCCCCCAGCTCAAAATGCGGTTGAAACTTCGTATTATTTATGTACCACTCATAAGGCCGACATGAAGTGCAGAGCAAATACAAGGCAGATTCCCGCTTAAAAACCAAACGTTTAAAGTCCTGCAGGGTTTCAAGAACAATATATATAATTTCAACTCATGCTATAAAAGATAAAAGATCTCTTTTTTCGAAAAAAAATTAACTGTGTTAAATTGATCATATTTACTGAAAAAGATTGCGGTAATTCTCACTTTGTCTTTATAGATTTCATATCCCAATTATGAAAAGAGCCTTCCCATTAAACCACAAAATTTGAATACGAAAGAATCACAAGAGCAATATTGATATGGATCATGTCAGACTTTCTTCCAGTAGCAAAATTCTGTTTTGGAATTCATCAAAATGTATCAGAGAAACAAGCCCGAAGTCGCAGTTAGTGCAGAAGGTTCTAATTTAGGCAAAGAAGATAACACTGCCTGCAGGACCTAAATTGGCACACAAAGGTTTGTTAAAACCAGAACAACAAAGGCAACTAAACAGGGGTTCTAGATCACCAGCCGGTTATACCAGTTTGCGAACAAATAGTGATGTAACAAAAAACAGAAGTATCCCCTCAAAAATGCTTGCGTTACGAACGTTTAGACGAAAGTTTAGACGGTCTCGATCAGCCGTGCCTGCATAGTTTTCAGCTCGTCGAGACTAAAACCAAAAGTTGAAGAATGCTCTTAGGAGCATTCCAATAATTAGCACGCAATAAAGGATTGAGGTTTCTGTTTCCAAAAAGATAGTCTCAAGAGTCCCAGCTAGTTCCAAATTACTGGCTGCCTTCCCTTGAGAACAGCTAGAGATTTGTGTAAGAGCGGCTGGTGGAGCTAGACACCTCCACTAAAGCAGGCCGTAAAGCTAGACCCCCGTTTCAGTCCGGTTTATAGTAACTCTATGTTGTCTTTGATTATTCTGCGAGGTGGGAATGTTTGGGAAGCCATCACTGTTTTCCGAGGTCGGCGGCGACTCGTTCGCGTTGGCCGGCCAGGCGTCGTCCGAGCTCGACACGGAGCCGGAGCGCGATAAAGCACTCACATTGGTGCTCTGACTAGAAACGTGACTGCTATGGTTGCTGCTTAAACTATTAAAACTGTTCTGACTACTGTGGGGCGAGCTGCTCTGCCGACTCGTGTACAAGACAGGCGCGAACGAGTGCGTGTTATCCAGAAGGATGTTGTTGGTGCCTGCCTGGAAGCGCAGGGAGCACGGGATCGGTCCAGGGGGCCGTGCTTCCTTCGTCGGGACCTCTCCCTTGAGCGGCGCGCTCCGCGGACACTTGTCACTTTTCGACGACGCGTTACTACTTCTCCTCTCGATCGAGTCGATCGACAACCGCGAGCTCGAGTCGGAAGCATCGCTCGAATCGAGCCTTCTCTCTCGCGCCGGCCGGATGTTGTTATTAGTAACAGACGCGTCCAACGGAGATTCTCTAGAAGGCGGTGAATCTAACCTGATAATCACACTGTCCAAAGGCTTCATCTTCGTGTCGCGAACGTCGGGCTGGTTCCTTGAGGCTGCCGCTCCTGCCATGGGGCCCACTACCACACTGCTCTCGACCCTGTTGTTACCTGATAGCCTCGGCACAGGCATCCCCAGTCCGTTGGCTTTGCCCAGCCCGTTGTTGGATGCTGGATACTTCGTATCGACACTTCTGGTGCTGTCGAAAGGAGTGTGTCCCCAGTCGTCCCAGCCGCTCGACGAGGTCTGGCTTTTGTTGGTGGGGCCAACTTGAGAGGGTATTAGAGGGATTCTGGTGGAAGCCTGCTCTAGCATCGCGGGAGCAGGGGCGGGTGGGAACGGGGGCTCAGGATCGTCCGCTAGAGATACGAGGACTTGGCTAGCCTCTCCGCTGCCGAGGAGAGACGACGAATACCGAAGGTTCATTCTCACAGGACTGGGGCTGTCGTTCCTCTGGTGGATGTTGACAGGCGCGGAAGGCGGATGAGTAAGGGTTTGAGTAGTCGCATCCACCTGAGACAACAAGGAATCCGAAGATAAGAAAAAGTCCCGCAACGATGATTTCCAAGATCATTTTTCTTTACTTACCATTGATTTTCTGGAAGGACAAGAGCAGGTATCACAGTGGCGTACAGTTAATCGCTCCCGTTCCCTCTCTTCCAATATTTTGGCCAAAATAGCTGCAGATACAAGGTCAACGGGCTGATGGCCGTCTCCGCCGATTTCTTTCTCCTCATCACTAAGATCTTTATCTGTTAAAAAGTTTTAACATGAAGAAAATGAAATGAGTAATGGCCCATCGACAATTTATCTTCCCCAATTAGACATTTTTAACCCAAAACAACCAAAAGTATTTGGAATGAAATTTAGTTTTAGAGAAATCGGAAGGATTTTTTCCATTACAATACGCAATTTTTAAGTTTTAGAAAACGCTTAAATTTATGTCAGGTTTCCAGAGGGGTGATATTTTTAAATTGTGACAATATTGAACTGCAAAGATCCTCTTAAATATATTTTTTGGGTTTCCGAACGGCATCGCTGGGCGGTTGTGGGTTAAAAGCTGAAAAGACTTGCAATGAGGTTGATACTGCATCAAGCCCGACTTACCGTTGGGTGTTTTATTGACTGAATAAACCATAGCGGTAGGCGGGAATGTTGGTATCGGAACTTTTATTGTTCGCCGTTCGATTTTCTGGTGGGTAACGTTTCCTTCGACGGATTTCCGTTTTGTGTTCACGTAGGACTTGACTTTCTGCTGTAGATCAGCCGGTAACTAAAAAAAAGGAAACAGAGGGCGTCAGGGCACACGGCAAAGTACCTACAAGCTGTTCATGGCAATTGACAACTTACTTGTTCATATTTCTGAGGTATGAAGTTAGCTGGTTTGCACTGCAGAAGTTGGATGGCTAAATTTAGATCGTTTCTGTACCGTTCCTGTCAGTGAAAATAAATATTTCAGATACGTAGGAAAGTAGCGTATTGCGTCGATACTGACTGATCAAGTTCAGTACTTTAACACGAAGATCCTAAGTTCCCCCACCAAATCCGACTGATAAAAGGCAAATTTCTTTTATCCTGACATTGCAATCTTTACTTGGGAACTGTTCTTTCTTCTTACGAATAGAAACTTATCTAAATCAAGTGTCGAACATGTCTAGGCGACAGTTTCAGCATTTTTCTCTCTTAAAAATAGCGGGTTTACCGAGTTTTTAGTTGATATTTACAGAACATCCTTACGAAAAGTTTGAAAAGAACAGGACTTTAACTTACACTCTCTTCTTGTAGACGATTGACGTCGAACCGCGCATCGACAAGACGTTGCGTGAGACTTGCTACATCTCTTGTAAGGGCTCCTTTTTCACTTTCACATTTGTCTACTACTCGGAGTAACTTGTCTTCCAAGCCTTGGTTGACTTTCTGAACACGCTTGTAAGACTCGTACAGTCTGAAAAATAACACAATCGATTAATGGCTGAGGATAAATTTAAAGTTACGCAAATCCGTCCCTAATTACGAATTTCCATTCTTCGTTCATGAAACGTGAACTAGCGCATCTTAGGACTGAACACGTTTCTAACTCAAAGGTATACAATTATAAGAGAAAACTGTTCAAATGAGCTCGACATAGCAAATAGAACTACGGAGGATACGGGAAACATACGACATAGAACTGATGCTAAGTAAGTCTAAATGTGTTTTTTAGGGCAAAATCACCGTTTCATCTCATGGGCCAAAAACTGGCTAACAGATCTACTTTGTACGGGGAAAAATCCGTTAGATAAATTTGATATCCACCAAAACAAAGAAAAATCTTCTGGGTGTCTTACGCGTTTGCATACTGTACAGTGGGTCACAAAAGTCCCCTGATTTCATTTATTTCTTATGGAAGCAGGGGTCATGACTTTTGCGACCCACTGTACGTCACGCGGTTCAAAACAAACGGAAAAAGTAAAATGTTAAAAGATACTACGTTCCAAATTTACATTGAACTGTTCTCAGGATGTCGTATAAAGGGTGGAGTATTACCTTGAGTACTTTTCTTGCCACGTAAGTAATTCCTCTGTCAAAGCTGCGAATTCCCCGTCGGGGAATTTATCTGCCTCGGACAGAAAATTCGTTTCCATTGTTACAATGTGACGATCTCTCTCTACTAAGCGCTGCTTTAAATTTTCTATTTCGACGTGTAGATGCAACGACCCCTGATCGCACGCTTTGCACTTGCAACCGCATTCCTGGAAAAATAAACAAATAAAGACACGAAACTATGCCAACAAAATGTGAGCGCGAATTTAAAAGGCTCTGAAGAGTACCTTGCACGGTGGTTGCGACATGGCTGAGTGGCAATCTGCACGATTCGTGGTACAAGAAATGCATGGAACGCGCTCATGCCACTACCCAGTCTCCTTGTATACCTACAACAGTAAAGAAAGGCTTATGACAATGTTAGAAAAAATATTTTTAATTCACTCCTTTTTGGCGTGAAGCGATCTTTTACAGCTAGCGATTTTAAACTGTACTCACTCCATGACTTTTTCATGACTCCACCCTGTTAATGTGGATTTTAGTTTAATTTTAATAGAAATACGACTTGGAGTTCATTGAGAGATATTAAACAGCAGGATTCTACGGAGCAAAAGTTCCATTTATAAATGGTCTTAGAAAGTGCGGAATCGCGGAAATAAAACCATGTAAACGGGCCCTACTTACATGATAAAACCTATAGTTAAAAAAAAAGAAGAAAAAAAACGCGTCGAAGCGGTATGATAGGTCCGATACGGCCGGACCTTTTAATAATTTTCCTTGTATAGTATTTTAAATTTGGACGCTAATCCATAATAATTAGCTAGTACGAGGAAATAGCCGAGATAGCACAAAGCGATCGCGAAGAATTACACCGCTACACTCAATACATAGTTATCAAGCTTTGACAAGATTTTTTAACAACTTCTCGAATGACTCAAGCTACATACAAAAAGAAATATGATTTTTGGCCCAGGTGACGTGTACATTGACGCATGCAAAAACATAGCGGATTTCCCGCAAAGCTGCATGACATTTGACTGGGGCATCAAATTCCTCAGGGGGACATATTTAGAACGATTATAACGGGTGTTCATTGTAAACCGTGTGGATAAATGAACAAAGACGAGCGTGAGCAGAAAATTATTATTTTTGTTTAATTACAAAAAAAAGGACCGATAAGAAACAGGTCTTGATTCGCCGAAGACGTTAGGTACCGATCAGACCTCCATTAAATACAGGACGTAAAACATTTAAACGATCTTTTAAAGGCCACGAAGAGAGTTTGAACATGAGACTAGTCTCATGGTTTGAACAGGACTTGAAACTAGAACACCAATGAAAAGAAGGTGAACACAAATGTCAACGTTTGACCGAGACGTTCCTGACAAGAGTTTATCAGGGAGGTATAAGTATACAGGGAAAGCACGGAGAGAGCTGGGATAATAGTGACAACACATAGCAGAGACCCAAGGAATTGTGTAGAAATCAAATTAAGATATACGAACCTCAAACTTGTAAACAATTTAGGCTAGTTCCAGGCAGACAGCAAAACAAAGCTCGGCTGCCGTCTTGTGGCCGAATACTCAAGGGAGAGCATAATACAAAAAGAAAAAATAACCGAAGGTAAAAACAGCACTTAATTAGAAGTTGCACGTTAAATCTTTAACATTAACATAAGAAAAACGAACAAAACTGGTTTCAGATTAGTTTGCTGTTGCTGATTTCAACGTGTACCCAAAACATGACTGCGAATGCGCACCCGTGGTCATTCCATCGACCTCGTGTGGACCGCTTCTCAAAACTCGACAAGGATCGGGTAAAAGACAGTGTTTAAAAGTTTGAAAAATACTTAAGCTTCCAATCAATTAATGTAAAACGCATTTAGACAGAAGATTACGGTTGGAAACGGAGGAAAATCAAAATTATGAAACAAAGCACGGCTTTCTTAGTTTCGTTCAACCTTGGTTCGATGCCTCAAGAGAGCCGAGAAAAGTATGAGAAATTTCGCAGTAATTTTCTGCTAGCAGAGGATGCATATGTGATTTGAGTTTTTACTTGTGTATTTTTGCGTTATCCGACGATTATCGGAATTTCTTTCAGAAACCGCTAAGGCTTAATTTCTTTGATATTTTACTTGATCCTCCTCCTGGTTTCAGTCGTCTGTTTTTCATTTATCACTTGTGTTTTAGTTTTCATTCGAACATCATTGTGACCTCTTTCATCCAAAATGGCATCCCAAATCTTCAAGAGAATTGTAAGTCTCGCTTATTTGTCTAATTTTAGAGCTACATCAAGTCAATTTTCACTCGCTCTAGCGTTACTTGACATAATCAAACTACTGGGAATTATATATCATAAAGGCAGTAGGGATTACTCTTCAGGGTCTCAGTAATTCATGAAGTGGCAGACGAGGTCCTTCTGCTCGCTCGGTGTTCTGGTTACAAAAATTTACTGAATTATTTGAATATCTTTTTGAATAATCACATAATTAAAAAGCGTCATTTTGTGTCACGTTTTATTTGTTTTGATTAATGAAACTCAGCGTCAAGTCTTTCATGTATTATAACAATAATTGTTTCACACGCTTTTTTTTTTCAAAAAAAAAAAAAAAAAAAAGGTTAAAAAGTTTTAATTTTTCAGGTCTCACCGGCGTTGCCTTTCGTTAGGCAGTACAGTGCTTCAGGTAGAAGGACCTGCACGCTTATTCCTGGTGATGGCATCGGACCGGAAATCTCCGAGGCGGTTCAGAAGATATTTACAGCTGCTCAAGTGAGTTCACCAAGGATTTTGATATTAGATGAACATGCTTTCATGGATATTAACATATTTATTTATGATCTGTAGGTTCCCATTGACTGGGAGGTAGTTGATGTTACACCTGTAAGGGGACCGGATGGCATGTTTGGAATTCCTCAAGGTGCCATTGATTCAGTCAATAAGAATAAGATTGGTTTGAAGGGGCCTCTGATGACACCAGTTGGCAAAGGTCATCGCTCACTCAACTTGGCGCTTAGAAAGTAAGTTTGTAAGGTTTGTTTTTTTAAATTCCAGTGTCATCACTTGTAATCATTCTTTTTTCTTTCTGTTCATCCAGGGAATTTAATTTGTATGCCAATGTAAGGCCTTGCCGCTCCATACCAGGCTACCCAACATTGTATAATGATGTTGATGTAGTAACTATTCGAGAAAACACTGAGGGTGAATACTCGGGCATTGAACATGAAATTGTGGATGGTGTTGTCCAGAGTATTAAATTGATTACCGAGGAAGCATCTCGTCGTGTGGCAGAGTATGCTTTCACATATGCCAAAGAAAACAAACGTAAGAAGGTGACAGCTGTACACAAGGCCAACATCATGTAAGCTTATCCATTATTTTTTGAAAAGCGGTTAAGGCTTGGTCACACCTTACCAATGCTCTTCTTTCTTTGATCTACAGGAGGATGTCAGATGGTCTCTTCTTGCGGATGTGCCGTGAGGCGGCGGAGAAGCACCCGGATGTCAAATTTGAAGAAAAGTATCTTGACACAGTGTGCCTTAACATGGTGCAAGATCCAACCCAGTACGATGTCCTGGTCATGCCAAACTTGTACGGTGATATCTTATCAGATATGTGTGCTGGATTGGTCGGAGGCTTAGGCCTGACTCCTAGTGGCAACATGGGACTTAATGGTGCTCTATTTGAGTCTGTAAGTAGCGCATGCATACAACTTCACGATCTCGATGGTTTAGCCGACCGGGGCGCTAACTGATAACCGTTTGATCGCAGGTCCACGGCACAGCCCCTGATATTGCGGGCAAGGATCTTGCCAACCCCACTGCCCTCCTCCTATCCGCTGTCATGATGCTAAGGCACATGGAGCTGGGAAGCTACGCTGACCGAATCGAGCGAGCTTGCCTCGACACCATCAAGGAAGGCCAGTACCGCACAGGCGATTTGGGCGGCAAGGCCAAGTGTTCCGAGTTCACCAATGAAATTTGCAAAAAGGTCGAAGCGAGCAGTTAAAACCCTTAGGACAATTTGAAGTCAAGTAGAAAACTGGTTTCATAGTTAGCCGACTTGGAGGCAACCGTTCTTAAGTCTAATGCTTTATGTATCGAATTGTATTATTTCCAAAGTCCTGTTGACATCCGTCAGTATTACGAATGTTAGTCATGACGTTTTCAGCGGTCCTTGTTTTCAGTATTAATTATTTATTTGCCGTGAAAAGTTTCTTCGAAAATAGCACTGTTCTACTCGGTTGTGAGTCAGGCAGTTTGAGTCTGCTTCCTCGGTATTTTGGTACCTGGAACAGGAGACGCCAAGGAAAACGTTCCTTGGTTTAAAACCAGTCGCTTCGTCTACTAACTTGCGCTTTTTGATGAGTTTTCTGCTGCGACCCTCACCTCGTACATCGAAAACTTAACTATGTCATTGAGGAACGTTCCTTATTGGTCTCAACACCAACTAGATGCAATTTTGAAGTTCAGGAGTAGTGCCACATTTTACGGAGTATGCGAATCGTACTTCGGCTATCCCACCAAAGTTCTCAAGGTTTTACAATCTTTAAACTATTTATTTGTGTCGTAGACTTGGTTGAAGCTCGTTACTAATTTCAGCAGTAATTAACGCAAACGCTGATATAATAACGTGTTGAATCGTACTTTCAAGTACGTAATAAATTTAGTAAATCTATTGTTGGCAAAGTGCGTTCGTTACGCCACCCTCGATCGCAATCTCGTCAAGTGGAAAGGATTTCTCCGTTTTAAGAATTCCCCTGTGATGACAATATTATCCTGTGAATCCCTAGTCACTTAGTTAAACTCATTGTTATCGATTGAGGTGTTACAACGATAGGAAACTTTTAGAAGTGTTACTCATTGGCTTCTCTGTTTTTATTGTGCGTGCGTTGGTGAAATAAAAAAGTTTTCAGTGTTGTCGGAGGTACGTAATCCGTTGTTATTTTGACCCGTCTGCCATAATACTCATCCCACTGCCGCTTAGATTCTGACATTTTTTTAATTCTGAGATGTTTAAAAGAGAGCGAAGAGGTCAGTTTTGCGAAACCGGAATCGCCACGCCTCTTAAGTCCAGCAAGAAGGAAAGAATATTCATGTGAAAAACAAGTAATTTTACTCGCATTGCTTCAACGTAACTGCGGTGTGATCGCTGCCAAAGCCTCGTCATTTTAATGCATGTACCGGTATGTTCATGGACAACTTTTATGCGCATTAATTTTTCCCCTATTTTTTTTCTTTTAAATCCTAAGAAGGAAAAAAATGTACATCGGCGTCTCTGATAAATAAAACTGCTTTATGACTACACAGAAAAAGCCGAGAAATTTTCGTTTCCAAGTTTGGAAAGGACAGCTGCCTCAGTATGTGGTTTCTGTGCTCACATTTTCTCAGAACGATTCTCACAGTTCATGTAAACTATCGGCGTATTTCATTCACAGGTTGCCGAAAATTAAGACGAGTATTATGCATAAACACGACAGGCCATGCAAAAAATTCAGATAAGATCACATAATGCGCCAAAAATAACACTTTTAGCGAAAACTGTTTGAATAGCTGAGATAATGTATTAAACAGGTGCAAGTAAATATGCAAAGTGGCTTGCTTTGCTGATAAGCGTGATATTAGAAGTACCGGTACTTTTTCATCACCTGCGTACTTCATCACCGTACTATCATTCTCATCCCAACACTTACGATCTATCGGTTTCGAAACACTATTGATACTGTGACAGGAAGATGAAACCAAAATAATAATAAAAAGTACTGCAGATCGTTCGAGTAGAAAGTCAAACACTTGCCAATCCGAGCCAATCACACAAGCAGAAATGCTGTCATTGAGGCTTTCTGCTGTTTTTTTTTTTTTTTTTTTTTTTTTTTTTTTTTTTTTTTTTTTTTTTTTTTTTTTTTTTTTTTTTTTTTTTTTTTTTTTTTTTTTTTTTTTTTTTTTTTTTTTTTTTTTGTTTTTTTT
>Ga0058701_10002351_pt1 | contig 14249 bp, 7 predicted proteins | sample AgamicOrMae_FD_97039 | JGI IMG/M metagenome (GOLD analysis project Ga0058701, IMG submission 97039) | Agave microbial communities from Guanajuato, Mexico - Or.Ma.e | ecosystem: Host-associated > Plants > Phyllosphere > Phylloplane/Leaf | place: Guanajuato, Mexico | collected 2012-06-04 | reverse complement strand
TGGCAACGATGTGTCGACGCCCAAGGCGACTACTTCGAAGAATTTTAACGTTTTGTACAAATCGGATCAATACATATGTTTTTCTAGACTTAGTCTCATTACTTATCTACCGCACCCTGTATATTTCAGCTGATTCAGCCCTTGTAGGTGTCGGCTCCTATGGGCCGGCACAGATCAGAAGTGTTTAGGTCAACGTCCCTGCTGCTCAGCGCCTAAAGTAAGTGTTTGGCTGAGTTCGTGTGAATACCTGAAGCTCTTCGAGGCTTACCATACGATCCCCCCATCTGAGCTAAACTCACATTGTCAGCCGGGTATGATGCACTGTACACCGGAAAGAAAACGTGCACATACAACGTGCCCGATTTTAGGTCTTTTTTTGACCCACACTCCCCCCGCCGTGACCTGGCGTCCTTGGAGATACTCCTACCTAAGCACCACCCCGTGAGAGTTCGTGAGCTCTTATGAGAAGGTAGTGTGCGAGCGGCTACCGCTGGAGAGGTTCCTTTACGGTAGATAGGCGGAAAAGCTAGGCCTCTGTATATTGCTTCTTAACGAGCCTATCGTCTGTGATGTTATTGTTAGTGAGCATCGACGTAAATGGAAATGGCTTTGCACAATAAACAGAATTAATGTCAATCCAATGAGAGGTTTTTTTATAGGAACCTTTGCACTGCACGGCATGGGCAACTTATAAATTCTATGGCCGTATCACCGCTGTTTGTCTACGACAACAGGCGCAATGGAGAGATATAAGTTCCAGACCTCCGGCAGGTTTTGACCTCCTCGGCGGATTCCAGGCCGGCCCGATAAGTATTATTTAGGGTACCCGGCAGGTATTCCGAAACCCGGTGGGTATGAAGAAACCGGCGGGTAGATACCGGCGCAGTGCCACTCAGATGAGCCCGCGAGACATTTTGCTACCCGGCCCGACTTTTCATACCTCACCGGGTACGGGCGGGCTGGAATCCACCTTTGTCTGTCTCTGATCCGAAAAGAGCTCAAATCGCGACTCTTTTGCACTTCTCATCGCGTCGCTTTTTGGCAACAAAGTCGGAGTCGGTCTGTCTCTCTTCTCCCCTGTCCTTCCTCCCCGAGTCGTTGAAAGTAGTGACAAGTGCTACCCTGTCGAGCCGAGCCGAGTCTTATATATAGGGAGAAATTTACATGGCATTCTTTCGTAAAGGTAGACGCATAGAGCGAATTTACGTGATGGGTTCTCGTCGTTAAAATGCTTGAATTCGTCAACGTCCTTTGAAATGTTATACCTGCTTAGTGATGCGGCGCATCTTATTACAAGGTCTGAAAGTTCACTCCAATTTTACTATAGAAACTCAATTTGATCCGTTTGTAATTTAGAAAACAGATTTTATGTTTTGTTAATGTGCAAAAGTTCGGGCTATAGCAGATGCTTTCTGCTTATTATTCCAGTGCATTTTCGGAGGGCTGCAGGTAAACACGTGCACAGGTAAAACTCTACTCTCAAGAATCGAATGGCTTCGATGAAAAAAGTTTGAGTGGCTTGCGTCCCACAGAGGAGCGTGTTCTCTCTTCCCAAGGTAATGCACAGAGAACATAGTGCAGGCTATGTAGCCAACGAACCTACCTTATTCCGTGACCCCGTGTTCCTCCTGGAGTCATCCCTGTACTGGAAATTGCCGGTATCCCGGTAATTGACTTCGCGATCTCGGTCATGGCTGCGAGGCACGCCGTTGGAGGTGACTTCCAGGGCTCCAGGTTCAGGGCTCGACAGCTTGCGATAGTACAGCTCAAACTGCTCGATCGGCGTGTAGCTTTGTGCATCCCAGGTCAGGTTGTAGTACATCGATGACGGACTGACCTTCCGGCTACGGAAAGTGGCGGGATGAGGTACACCTGAAATCAAGAGCCGCCCTGTATAAAACATCCTTTTTATTCCGTCGCCAAGCTTAGGCAAGCCTGAAGCGTGATTCAAGCTGAAGGCGCCGTGTATGCCTGTATGGCCCATGCCATATGTCAGTCCTAATCATTTTCCTCAACAGCACGAAAGACTTTGTATCTCGCTTTGTTTTTATTGATGAAAAATTGCGGTTAAAGTGCAAAACTTCCTTCCAAGGATTCTATAGTATTTCTTAAGATCAAGCAAGGTTAAGAGGGCGGAACACCGTTAAGTGGACGTGAAGTCCTTTCTTCGATGGCCAAGTCCCGTATCGGGTCCCAAGTTGTAGCTGTCTTTGAACCTTGGTGGTCTGCAGATCAGGCACTTATATAAATTTGCAGGTTGATTGTTAGACAAAGGTCTAACTCGCACTTGAAAAAAAAATACAGATCAGATTAGAAATTGAGACCCATCGGTTTCTGGCCCTTGTGAAGGCCAACAGTAGCTTGCACAATAGTGCATTTAGATGCAGAGACTTGAAGGAAAGTCAAGAAGTCTTTTCCCCAACTACGAAAATGCAGAATCAAAGTTGCGGATATTCAATCCTGAGAGTATTTTAGTAGACATCATTGGACAGTTGGAGGAGCAATTTTCCGGCCTCAGAGTGAGGTTTACATTAAGAGTTTTCATTTGTAGTCTCGGCGAAACTAAGATTTTAAAAACAAATGTTGCGAAGTTTATTTTTTTTTTGGCGACAAATCAAACATATATATAATGAAGGCTACATGTATAGCAAATACAGATATAAGATGAAAGGAAAATTGCGCCGAAGCAAAAGGGTTACTTTGACAAAAGTGCGCCGTAACACAGTAGGGCTGGACAGTGCAGGTGTATGAGCACTGCCGCCAGTACCAGCGGCCAAGCGGTTTGAATCGTTTCAATGGGGAATGCAATCGTTCCCTCAGTTCACCGAATGTGAAATACTCGTTACTGCAGACGACGTCACGAGTAATGGTCTCAACGGGCCTCGCCAGGCCTTGCCGTGCCGTGCCGCGCGCACTGGATAAATCCCTCCTCATTGCGAACCGCTCTGCCATTCGAATAATCAGCAGCGATAAATCCCTAATACCGCTCCTACTAACATACTATCGACATGTCAGCTTGCAAACATACTCCGATAATTGAACTAGCCACAAAAAACAACAAAAAAAACGCTTTTAGGTTATGCGCACAGGTAAAGAAGGAATGCTGCTGCTTTGAAAACAGCAATTTTTCAATTAGCCTTCATTTGCGGTGAGTGACAATTATTTCCTCAAAATCGATTTTTTTTTCAAAAAATTACAATTTTCAAAAGAAACGTATGCACCTGCGCAGCAAACCAAAACAGCCTTGAACTTGAGGACAAAATCAACGTTAAAATCAGAGTTGAGTTGATCAGGCCACCCTCACAACACACGCGCTGTAGTGGTTGCCTACTTATTCCCCTTCCGCAACTGGTCTCGGTGATTCCAGCCACTTGTTCTTCCCGGGAAGACTTTCCAGACTTCATCTCGTCGACGCTGGCCTCTGCGGTCGGATTCAGCTCCCATAAACAGCGGCCGCTCCTCTACTTAGCTGTCGACAACTCCACCAACAACAAACGGGCCATCTCAGGGCCAACGCATTCGCTATCAAAAATAACCCACTGTTTTCAAAAACTTTTTTTACATTGCGAACTGAGCTCTTCGAGTAGTTTTTTCAAAAGATCTGCTTCTCCGCGCGAATAGGACGCGAAGGGATCAGAGATGCTCAATTCATAGATTTCCCCTGGCGTTGATCAAATATCTCCAGAGGAACAGCGCTTGTATGTTAGATTTTGCATTTAACGTGGTGCAGCAGAAAAAAAAGAAATGCCTTGCTTCCCGTCGCGACCCAGCACGACCCGGCCCAGCGTGACCCAGCCTGAGGAATCGAAAGATTTGCCTTGCATATTGATGAAGTTGACCAAAAAGAAAGTTCCGATTTCCTGGCCCTTTGAGAAATCCGCCCGTTGATGAAGCGATTGTGCTGTCTTACCAGATAGCTCAATGGATGCACGGTTCTTCCCGATGGAGTTATCAGCCACGCAGCTGTAGTTGCCGAAATCACTAGCGGTCACCTTGTGCAGGATCAGTGTGTGGCGCGTGCCTCGAACCTCCATGATGTTTCGCTCGGTGGTGTCAATGCGCATGGTGTCCTTGTACCACAAAACCTGGAAAACGAGACCAGTCAGTATGGGCTAAAAAGTACTCTCATTCTCCCTCGAAAACTTACAGCGTTGAAATTCAATCATTTTGAATCTATTTGCAATATGAAATAGCGATTTTTGACGAATAACATAGCCTGCTCGAGGGTACTGAGGCATGTTACTCTGTTCCTCCGTTCGCTTCACCAAACGGAGCGAAGCTTGCGAACTCTTGCCGTGAATGTCCGAAGGATTCCGATCTCATCCGAAGTTGGTGGAGATCACCGACTCTGGGTAAGATCGGAAGCCCTCGGACAGTTAAGAAAGAGCTGGCGAACTTCGATGCGTTTTGCGAAGCGGACGCAAAAACAGAATAACTCCTCGGGTCGAGAACTGTTCGCGAGGGCTAGAGCTTCTGTTGCTCTTGAGTGAGACCCAAAACTGCCTTTAGGATTCTCGCAGATCGCTTTTTCAGTGTTGAATACGATAAGGCAACAATATTAATAATAAAACACCATTTTCCCCAACCGTAACACAACATCGAAGAGGCCAACTAAGAGGGCGTATTTGTCCGAGCAACTCTTTTATTTGGTAGCTGAAGGTTTTGAGGCTGCCACGAGTACACGAAAGTGAACGAAACAGAACAAGACTGACTGCAATAATACAATGCGTGCTTGGTCGTGTTGATTGAGAGAAGCGGAGGAAAACAGCGCGTCCGGCGCGGCGTCCAGCCAGAGTTGCGGTTGCGACTTGGTCAAAGTAAACGCCGAGCGCTGACCCTCTTCGCACCCCTCTGGAGGGCCTCCGCGCATTCATTACGCGTACTCCGACTGTTTATGCAAAGATTATCCGCGAAATAAAATTATGTAAATTCGGAATATAAATATAGATATGTCAGGACGGACTTGAGCGTTCAGCACGGATGCAAAACACCATACTGAGAGATGAGATCCAGCAGCAACATGTAACGCCTCTGTCAGCCGGTTCCCAACTTTTGACAATCCGCGGGCTTATCCTATTTTGAAAATCCTCTCAAGCCCTTGACTCACTGTTCTCGATAGTAAAATTTATTTGCCGAATAGACGGCAATTTTTTTATAAATAAAACCTTATTTAAATCATTAATTTAATAAAATTTGAGACGTTGACAAAAACTCTGTGTTTTCAAAGTTCAACCTCTTGTGAGACAATACCGTGGTAAGAGGATATGCAAGGACAGGAACAATTTGCGTGACGTAATTTTTACCCATTTGAAACCCGGAAACGGTTAAAGATAACCTAGCACATCGACCTATTCTTGGAACCGCCAGCTGCTCGCGCTTCCAAAACTAGGTCGATGAGCTAGGTTATCTTTAACCGTTTTCGAGTTACAAATGTGTAAAAATTACATCACGCAAATTGTTCCTGTCCCTAAGTATTATCAACCTTTAATCAATGGTACCGATTGCTTTTAAGCTTACTACTACTAAAAAAAGAAGATATTTACTTTACTAGAAGGATCCGGTGAGCGGACTCACGTGTAAACTGGATAACATACGCCATTACCGTACCACTGATAGTAAATTACGACGAAAGCGCGTTCTCAAGATAACCCCACCAACTTGGATATCAATGAGTCCTCTGGACGGTTTGTCATCACCCAAGATTGCATTAAGCAACCGCAGCCGGCACTTCCGTCATTTTAGGAAAGGAAAAGTAAACTGTGACTACTGGGGACAAAAGGATTGGTTTTACTTTGTCAAACAGGCATTCGAATTATCAGGTTTCAAGCAGAGGATCTCTTTGCAGACCTGCCCAATTCAGTTTTGAGCTTTTCAAAAATAATAGTTCTTCGTTGCGCTTTGAATTCACTGGCTAAAAGTTGTTCGAATGCTTACTCGTTTAGCAACGGTCCAGCGAAAAGCGATCTAAAAGAGATGACGCAAATCGGAGGTAGGCAACCACCTCGACTTCTGTGCATTTCGGTTGCCTACTCTCGACCCATGAGACACACTCTAGGATAACTTACTCGTTTTTTAACTTGCTGAAAAACAACAAAATATTTGCCTAAGGTCTTTTTTCAGGGTAAAACGCGTGGGTACAAGAGGAGGTTGTAAAACAAAATGAGAGCTTTTCATGCGCAAGAGAAATTTTCATCGACGCATTTTTAGCAACGAATTCCCGCGACGGTGACTCTGCTGGGTGAAGATTGCTGGAAGACATCCGGTTCATAAATAAGGCTGAGTAAATAAGACGGGCACTAATAAATGCACCAATAACTCGTCGAAAAAAAATAGGTTTTGACAAAGTTTTCATAGTTACAGAAAAGGCAGTCCAGATCCCGGCAAAAAAAGAAAAAAAAAGTTTCTGGTCGATGAAGTAAACTAGTCTGGGGTCGAGTGGGTGTGGTATTACGCCGATATTGTCGAGAGGTACGATTTCAACAGAGAGGGGGAGTGAGGTATATTATTGTAAGGCGCAGCAGCCGAGGTGCCGAATTTTATTGCCTCAGCATTGGATAAGTATAGATAAAATTTCTCACATCCAATTACCTTGCCGGCTGCGAGATTCCGCGAGAAAAAGGAATTCGCCGTGGGACAATTCAAAGACGAATGGGGCCTGAGGAGTTGAGCGAACTGGCGCCACTGGCGCCGCATCAAGATATATTCATTCGCCGGATCCCGCAAACCTAATATTTGAACTCGATTAAATAAAGAGGGGGAATAAGTGAGTGGAAAAAAGAGGTACAGATATGGAAGATTGGTGGGTGAGAGAGATAAGGAGGCCTAGGTGCAAGTCGGCAAAGCCAAAGGAGAAGGAAAACGTAGAGGTGAGTCGCAAGAGAGTGCCCTCAGTTCGAAGGGTGAGCCTGAGTTACCCCTCACCCCTTCCCCCCAGTGAGGGCCCACCAGAGTGTGGGCCCACCAGAGTGAGGGCCCACCCGAGTGTGGGCCCACCAGAGTGCGGGCCCACCCGAGTGAGGCTTGAGCAAGGGATGCATAGAAAATGGAGAGAATTGGTTTCGGGTAATGACGTCAGGGAAAGGAGGGGGTAGGGGCACGTCGACAGGCAAATATATGGAAATCTCCAACACTACACATAAAGGAGAGAAGGGGGGGGGGACTTGCCGCTCACGGTAGCTGGGTCCTGAGGGCCGACGCAGTAAAGTTGGCGGGAGGCGGGCGCGAGCGCGGAGCGGCGTTTAGCAATAGCAATTACAGACTGTGAAGCCGTTTGCTTTGGCCAAGAAGACTCGGCTTATAGGATAAGCTTGTGGATATATTGCTCAAATCTGACTAATTAAAGAAACGTTGCGCTGTCTCGAGATGGGATTCCGCAAACAAGGAATCATTTTAAGGCGACTAAGTGGAAAATGGGACACCGTTTCAGCTCAAAGGACACAGGAAAAGAGTCGTGCTGTCGGACGTTTCCCGCACGGACACGATTGTTTCCTTAAGGGAGTTTTTTAAAAAATAGGCGGCTGCGAAGGAGGTGTTTAAACAAATAGGATCGCGGGCTATAGGACAAATTGCATAATAACAACATAACGTTAGATGTGGGAGAAGAAGAAATGGCACGGAAAAATGGGGTCGCAAATAGATTCAAATCATATCGATTTCCTGTATGGGTGGATACTTCTACTGTTAAGCAGATATTGACGCCTCTGCTTGTGTAAGGAGGTAGGTTAGGCAGGAAAGGTGGCGGACCAAGCCATGTACACTAATTTTTAGCAATTTTAACCTTTTGGTTCAACCTTCCGATGTCAAATCGAGCGGGACGACAGCAGAGCGATGCAAGAGGCATCTAACCTAACTTAACCTATCATAACAAAGCCCCTTGCTTTTTATCAAGAATAGTTATAGTCACTTGTGCCTCGCTTCGCTATCGCTCCGCTCGGCTGTCGCCCAGCCTGATACCGCTTACTTCTCGGCGGCCCTAAATCGGTCGCCGAGAAGTAGGTTCGATTTCAGTACTATCCACGTCAAAGTCTGCAAAACAATAATGTCACGTATCTGTTGCCCCAATACTCAGAACTGCGTCGCTATCAACGCCGAATAGTCAAAGCAGGAAAACTCGTGAATTTATTGGTGCGCGCTTTGTGGTTACCGATAGCAGTCAAGCGCATTTACCAAGGTATCCTTGTGGTTGTTTGCCTTGGTTGATACAATGAAATAAGAACAAAAATCAATAAAAATCCCGCAAATTCCGAGACTTTAGACTATTTCCATTAATCGATGATTCCGAATATCTAGTCATTCAGTAGTATAATGATTCCTCGTGTCCTTTACATATCCTTAAAAAAAGGCAAAGGACTAGATCCCAGAATCCAGCTCATTAACTTCACCTTCGATTTACAAAGGACCGTAATTAGTTGCTACGCTTGCTGAAATTGGCACCAGGCATTGATACTTTTCAATAACAAAATCCAAGTTGGCTAAAAGAGATGCTTCAATGGTAATAAAGATACGCATAATAGGATGATCACGTTCGGTCTCGCAAGTCGCGCAGCGCCTTTCAGCAAAAGGTGTGTAGAGTGTGTCACAAAATAAGTCATGACCCCTGCTTCCATGTATTTCTTATGGAAGCAGGGGTCATGACTTTTGTGGCCCACTGTACAGCATGCTTGAAGGTGACATTTTCTTCCTCGCTTGCCATCTTGGTTTCATATTTCATGATGTCACGGGGATTAATGCCATACAACGGCGCAGGCTAGGTTAACCTAAGCTAGGTTAGGTCACGTGCCTTGTGACTGGCTTCGTTACCTGGTACCTCCTACTTAGTGAAGTACCTGCCGCCGGGAAGTAAGCGGCTCAGGCTGAGCTACGAGGTTAGGTCCAACTCAGGTTAGGTTAATACGAGGTACCTTTCTGAGTTCATGTAAGGTGTAATACAAGAGGTAAAAAACAATGTCACCAGAGACAGGAACAATATGCGTGACGTAATTTTTACACATTTGTAACTCGTAAACAGTTAAAGATAACCTAGCACATTGACCTATTTTTGGAACCGCCAGCTGCTCGCGCTTCCAAATGTTTGCCAATGTGCTGGGTTATCTCTAACCGTTTTCGAGCAACAATCGTGTAAAAATTATACTACGCATATTGTGCCTTTCCCGAAATGTCAACTTTGGAGTTCAACTCAGGTTAGGTTATGAGGTACCTAGCTGAGTTCGTGTCAGGTGGAACACAAGAGGTAAAAACAAAGTCACCTTGCGGATTAACAGTGTGCTCGATCATGGAAATCGTCCTGTGAAAATGGGATAACATGAAGTTCGGAATTGGGAAGACGAAGAGCGACTTTCCGCCTGGCAGTTTTCACCCTAGTGTCTCCGGACCGGAATATTTGTCCATTAGATGGCGAGATAGATCCGCGTAGGAGACGAAAACTCTGAAACGCTGCGGCGTTTGAAAAGAAGTGCCGCTTGGTCGGCTGGATTGCTCATTGCTTCCAGCGCTTGGATGCAATACACTGGGCCAGACTCCGACGATATACGTTCCAGTCACTTCACTAACAGGATGTACTGTACGCACAAAGAAAGGCGAATCTAAGCACTTTAGCTGGCAAACACACCGGTTCATATTCTTTGTAGCGAAAGAAAAGAAAATGAGACAGGCTCCGAAATGCGGCCAATCTTCTTCCTCCTCCCCGCTGCTATTCGCGATCATCAGACGATGCTATGCTCACGTGCTCCAGTCACCTTCAGCGCCTGCCGCGCAAGCTTCGGCCAAATCCCAAAATAGACCCTTTCATCCCGCTTCATTCTGCAAAAATGGTTTCAAATGAAACCTTTTTGCACTCAAGATGAGTTCCCGACGCACGGCGGACAGCCCCGCGTCGTTACCCACCACCTCACCCTTCCGCCGCGCCATTTCACTTAATTATTAATTTCAAGTTATGAGAAATTCGTAGAGCACATAAGAGCAAGCGTGGCTTCCAGTAATGCACTGATAAAAAAGTCAACATCTAAAAGGATTAAAAAACAACAATTTTCTAGAAAAACATTGAATCAAAAAATTTGTGAAAGTATTTCAGATATTTACTGCGAGATTTTTATCGCCGTTCTGAGTAACCGTTATAAAAAAAAGTAGCAAACAACTTAATTGATCATGGTCATTTATCTCATTCTCTTTATTTAGCTATATCCTTTCCCCTCTAACATTTTTTTCCTGTCCCTTTTTACCATCCATGCACTTAAACATGATACTCTCTTCTACTGGTCACGTTGCGGATTTACTAGTGACCGCAGGAGAATCAAGAGATTGTCTTGTCAGCTAAACGCCCGCCGAGGGAACCTCGTACAAAGGACTTGGTGTGTTCACGTCACTGGTCACGAACCTCAATGTTTTAAATAATTTACTTCAAAAGATTTCGATGATTTAGCAAAAAGTGTAATAGATAAAAACCGCAAAAAAGTTAAAGAAATAGATATTGGCAAGGTCTTCATTTCGCTACGATGTCGTTCGTTTAACGAGTGAAAAATGCCGAGTGGTACTTTAGCTTGGAGGGAGGGTTCCGGTAACTCAGCGGATTAAAAGTTAAAGTAAACCGAAGGCAACTTTTTTTTTCAGAGGGAGGAAGAACAAATCGAAGCGGGCGAGGTCAGTCAACGCAACTCGAAGCAAGGCAACGCTCCGAACGTCAAATTAATGAGACGCTTTAATTGCCTGGACGGGAGAGCACGGATCGCGAGTTGAACCTCCTTTGACAAATACGTCCCTTCCGCGTCGTGGACCGCTGCCACCAATACTAACAACAATTTGCTACCGATAGTCGTGCGACGTAACCCGTTTAAGGCACTCCTGCCTCCGCCTCCTTGATTCTTTCTCCGTTAACAAAAGTAGCTCAGGACAAAACTTAAGATTCAGAAGCACAGGTTGGATGCGACAAGGAAAAAGGCGCGGCAGCTGGTTGCTTGCGCCTTCCTTGGAACAGAACAGAGGCGTGCGGCGCTAAACGGGAAGGAGAGACGCAGCTTGCCGACAATACTTGCGAGCCAAAAATGATTTATTTACGCGCGCTTTGGAAAGGGGAACCCGGGAAGTCTCTATCTTGGGATCCGATCCTCTACACACCAGAAAAACGTGTTGCAGATTTTGAGGCAGTTACATACGCCTTCCTCAGTTTGAACGCTACTAATCACAGTTTCCCGCGCAAAAATGGAGTTTCCCGCGCAAAAATGGAGTTTCCCGCGCGAAAATGAGGTTTCCCGCGCAAAAAAATGGAGTAGCACTTTTGTAGCAAATGAGGGTGTTTCATACATTGCATTGCCGACAATACCTGTATGACGCTAGTTGTTTTAGGATCTTCGCATCGGAATACAGTCTAGTAACGCCCGACGGGGTTCCAAAGGAAAATATCTGGCCGAGCGTTTTGGCCCTATTCGGTCTGCCACCAGCGTGAAAGCTATCTGACAGAGACAGATTATTTATCAAGAAGGTCCGGAAGCACAAGTATTTCCAGGATGGACGAGAACCAGTGTTGTTTAACTCACGCCACTCCTGCATGTTTCAGTGGAACATGCAAAATGATTACGCTGTATATCAAAACCATTATACTGTACACATCTAAAAGGCTCTCTCCCCGAACCCCTCCGCACGAATCACGATTGATTCAAAGGTACCATCCCAAAATATCTCGACCTCAACGATGCACTCCAGTGTAAAAAGGTACTTTAACCAGTTTGATTTATTCATTTCATGCCAAATTTATCTCTAGTAAATCAATTCAAGAGCAAACGGCTCCTTGCATTCTCAATCTAGAAACTTTTTCCCTACTTACAACTTAGTGAATACCGGTGCCGCTTTTTTAGAGAGTTTTTACCCTTGGGTTTAAAACTAAAATGGGAGTAGTAATGTTTTGGTTATTTTTCACGATAGACCTCTGTTCAAACACATCAATGGAAGGCTCTTGTCGAGACCTTTTAAAATATGTGGATGGACGTATGTCTATCTTGAAAAATAATCAAGATACTAACCCCGTTTCAGTTTCACACCCAAAACAGAGTGGATACTCCCTAAGCCTTGTGTTTCGATTTTCCTATAAACACACTGACGAGTGAGAAATAGGACGCTCTGAATAAAGCATTTAAAATTATTCATCTGGAGCGGACGAAGTAGAGTGATAACTAAGTTTCGATGGTGTGCGGTGTAGATCGCAATGTGGCGGCGGCTGCTCTGGGTTCTCGTCATTTGCAACTCCAGTTTTCGTGCGGCAAGGCGCAGCGCGCGGGAGCAGAGTTTTCTAACCAATAAGGCAGCGCTTCCACCTGTAAACTTGGCCAAACCACAAACCTCAATGAGCATTGCTTAGTCCGAACCTCAAGTCGGCTTATCTATCAGCTATCAAGGGAGGGCGTACGTAAGGCGTTCTACACTTGAGCCAACAAACCCGATCCCGGGAGGTGGAATATGTGGAGGGATTGCCAAGGCCGGGTTACCGTCACTGGACTCGTGTTTTCGTTTCCCAACTTCAGAGATTCCGCTTCCGACGGGCAGATCCCTTTCAGAACCACATTTGCTACGACTAGATTACTACACTTTACTGAGACATCGCCTCCCATGTTAGCACAAAAACGTTCCCGTGAATTCTCCCCAATACCCTAACCTTACTTTTAGACGTATCCTATAACCAAACCAGAGGATGATTTACGACCTGAATGTGTACTCTCAGGAGGAAGAAACTCCACGAAAACATAGGTCACCTACACTCATATCCTCCGCATGTATAGCCTTACTGTACATCTAAAAATGGCTTCCGTACAGGCGGGCTTCATGTTTTTTACCTAACCTTCCCAAATAATCTAGAGCTAACCACAGCGTATACTAACCTCATTCTTCGGCGTTACCCTCAATAAAACACTAATCCTTTTCATAAAACGATTAGCTGGATTAGCAGCGACGCTATTCGGGAAGGGAAGCAAGAGCAGGTGACAGATTCAAGTCGGAACGGGGTGCCAAGCTGAAAATTACCAGATTTTCGAATCTAGTCGCACCGACAGAGCTTCACATCAGACACACCAGTAATTATCCGACGAAATTGTACAGCGCAATACGTGCTCACTATGCAGCATTCTCGCTGGATAGGATTAAAGGGAAGTTGGTTAGAGTCGGACGACCCAGCCAACGGCTTAGGTACCGTGCCATGCGAGGGTGTGAATTTCCAGAGGTGTTAGTACCTAGCCACTACTCGCTAGTGAGCTGGGTTTAGATACCGCTTGCTCGAATAATGGGCCACCGATGGGATAGGACAAGCGAGGGAGATGTGGCAGCCGCGAAGGGGGAAACTTTGGAAAGAGAATTTTAATGATAACTTATTGTTGGAGCTGGCGCGTCAGCCGTACGTCCTAAGACCTTCGGTTGCGTAAAGTTAGTCGTAATGTGATTTAGGACATACAAGGCATTTACTTAGGTCCGACTCCAGGCGCTGCCTTTTATTATCTCTTTGCAAAGTTGAGGCGTGGGACAAAAGATGACGTGTCCTGAATCCTGATGTTTAGAAACAGATAGCTATTCCATGTGTCATAGGGACCATTACACGCCCTTTAATACTGCAACTTTCAATGTCAGTGCCTACTCGGCCTCAAGGTACTGGTCAATACACATCCACTGAAAAAACTGTATCGTATCTTGACAACCGTTGAACAAAACTGCCCTGCGGCAGTACAGCCTCGGGCTAATCTTACAGGGGATGCCGCGGCGCGAATGGATTTAAGGATAGTCCAGCGCTTCCGACTAGTCAAGTTTATCGAAAAATTCAAAACGCGTGTTAAAAATCTGAAAATTCAGAAAATTATCGCTTTCGACAAGTGTTTACACGAGCTGTTCTTCGCATTTTATTTTCACCTCGGTAAAAAATTATTTCTTACGTTAAAAAATAATGAAGTTGCTGATTTGACTCACTTTTCTACAAAATGCGGCTGTTTTTAAAGTTTTTAAAAACAACGAAACGGTGGATTGTCGTCAAACTTCCCTGAAGTGTTTCTGAAACTCCAATCTCCACTGGAAACAGTTTTTTCGATCCTCGTCTAATCTACATCAGACGCTATCAATCATAATTCAACAGTTTTAACTCCATTTTTCGGAGCTGCCATAAGAGCCCATGCATTTTTTCCCAACTTTAGAATTTAATTTCGTAAAAACGGAACGGTCAAATTTTCTTAGACTTCGCCATTCGATAGACATACACATTTTGAACTAATCCTGAAAATATCAAG
>Ga0058701_10002350_pt1 | contig 14251 bp, 10 predicted proteins | sample AgamicOrMae_FD_97039 | JGI IMG/M metagenome (GOLD analysis project Ga0058701, IMG submission 97039) | Agave microbial communities from Guanajuato, Mexico - Or.Ma.e | ecosystem: Host-associated > Plants > Phyllosphere > Phylloplane/Leaf | place: Guanajuato, Mexico | collected 2012-06-04 | reverse complement strand
AAATGTCAATAGCAACTATCAGTGCTATTGACACGGGTACATCGGGGGCCTAACCTTATGCCACTTCGCTTGCCGTGTCAATAATTTTTTAGTCGTTGGTGATTCGCTCCTCGCTTTTGTCGTGGGAATCGTATTTGCCAAAACTAGAGTACATAAAAACGTTTGGGGTGTAGATGAGTTGCTGATGGATATTGTAGTAGCACTCACGGCGAGGAAATTCTAATAAGGTGCCGTAGAGATTTCAGAATGTTTTCTTTAGCGTAAAAGTTAGTTTTGTAATAAGATATTGTGGACTTTGTGCTGTGCACAACAGTTCCTTTGGTTATTTATATCAATACCAGTATTTTTCTAGAAAATGACTCAACTAGTAGTACTCGAGTACCTTCCCGCGGTGTTCAAAACTAGCCAAAAAAGCAAAAGTGTGTGCCTTGAAAAATGTATTTTCTTACTACGTATTGTGTCAAGTAGGTTCGAACTTCTTCCCCCGTTAACTTACTCGCTTTTCAAATGGAGCGATACAAATATATCTCCCATTAGAAACTATTCTGCGATATGGAAGGTGCCAAACAAACTCCAGGGGATCATTGAGAAAAAATAATATTTTTTACGAGTGGTTTGGCGATTTGCTTTTAGCGCCTGAAATTCCATCCGGAAAAAGTGTCCAAAATAAGATTTGTTAGATATTTAATATTATTGTTCGGGACAAAGGAGCCGAAGCACATGAACTCCTACTCATCGCGCCGAAAAAAAAAGCTTGTGCGAAAATAATGTCATTAATGATATAGCTACCTGAGGTACGCCGTCCATAAAAGCGTTAAGCCTTTTTACGAAGTACTTCCTTGAATACCTATCAAAATGAACCGACCAATTGTACTACCTAGCCCTCGAAGAGGAGGCAGATAAAAGAGATAGGTTTCCCAAAACACTCACTCTTTTCGTAATTAGAATATTTCTTCTCGTGTCCATATATTTGGCAAGGCGTGAATCACATTCCTGCAGAATGTTTCGCTATATTTTGACCTTTGTCAAGTTGTGAGGAGAAAAAGAAATCAAACTTTTCATAAAAATTACTGTATTGTCGAAAAACCAGCTCGTGGACGATTAAAAATATATATTTTTTTTGGTATAGAAGTTGAAGTTTTACAAATAGTTTGATAACATGTTAATTAGCCTAGTTTTGCATTTATGCAGTTAAGTCGACCATAACGTTTTGTACATGTAACGACGAATAAACAAGACTGAAGTTGTGAAACTAATGTTGATGTTTCTGACCTATGAGGATGGATCATGTCGGAACTTACCTGGCTGCGGATCGTAGTTAACATCTTGTCCCATTCGATCAACCCCAGCAAAAGTACACCGGCTGATTGGAACTTCGTCAGAAAATAAAATAACCTTTGATGAACTGAACTTCGGGTTTAGAATCTTCAAGACACATCACGCATTTGTGGCGCCCGTGCCCGTGTGTGGCAAGCAAGGTGTATTGATAATCCACCTTGGTGACAAGCACGGAATGGGTCTGCAACAACAGTAGTGAAAGTCACTATGGGCGCCGTACACATCGTGTTATCTAACCTCAAACTTGATGGTTCCAAATTTATGAACATGCCGCCTCACAAAAAAGATGAACAAATCTCGAGAAGCAGAACCATAAGTGAAAACTAGAATAGTACTCGGAGTTTAAGAGATATGGAAATGAAATGTCGAAAAATATTGGCTACTAAGTGTGGGGAACGGGTCACGATGTAAGGGACTGGGAAGAATCCTGGATGAATTCTTCTCTCACATTCACTGTGACGAATCAGAATTTATTGTTAAAATCTTTTAAGCATGTCTTACCTCGGGTGATAAAATGAAAGAAACCTTTAGAACAGCTCAGGACATCGCTCTCTGCGGTTGTTGACATTAGGCCTAGGTGTATCCCTGATCTGCATCTTTTGATGTCACAGGGATCTAGGGGGCAGTGACACTGGCGGTCAAATTTAAACGCCATTATTAGTTGTAAACATCTGCGATACAACCGTCACGGTCTGGTCACGGTGTCGGTAACTCGTGTAGCCAAATCAACGAAAAAAAAAAGTTTAAAAAATCCGCTCCCAAAGAACGATATTTATCCCAAAGAACCCGACAATCTTCTTTATCTTGTGGACGTATGAACTCTCCAGCTCTCTGCAGCAACAGTCAGGTAACGCGTCTCTGTCTTACTCTTGTGTAAAGCAAAAAGACGACGTTGGAATTGATTTGCAGATACAACTTATTTGATTCGGGGAATTTTTCCATGTGTTTCCATGACTGCGACCCTCTTCTATGAGGTCACAAAACAAATCGGCGCATACGCAAATGGGGGAGCTCTGCCAGCGGTACTAGCAGTCCAAAAGGTATTGTCCGGTTCTGAACGCGCTGGAAGCAGGCTGGAAGGCTCCGCCTTATGGGGAAATACATTGGCCACCGCCTTGTTGCACGACCACAACTGGACAATACCTTTTTGGATAGTACCGGTACCGATTGCACCTGAGTTTAAGATGAAGAAGCAGAATTTTGATGGTAGGGGAGAGGCGGTCCGACATTGTCACATTTCTTTCGACGTATTTTACGGAGGACCCCGATGTGACCAGTCCCGTATCTTCAGGGCGACCACAAGTATTCATTATGATTACGTACAGCCCACGCACTGGAACTCTAACTCCTGAAACCGAATCTGATTGCATCTCTCCACAATCGGCTAGCTAAACCCCTATTCCTATCTTATGGGCCTAGATAGACGTCTGAGTCATAGTTCTGATTATAATGTTTGCCGAAAGGACTTTCGTCGAAGCGATTAAACCGGGTGATTATGGAGCGGGAGTTTGACTTCCTGAAACACCTTAACCTCACCCAACTGTGTCCCAGTAGGTATAGTAAATTTAGACCAAGCACGTTAGTCAGATTGGGTTAGGTTAGCCTGCCACTCGAGCAGAATTCAATCTACTATTTAATTTACAATTTAATCAAACTAATCGACCCATTTGAACACAATATCCGTTAGACAAAAGTCGCACGGCCTCCATGGATTTAGGAAACCGCAAACTCCGCTTCAACAACAACAGTCTTAACTGAACAAGACCATTTTTCCTCCTCAATATTGGTTGATTTATAAGCGTGCGATTCATTATTCAAGAGTTGTGTCTTTCACTGATGCGATAAAATTTTCGGAACCTCGAAGCTTGGGGGGAAGAGGGCAGCAATTCAACTCAAAAGGCTTCATTATATACATTAATTTATATCGATGAGGACGTATATACCGGTATATACACATAAAATATACTACAAAACACATTTTCGTTGTATGAACAATGGTTCATTGGAAGAACAAATACATCCACACAATAAAAAATAACCAACGAATTGGTAAACACTTGCATATCTTACATTTAATTATAATTCAAGACTACTACGTAATGAAGGAATGATCCTTTATGATTAAGAATACTTGAGCAAGTTAACATAGAGTTCAAACAGTGCTTAGATTATGGATAAAATATTTCTGCGATACGTTTTACTGAAAATTGTAAGCAACAATTTAAAGAGGATAACATCCAACCTTTGGGACAAAATTTGCGATACCGATTGCAACCTTTGCGATCTGACTACACTCTTTTAATCTTCCGTTAAAAGTTGATTTATTACAATTTGGCACTAATATGAGCAGAATCCGTTACTCAACATAATAACTGAACCGACTAGACAATTATTCTTCAACTATTTAAGTACAGTATTTTAATTCGACTTACAAACATACTTTGATTTTTTACGTGTGAAAAAAAGATGAAATTCATGTAACAAACACTATCGTTACAATCATTTCACAACTTTTGGGATAACTTAGCGCTTATACTCATGTAATAACAATTGTATTTATTTATTTTTTCTAAGAACATTAAAATTAGGAAATGAAGAAAACTTCCCTCATTGGAGTTTCTGGTATAGGTTTAAAAAAAATCGCTTCAACTAACAATTTTAAAAGGCAAAGCTTGGGCTTCGAACCGACATTCACTTTTTTCAAAAGCACGTCGCAGGAAATAAAATAAATTCCCCTTCATCCTCAGACTTCTTCGTAATGTTATACCGTTTATACGCTCTTTAGAAGTACTCTGCAATATTCTCCAGCTCAGAAGAGAGTAAATCCTGCACTTTGGAGATATCGATACCAGAAGATGGATGAAAAATTTCACAGTCAACGGCCATCATGCAAATTCTCAAACCCATAACCGACTATTACAACAAAAAATATTCCGTTAATTCAGAGCTCTTTTATACATAAATGAGAATTAAGCTTGGCCTACCTATAGGCCTTATCAGCTCATTCCGCAAAAATGAGAGACGCTCCTTCGATATTGAAGCCACTTTAAAATTTTGTCAACCGATTTTACGCTATAATTCTAGTATTTCAGTTTTAAAAGAATTTCTCCCTCCACTCACAATAAAAACTTATTTTACACATTGGTTATCTTATTACAAACAGGAACAAATTCTAAGCCTTCTGCATTATTGGAAAATTTCTTTTTTTCTCAAGTAAACAAACATCTTATCTGTCTTCATGTATCTTCATATTCGAACTGACGTCTGCCTACCTCATCGACGCGTGTTTCCGATGTCACACACAATATTTTTGTACAAGAGAAAAATTCTGCCAGTATACCGGGTTTTCTGGGTCAAGAATTGCGCAGTCTTCAGACAAGAACGTTTTTTCGTATTGCAATCCATGTGAAGAAAACGAAGATTAGGAGCCAAACACTTGAAGACAAGAAGCCTCGATAGACTTCCGCTGATGTGATTCCCCAGCCCCTCGCGAGAATGCAACGCATGGCCGTTGTAGCTTGAGTCAGGGGCAGTGCCCAGCCGATGGTCCGTAGTATGACGTGCATACCCTCTGCTGGCCACATCATTCCTGAAAGAAAACGAAAGGAAAGTCATCTAAAGCGGGTTCTCAAAGGATGAACTTTTCCAACTTTTGAGTTCAACCCTTGACCAGCAGGACGTAGTGCATGCAACTTTGAAAACTGAGTAAGATTGTTCGGGATCGGCAAACACTGGGACGAGTTCGAAAACGGCACCCGAGAATGTTTTATCTCTGTCTTACACAAGGAGCTCTCATAAGAGAGAAAGACAGAATACCCTTCGATTGGTGTTTCCGAACGCAGCCCTGTGGAGTAAATGAATACAAGCATTTCACCGCGCCTTTCCAAAAACGCACGATTTGTCCAGTTCATCGAGAAACTGCCCCAGACAGCAAATAGACGTCCATATTGAACGATCTATAGATGGGCTAAGTGGCCGCAAATCTGATGCCTGTTAGACGTCTATTAGACATCTATTAGATGTCCACGTCTACGACTGAAAGAAGTCTAGGGACTAGACGTCTATATGTCTAATAGACGTCTGTAGATATCTAACAGACGTCTAACAGGCATCAGATTTGCGGCCAGTTAGCCCATCTAATATGGACGTCTATCTGCTGTCTAGGGCAGGTACTTTTCTTTGTGGCTGTTGGCACTCTTAACCTAATTTTTACATTATTTTGAGGCGGAATGCGAATTGCTGCTGGATACTCACCACTGAGGAAGATGAATGGGAAGAAAGACCCCAAACCGAAGTAAGAAGCCGTGATTTCCGAATCACACACCACAGATATTAAAAATCCTGCAATGCAAAAAAATCGCAGAGTGTCAACACATATTGATATTTATTGTGGAACTATTACTACGAGTAAATCTATCGCTACATGAATTTAACTTTGGTCAGTTCTATTCGCACGCCATATTAATACACGGGACTCTTGAACGCAGGGAAAACAACCTAATACATTTCAGGTCAGTTCTATTCGCACGCCTATGTTAATAAAAGCTTGAACACATAGAAAACAACCTAATGCGTTATAAACGAGAGGTGACTTGAACGTACGGACAATAACTTAATACATTTTAAAAGGGACAGCGTGTGAATAGTCCCTTCAATTATATTTTGGTAAAATACAAAGCTTTAAAAGATACTTTAAAACATCTTCCGTTTGATCGCTTCGAATCAAAATTCACTTCGAAGCTTGATTTTATAAACATATGTCTGTGTCCCAGAGAATTTCACTGAGGACTTATGACGGTGTAGGTTATCATACCGGTACTACGTCTAGTTACCGAAACATATTCCGCAGAGTCCTTGGAGGAATGCGAGGAGAACCACGAGTATAATCGATCCCTCATTGGTCAATTTGAATACAACCAATAGGGAGACCAGAACCACTATCATTTGGCCAACCATGATCAAGAGATCGGTTACAAGATGTCCAATAATGACCTCGTACATCCGAACACCTGAAACAAAAATTACGTTTTTGAACACAAAAATTCACTCGGAATTATCCCATTATAAGAAAAAGTTACTCACCAGCGATTAAACTTCTCTCCAGCATACCGTCTGCCTTCTCTGCCAGGATACCTCCAACGGTAACAAGGACAGCCATGAAGAATACCGTTCTACGAACAGAAGAATTTGTATGGAGATAACTTAGCGTTGGTTATAACAACGAAAAGTTTCGTCGCGGTTTAAAACAACTACCGGTTCGGAACGAACGATGGAGAGTGGAGGCGGCAGTGGTCCGCTTCCATGTCAAAGTTCGGCCAGTGAGTTCTTCCCGCTCTAGGTTTTGTTATCTTAGGTTTGGTTAGGGACGCGTTCGGAAACGGCAACGCGGGATGTTTTATCTCTGTCTTACACATGGAGATCTCATAAGAGAGAAAGACAGAATAACCCTCAGGTGGTGTTTTCGAACGCAGCTTAGAATAAGGTAGGTTTGGTTAGATTAGGTAGGATATGATTAGGATGGGTAGGGTTGACAGGGAACGTAAATTGACGTGATGTTTGAGTGGGGTAAGTTAATTAACGTCAGGTATGGTAGGTTGATCAGGTCAAAGTCGGTAAGGGTAAGGCTGGACATACCTTAAAAAGACAGTCTCGATAAAAATCATGGTACTCACGTCAGGATCAACCCAGGGGTGGTAAAATCCTGGAAGCTGGGCAAAAGGCGACCGTAAATTGGTTCCTTAATCTGTAACAGAAACGTTGCATTGAATATTAAGGAATCTGTGTTTCTCCAACGCGCAGAAATTCTGCAGCTCTCTCTTTCTGGCGCCTTGCCAAGAGATCGCTACGATATGAATTCGCACACCATACCTGAATGGGAACTACTGTGAACCTGGTGTTCCATTTACAACCCTCCTGAAGTTGGTTCATGAAGTCGAGAGTCCCGAGAAGGAACTTCGCTCGAAGCGTTTGAGCGATGAACTGATCTGAAGAGATAAAGCCGATCAGACAACGGCCAATTCGTAGGTGAAGCGAGGAAAATATTTAACTTACTGGACATGTCCATGAAAACATCGAATTCGGAGTAATTCAAGGCGCGATCGCTTGCAAATCGGCCGTAAATTACTCGACCTGCCATGTACCGAGTGTAATTTGCCGGGAAATGCAACAATCCCCAGGAGTAGCCCGATCGGACGTCATCCAAGCCTTCTTGCAAATTGGAACGGGGAATCTGAAAACGACGAAAATATTCTAAAAACGTTGACGAAAATTCAGCCTAAAACTTTTTTTTAAGGGTGTTGCTATTGACCCGAAGTGCATTATTATAGGGAGACTTGAACGCAAGTAACCAGCCTAATGCGTTTTAAATGGGAGGTGACTTGAACGCACGCAACCCAACCTAATACATTTTAAATAGGGCAGTCTATGCCACTATCTTGCAGTCCTGAAAAATTCAAGAAAATCTGGGGCGGACAGTTGTAGTACTGCCCTTGTTAGCCTAAATCAAGAATCTTACCAGAGGCAAAACAGCGTGTTGCAAAATTTTCACCAAAACTTTTTTGCTTCTTTAAAAAATTAGAATTTTTCGAATCTTTCGTAGATCGTTCAATTTTGAGGCAAAGATACTTACATAGGTGACCAGGTCTTTGGGTATTCGGCTAAGCAAAAGACAACTTAAGGCTTTTATAGTAGTTGTAGTACAATTGGCAGGAAATCCTGGAAAACCTGGAATAGCCAGGGAAGTATTTGAAGAATCTATGTGTTCGGAGAGGCAGTTGGAGTCTTCGTTGACTACAGATATCCGGAGATGTTGGGGATCTCGACCAACGGTCACTCCGAAGATACCACATATGACGGCGGGAAGACTAAATACAAAGGCGATAGCTCTGGGAACAATCCAAAACACGTTTCACGGTTAGGTTGAGCGATAAGTATGAAAAATTCACCACAACCCATCACCTTTCGTAATCCACCTTTCGTCGCAGAACCGAGCGAGGCAAAGCAAAATAGTAACGTAACCTCATAACTTAAACTTGGTTCATCTAATGTTGCCCAGTCTGCTGCTTACTTCTCGATGACGATTAGGGAGCCGTGAAGTGAGCAGCATCAAGCTCGGTCGAGCGGAGCAGAAGTGATGTGAGGCACAAGGCAGCTAACCAAATAAATAAGCACGGTAAAAACTAGCCCCTGTTTTAGGTATGAAGGGGAAACAGGGGGAGAGCGAAATTTGGTTATTTTTAAAGATACCCCTATCAATGATCATATCAATGGAGAGCTCTCGACGATACTTTTTCATCGATATGGCTGTTGGTAGGTTTATCTTCAAAAATAACCAAATTACGCTCTCCCCCTGTTTCTCCTTCATACCTAGAACAGGCGTGGAACTCCCTAAAACGGGTTTGTTTTACTGAATGAGATTAACCTAATGTAGGCGGTCGCATTCGTTAAGCCCCACAATGAAAGTTTGATCCACGGTGGAATACAAGAAGTAGAAAATTCCATCTCTGAACTGAATATGCTGGCATAAAAAACGTCAATCAGAGGTATAAATGCGCACTCTGAAAAGATAGGTTTGTCATTTAGCAGTGAACGCATCTATTCGCTTTAAGTATCTTTTCTCAAAGGGTGTGGCTTTTGACCCGACATGCATGCATTTATACAGGGAGACTTGAACGCATGTAAACCAACCCAATGCATTTTGAATGGGAGGTGACTTGAACCAACCTAATACTTTTTAAATCGGGCGATCGGGTCAATAGACACTCCCTTTCTCAAAAATATCTCAATGATAGCACTGTTCAATGGGGTACTGGACCAATTATTAGATCACCATCAACGTTACAGGGGGTACTGGATTTCTGGGTGATCATCGGTTGATCGCATAAAGGTTCGACTTTTGACTTTTTTTTTTTCAAATTTTTGAGCGTTTTCTGATTGCTGCCTCAACAAAATCGATCAAGCGCCTTAGCCCACAACTGCTCAGGGATGCCGTTCGGAAAAAGAAAAAGTATTTTAGAGGATCTTTTCAGTTCAGTATTGTCACAATTTTAAAACTATCGCCGCTCTGAAAACCTGAAATTTAATAATTTAAGCATTTTTCAAAACTTAAAATTGCGTATTTTAATGTAAAAATCCTTCTAATTTTTTTAGGCTAAATTTTACTTCAAGTACTTTTGGCGGTTATGGGTCAATGTAACGCGTCGCTTTTTTTCTTTGGTACTCACATAATATTTCTCTTGATGTAAATGATGTTTTTCCATAGGAAAGCTTGGACGTTCCCCATGTGGCCTTTGGCTCGCAGTTTGGGCTTGCTGACTAGAGGTGTCTTGGGGGTTTTGTCGTCGACGGTGACGCCCCCCACTGCAGCGCCGTGGACCTCGGCGGGATCCTCGGCGACGTCCACGTTCTCCAGGTGCTGCAGCGCCCCGCCGAGGGACACGCGGCCGTTGGCCGCCGCGCCGTGCGCCTGCCGCTCCTGCCGCAGACTCAGCTTCAGGAACACTTCCTCCATGCTGGAGCACGAGAACCTCTGCAGGAGGCGCATGGGCCGGTCTTCCGCGAGGAGGACGCCTTGCCTCATTAAGCCGATCTGGAAAATTAAAGAAATTCTCCGATTTGTGATATATATATTGATATAAAATCGAATTTTTCTTAGGGGATCGGATTAAGACACACAGAAAGATCACTCCGCTAAAAAGTTAAATTTGAAAATAAAGAAAGAAAAGAAACACGCAACTGATCAATTTCTATGCTCACACAAACTTTGAATTGAACTGCACCCAAGAAATGATTACAAAAACCAAAAGCTTCAATGTAAAATGGGGTGTTGCTATTGACCCGACATGCATTAATATAAGGAAGACTTAAACGCACATTACCAAATGCAATTTAACCCACCACCGCCCAGCGATGCCATTCGGAAACAGAAAAGTTTATTTTAGAGCATCTTTTTCAGTTCAATATTATCACAATTTAAAAAATATCGCCCGTCTGGAAACCTGGAATTTTATAATTAAGGTATTTTCCAGAGCTTAAAATTGCGTAATTTCATGGTAAAAATCCTTCGAAAATCTCTTAAGCAAAGTTTCACTCCAAATACTTTGGGCTGTTATTTGTTAAATGGGAGGTGACTTGAACGCCCGGAACCCAATCAAATACATTTTATATGGGCCAGTCAAGTCAATAGGCACTCACTTTAAGATAAGCATAAAAGCAAGAAATCAGCGAGAAATTTTGGCTTAAATTTGACATGCTAGCTGTTGAGAACTGGTTTACTCTTGTTTTAGACAACGTTGACTTCTCAAAACTTCGTTTTAAAGGGCTCTTTATGGGTGGAACTTTGTAAAAGGACCGAAATGACAGTTCAAAAGAAAATCGTTCAGGGGTTAACTTAGGCTGTTTCGAAATAGCTACGATTAGAGACAATAGGTTAATTAGCCAGGGACGACAAGCGAGTGATTACAACGGGCGGGCAACAATGAATAAAGAAACGATGTTATATTTATCAACGGTGCATGAATAGACACTGACTCCTTTCCACTTCAATTCCTTTAGTTACTTGCACACAGTAAAATTGACATCCTAAATATGTCTAAAATTCTAAAAAGTCTATTCATGTCTAAAATACACGAAATAAAATATAATCGCGTCAAGAGGCCGAAGGTTTTTCTTGTGTTTTTTGTCGAAGAAAAAAAATAACAGAGAGCCAAAGTTAAAAGGGTAAAGCGTTGAGGATTTTATGTACTCACCGTGTGAGCTTGGAGGGCTTCTTCAATATAATGCGTTGTGATAATGACAGTTGTTCTTTCGTCTCTCGTCATATCTAACAACAGCTGCCAAATGCTGTAAACATGAACATCAGGTTAGAAAAGTTAAAAGGAAAAATGAGAGATTCTATGTCCCAAGTTCCGATTTTACCTTTGCCGTAGAACAGGGTCCACGCCGACCGTTGGTTCATCCAATATAACAATGGATGGTCGATGCAGCAAAGCAATTGAAAGCGAAACACGCCTCTTTTGACCGCCACTGAATCAAACCAAAAATTTAAAAAATAAATTTTTCGTCAACCAGATATTTTTAGAAAACAAGTACTGATTTTTTTGCCCATCATTTCACGCGAATTTCCATGCGATTTCCTGCTAGAATCTTCAAAAATTGTTTTCTGCTAAAAATATTTCAAAATTGACTTTTTTTTAAATTAAAGATTGCAGTTTTCAAAAATAACTTAAAAATAATTGGTTCCAAATTTACAAAATCGATATTAAACACGTCGAAATGCTTCTTCTGAAAATGTAATTAAAAAGTCACCAACGTTCAAAGTTCCCGATTATCGTATTTCTCACTGGTTGTTTTCATTGTCCAAGCTCATAACTCATAGCTCAATACTCATAAACTCATAAATCATAAACTCATAACTCAATAAAAGCAAAACACCTGTTCCGGCGGGAGATCTTGTATTGGGTTAGAAAATACGGGAGTAGGAGGTACTTTGATTATTTTTAAGATAGACCTTTCAGCCGTATTATAAAAAAAAACGTCTCGGCGAGAGCTTTGTATCGATATGACTCAACAAGGATCTAGAAAAAATCCAAAACACGTACTACCCCCGTTTTGGTTTCGCACCCAAAGCAGGTAAGAACTCCCGGAAACAAGTGTTTCGTATTTACTGTGAAATCAGTTAAACCAGAAGATGCAGGCCTACGATGTATGTTGGATCTATTGAAAATAAAATCTGTGAATATACTTTCAATAAATCCAAAGGAAAAAAGTATGTGAAGGAAAAGCGGCTCCCACCTTAGACTGCGAATAAACCGAGATGCCGGCGGCAAATCGAAACTTTTGAGAAGCTCTTCAGTTCTTTCAACAATCTGTTTGCTAGTTAGTCCATGGAAATAGCCGAATACATGAAGGGTTTCGGTGATGGTGAATCCGTCATAGACGGCGATTTCCTGGGGCATGTAGCCCACCGTCGAGCCCGGGATCCCGCTCTTGGGCGTCCCCGGGACGTGGCCCAGGACCCGCACCTCCCCGACGTCCAGCTTGCGTCGACCGACCACGCAACTCAACACTGTCGTCTTCCCGCACCCAGAAGCTCCCAAAAGACCGTATCTGCAAAAGGAGCGCTTGCTTCAAACTAGGCAACCCACCATACACAAGTGCACTGACATTTGCCTATCACCTTTTAGATGGCAGGCAACCCACTTTAAACATACATGTTGCTGTTTGCCTATCACCAATCAAATAGTAGGCAGGCCACAATACATTTGAACACTGATATTTGCCTACCTAAGACAACATAATAATGCACCGTGCGAAAATGTCTGATCAGGCACTGATCAGATGTCCGATAAACTGATCAGTCTATGAACAGTTTTTGGACATTTTTATTGGTGTCTGATCTGATCAGTGCTTGCTCAGACCCTGAGAAGACTCTGGTCAGGGCGATTATGCCTTTTTGCGTGGGTGGATGAAGGATTTGCTTCTCATTAGCGATTCTGTCTACTGATTTTTGCCTAAAAAGATTTATATTAAAAAGTAATAACGAGATTTTCGGCTGAAAAAAAATAAGTGAAAGGAATAGTTGAATGGGAAATACTTACATTGATCCTTCTGGAACTGTCATATTGAAGTTATTTAAAACTGGAACGTTTTTGACATAGCTTAGATAGCCCCCTCGCACTGTTACAGCTGCGGATCTTCGGGCTATATCGACAGACGTTGGGGTGGCTGGGTTCGAAATTGGCTCTCCATTCGGAATATCAGAGGTCTCTGGAATGGAGAGCTCTCTTGGCCGAGGGGATCCTTCCGGCTTTGGCACATCATGCGAACTTCCGGCTGGCATCTCGCTTGCAGACGTCTCCGCCATCTTGGCGGCGTGTCCGCCATCTTGGATTTCATCTGAATCTCTTGATGACGTTTCCTCAAGCTCGATCTCAAAGCCCCTAAAAAACAAAAGAAAAAAAGATTCAGTTTTTTTCCTGATTTACGTAAAAAAACATATCTTAAATGTGAATCCGCTGAACCTATTTCTTTGCGTTCAGCTCATTTTGAGCTATGTGCAGAAAAAAAACAACAATTTAAGTCAACTTTTAGAAAAATTAGGACACATTATAGCTTTTTGTTGTAAGAAAGCATTTAAAATCTTTTAAAAGCAATTATCGAGCCATTACAGAGAAAATTTTCTCCTATTTTTCCGAGAACCTGAAGAGGCTTAACTTCGAAACTTAGATTTCTGGTTATTTTTGAATATTTACAGTTTCGGGATATTTTCACGAAAGAAATGCGTCCATTCATGAGCTCAATTCAGCCAAGGTAGGCCTATCTTTTCAAGCACACTTCGGTGTAAGAAAAAGTATACATTAGTGTTTCCGATTACACGGTAAATTTAACCTTGAGAGACCCAAAGGGTTAATGGCAACCATATGGAGGTTGATTCGTTGGTCGGCAATAACTGTCAACTTAAAGTCGCGAAGATATTGGAACATGTTATGAAGGATATTTGACGGACTTCTAAATTGGTCGCCGAGGCTGCAACTTTCTTCGCCGGTATTTGACCTTCGGATATTCAATCTTGTTCGGGGGACCAGAATGAGGAAAATCTTCACGTCTCACCAACAGGGCTTCAAACGAACAAGAGTATTCCCCATAAGAAAAAGTTTTCCTATCAACCCCGGAAATGGAAAGTCTTCGACAACCATGCATTGATTCTGTCAGCTTCCCAATTGCCCTCCTCTGTCCGGGAATATCTTCGTTGAACCTCGTGAAAGTTACTTATCATACACTTTTAAAAGACTGCGATAAACGTGGGTGTACGGAACAAAAAAAAAAAAAAGAAAAAAAAAAAAGTTGGGAAAATTTTTTTAAAAAAAAAAAAAAATGTGTTTTTTTTTTTAATTTGTTTTTTTTTTATTTTTTT
>Ga0058701_10002349_pt1 | contig 14253 bp, 5 predicted proteins | sample AgamicOrMae_FD_97039 | JGI IMG/M metagenome (GOLD analysis project Ga0058701, IMG submission 97039) | Agave microbial communities from Guanajuato, Mexico - Or.Ma.e | ecosystem: Host-associated > Plants > Phyllosphere > Phylloplane/Leaf | place: Guanajuato, Mexico | collected 2012-06-04 | reverse complement strand
GACAACAAATAAATTTTTTGTTGCTGCAACCAAAAATTTTGCTGCAGCAACCAAACGTTTTGTTGATAGAACTAAACATTTTGTTGTTGTAACAAAATATTTTTGTTATCCCTATTTTAACAAGTTATTTTGTGGGTATAACAAAACCTTTTTTTCCGTGAGGTAAACTTTTCCTGTATACGCTCAAAGGCTGCGTTTTTTCACCTCCTTCGGACTTCCGTCGACGAGCCGAAGGAAGCGATATTAACCCATAACAGCCCAAAGTAAATTTGTAGTAAAATTAAGGTTAAGAGAAACTGAAAGAAGTTTTTATACTAAAATACGCAATTTTCAGCTTTTAAAAATGCCTAAAAAATTAAAATTCAGGTTTCCAGAGGGGGGATATTTTTTAAATTGTGACAATAATGAACTGAGGAGATCCCCTAAAATAAATTTTTCTGTTTCCGAACGCGGCATCGCAGGGCGGTAGTGAGTTAACGGCGCGAGACACAAGCTAAAGGTGGCCATGCTCGATGTGAATTATTTATCAGCGGTAACAGCTTGCCGGCGAGAAATAAGCCGTATCAGGCTTGACAATGGTCGGCCAGAGTTATAGCGAAACGAGGTGGAACACGGTAGCCTGCCTCAAACACTTTGTACTGTGCGTCGTAAAAACTGGGTAAAGAAGTGTTGAAGTAGGATAAACATAAAAGGTATAGAAGATATAATCTACAAATTAAAAAAGGGTGACTAGCGTACTGGAAACATATCGATGACTGGTTTAACATTCTTTATATGTTCATCTACTGCACCATGAGATAGGCCTACTTGCTTGCTTACGACTCTGACAAAAGCAGATCTCTTTGAGTAGTCCTTGAGGGAAAACACAGGTAGGTCGTATTTTGGCGAGGTTTCAAGAAAGACCTACAGATTCTACTAAAACGAAAGGGCTCAGCGAATGAATTCTATTTGATATACATTGATACGATTAAACCTCTTCCTCGAGACCCTACAAAAGGACGTGCAATACCCATATTACTGTACCTCCTCATACCTAAAAAAAATGCCCCATTTAAATAGGTATGGGATTTAGAAAACCCAGTTGGAAACATACAACGCAAAGATAACCCGTTTTCTTGTGTCCCAGTGAAAAAAAAGGGCCCTCGACGAGTGGTCCAGGATTCGGATTGGCTTGCAGCATCTCGAAGTGTGACATCTCTTGGAGAAGTTGGCTCACTTCAGGACATCCGGTGAGGGACGAGTGGGGTGGGGTGGAGTGGGGGTTGGCAGACAGCTTCGAGGGTAGTTTCCAGACCAGTCTCGTTGGCTACTTGTCGAAATTGGCAATGAGGGTTGGGATATAGTTGGGCCCAAGTTGACTATTCAAAAATTGGACCGAAGATTGAGGCCTACAGGGCTTGTTTGTTCCCAACTTGGGGCGGCCCTCGGGTTAAAACGCCGCAATCGGCCCTCGGATAATACAGCGCAGAACAGTTTCTTCATCCTTCAAAAAATTTAGATCACCAAAATCTGTTACCGATCTACTTCCGGAAAGTCTACAAAAGGCAAAATCATTCGCAAAATATTACTTACTATTTGGTGAATAAGTATTTTTAAAGAGTCATTCAACGTTTATATAGTCAAGAACCTGTCGCGGTTTAATTTTGAAAAAAGCATTGCTTACTTTTAAAAAAATCATCACAAGAATAAATGGGTTTGAGCTGGTTCCGCGTTCATGAAGGGTGGGCGTCATGGTTTCGGGTTGGGTCTTTTCGAGGGTCTTTCTAAGAATAAGATTTGGATTATAAAGGCAAACGAAATCCAGTTGCTGTCAGGTTAGGAGACAAGGACAAGAGACAACCCCTGCAATGGCTTGCTAAGGTCGCTGCCGGGCTGGGCGGCGCGGCACGCCACGGCTGGCTGGCTGGCGGCCGGCCGCACAACACGCGCAGGGCATGTTGATGAGGTTGCCTACTGGGGGAGGGGGAGGGGCACTGCCACACGGTGGGGGCTGCAATGTGGACCCGTTGTCCTTTCTCCCTAATTCTTCGTCCGCTTTTGCGCATAATTCGCTGCGCCTCTGCAAAAAAGGACACCGTCAAAGGAAAAGACCCAGTAATTAAACGATAACTGCTCGGGGATAAAATACCTAACAGTGCGTTTGTCTCACAATCATCTCTCTCATCTTTTCTGATACTGAATAAAAGCCAAATCAAAATTTCTTCTTTAAAAGATATTTTCTTCTAGTTTATTAGGCACAATCCGACTTATTAATAACACCCAAATCCAGGAAGAGTTGCGAAAAGCGGATATTCACGCAACACAGTAAAAACAAAACAACCGTTTCAGGGAGTTCAATACCTAGGTGTGAAACTTAAACGGGGGTAGTACGTATTTTGGGTGATTTTTCAAGATAGACTGCAGCTCAGCCATATCAATGGAAAGCTCACGCCGAGACCTATTGAATGATGGCGCTGAACACAAGTCAATCTTGAAATATAACCAAAATATGCACAGTAAAAACGAAAACCCGGTTTGGGGAATGAAACACCTGTTTTGGGTGTGAAACCAAAACGGGGGTGGTACGTATTTCGGTTATTTTTCAAGATAGGCCTATTTTCAGCCATATCATTCAAAAGGTTTCGGGGAGAGCTTCCTAATGATGTGGCTGAACATTGGCTGATGAAAAATTATGTGACTGTTGATGAAAAATTATGTAATGTATAATGATGTGGCTGTTGAAAAATTACCAAAATACGCAATACCCCCGTTTTAGTTTCTCACCCAAAACAGGTATAGTATTCACCAACACGGCGGTTTTGTTTTTACTATGTGTACTACTCACGTTTTAATTTCACACTCAAAACAGGTATAGCATTCCCTAAAACTGGTGTTTTGTTTTTACTGTGAGAAATAAAAATTCAAATCGCGTTTATTTCTTTGCGACGAAGTAAGAGAAGCGGTTGAATGCAGGCAAGGGTCACAGGGAGCTAATACAACATGTTCATAATAAACAATAACGCTCAGTAATAAGCACTCGACAACGAGAAAGGGTTGAGCAGCGCAACTCAACAGCTGGGCGCGTACAGGCGGGGCTGCTTCGTATTCATAGGGGCATCTCAAGAATCAAGATCGTGGAAGGATTCTGCATGCGTCTGATTAGCTAGAAAGTGGCGACATCTAGTGAGGAGGGGAGCAGCAGAGGAGACGGAACCCCCAAAAGTGCACTTGAACCCCGCCGCGCGGCCGGCGCAACCGGCGCAGTCAAGGGTAAAAACAGGGACCCCTTCCGTCACCCAGCAAAAACTAACGCAATGCGATAAGAGGGACCTCGCCTTAATCTCTGCCAATTTGTCGACGGTTTATCGAGGTCTGCGGGGCTCATTAAACAGGCGTGCGGATAAAAAAAACGAGCCGGTCGCCTCGTATCAACGTTTCCCTACGCAATTAACGACACTAAAGTATTTCTCGACGCCGGGAAAATCGTTCAATTTGGCTTATGTGGCCGCTGCAGAGCGCGGCCAGGTAACTTAGCTCGCAGGGGCGAGAATATCCAGCAAAAGGATCGACGTCGACGGCTAACGCGATTTTTCGACCAAACGATTCTTTTCCCACCGTTTTCTCGCGCGGAAAATAAAGGAAATACATGTTGGAAAGGGCGAACGTTTTTGAAATCGGTTACAAAATCTAACATTTGTTTACCAAAATTATCCTTTTTTTTTAACCTGACCCTTATTCTGAAAGTTTTCATAAAATATAATAATTAAAAAACAAAAACAAAAAAAACATCTTTTTCAAAAGATGGAAGAAATCTTTGAGGTCGCATTCCAGGTGGGGCTAATGATCCAAAGTACACTTAACTAAAGACCCGTTCAATGCTTAATCTGCAATCTATCAACTGTTTTGAAATCGGAAGTTTGGAGCCGCGAAATATCGTGGTAATCACGTTGACGTCACAGGGACCTCGCAGGGACCTCACGGGGACCTCACAGGGACTTCACAAGGACTTCACAGGGACCTCACAGGGACCTCACAAAATAGGGACTTCAAAGGGACTTCACAGGGACCTCGCAGGAACCTCACAGGGACCTCACAGGGACGTCACAGGGACTTCACAGGGACCTCGCAGGGACCTCACAGGGACCTCACGGCGACGGGGAAGGCGGCTCAGCTTTATCCTCCAAATGAGATCAGCATCCGATCAAGTTTCCGCACAGAGTCAATAAGGACGAAACTCAGGACATCCATAAGATGTGACGACCCTCCTCTCCCACTCACCTCGCCAAACAAACCCAAATCTTCCCCCCCCCCTCAAATCGGACCCCCCGGGAACGAGTCAGGAAGGTGTTACAAATGCAGTGTGACAATGCTCCAAACCAATCAGAAATAGCGACGCATTATCATTCTGGACGACCAACTTCCAACTCAAAGGTAATCGACCCGGACGTTTTCCACAGGATTCTCTCTTCAAGGTGGAGTTCATTTAGAGGGCCATGGTAAGAGGCTTCCTACCTCTAGTGCTCCACCCTAGTTAAACCTTTAAAGAACACTGGCGTGCAACCTCGTAAGTTAGGTTGACCTCGGCTCCGTAAACCTAGGTTATAGGTTGACATGCGTTCGGTTAACCACTTTTTCTACTACCGGTACCACTACGTTCAGTTAGGTTCACTGAAAAACTGAACGTTTGATTCAAGCACAAGAGACTTGGGGATATGGTAATTTTACGGTAGGCTTAAAATAAGTGTCATTTGCTTGAATCAAGCCTACTGCATGTTTGATTCAAGCATATTATACTTAATTCAAAGCATACTGTAGGTACATTTGTGATATCCCATAATCTCTTATGCTTGAATCAAACATACAGTTTTTTCGGCGTTGAAATGAGATCGATTGTCCTACTTTATCCTCGCCTAGGTTAGCCTGAGTTAGGTTAACTTAACCCATAACAGCCCAAAGTATTTGAAGTGAAATTTAGCTTAAGAGAAATTGTAAGGATTTTTCCCTTTGAATTGTACAATTTTAAGCTTTGGAAAATGCCTAAATTATTAAATTTCAGGTTTCCAGAGGGGTGATATTTTTCAAAGTGTGACAATACTGAACTAAAAAGATCCTGTAAAATAATTTTTTCTGTTTCCGAACGGCATCGCTGGGCGGTAGTGGGTTAGATTACGGTCGGTGCCGTGCGTCTCGCTTCGATATTTCTCCGCTTTGCCATCGCGGGGGGCATTCGATAGCGCTAAAAACCACACGCGCCAACGCCGCAAGCGCCAGTCCGTAACCGCCGAACGAGAAAAGTCGCAAACGCCAAAGTTCGTATAGGTTAGGTCAAGTTGTTAGGTTATTTTAGGTTAGATTAAGTGAGGTTGAGTTAGGTTAGGTTAGGAAAGGTTAGTATTGCGGTTAAGACCTTTGACGTTTGCGACTTTTCTCGTTTGGCGGTTACGGATTGGCGCTTGCGGCGTTGGCGGTTGTGGTGTTTGGCGCTTATGACAGCTACCCGCCATCGCCATGCCGGATGCTCCGGAAGAATCGTAAGCGGTGTCAGGCTTACCGACGAGGCCCTGTGCTTCTCTCGGCAGAAACGACAAGTACAAACTGCTCTGGGAGAATATACGCAATATGCGCGACCAGTCTTGCTTCAGAGGTCTTCGCTCTGCCGAACACAACTCACGACCTCACCGAGGCTTTTTCGCGCTGTACCTGTTTTGCATGGTAAAAAATATCGGAACGGATTAGCGGTGCGTTCCCGCAACCATCTCACGTTCAGCCTTATTGACATTGATTAAATAAGCGCTGGGCGGCGCGGCGGGCGAATTTGCCATGGCGAGCCATCCTCGTCAAGCCTGCGTCGACTTTGTCCAGGTCGTCCCCACGAGCCGCAACGTCGGTCTGACGTCGCTCTGACGTCGGTGCGGCGTCGATGCGATGTCCCGTCGGTTCGTTATGCGACCACGTGCCACCCGCTTTGAACGCAGCGGATGCGACTTTTTCGGCGGGGGCCGATTTTTGTTTTTGCCCCCAATTAACGTGAGGTTTCCCCGTGGCCAGCCCTTAATCCGATTTTAAAGCAAAGGGCCGGCCCTCGCCATAGGCCGTCACCGACTTTTCCTCTAAAAGTCCATGTAACAAAAAACTGTTGCTTGTCTAAGGTCTTTATTTCCTCAACAGATTTTGGTTTTCTTTTGTTGGCTAAAGAGTTCATTTAGAGAGCCGTTTACGCAGCCAACTTTCCCTGGTCAGCTGGAACAACAGTTGCCGAAGCGTCTTTCAGAGGCAAATTTTATCTTGCATAAAAAAGGAACCCTTTTAACGTCATTGTGGGGTTCAGTGCGCAAAATCCTTAAAAGATGCACACATTCATTCCTAAATGACAGACGCGAAGTTTCTAAATAAAGAATTGTCAGCAAAAAATTAATTACATTTTGTAAAACATGAACAATTTCACCGCTTTGTAGAGTTTCGAGAACATAAAATTTTGCTCAAGCAAAACTTTGAGAAACAACCCTAAACCGCTCAGCGATGCCGTTCGGAAACAGATATTTTAGAGAATATTTTTAGTTCAGTATTGTCAAAATTTAAAAAATATCACCCCTCTAGAAAACCGAAATTTAATAATTGAGGCATTTTTCCAAGCTTAAGATTGCGTAATTCAAAGGCGAAAACGCTTCGAATTTCTCTTAAGCTAAATTTCACTCCAAATACCTTGAGCTGTTATGGGTTAAAATGCTACAAAATTTTAGTTTTTCGACTAGGAGCATTGCTGGTTCTAAAATATTTATAGATGACTTAACTTGCAGCCTAGGGTACAATTTAGAAAAAGTTAATTTCTCGGAGATCACAGTTGTTTCAAAAATTTTATTCAAAAGTTTCGAGTTAACATTTAAAAAAATACCTATGTCACGCTTTTCCTAAACCTAAAATTTTCCAAAAAATAAAATAAGTATTTCTTTCAAGGGACGAATAATGCTCCGGAAAAAAGGGTTTGAAATTGAAAGAAATGCGGAAAAATTTAAGCGGAATAATTAACTTTTGGGGTTGTTCCAATTTGCAGCGAGTTGTCAGTCTGGTTATGCAAAGTGTTGCAATTGATCACTAGATTGGGTCTTCGATGACAGCCGCTCCTTCGCCGTCATGTCAATAACTTATCTTCTTCCCAATTACGGAGGCTCCTGGCCCGGCTCTCGCGGCTCTCGCCCGGCTCTCTCGCCCGCTCTTCATTTGTCGCGATCTAATTGTGCGCTGCTTCTCTTAGGCTATCACTTTTTAGGGGTGCGCTGCGCTGCGCTCGCTGCGTCGACGCGAGGGCCCGTCTTCAAGCTTGTTCCGGCCCGGTCGCGTGCGCGCGTCATTTCACGACGTCACTTACTGACAGGTAGATCTTGTTGCGGTTAGGGGAACATTTCCCTTCCTTAACCGCTCTTTTGTTATCCGAGCAAGCTCAAAATGCTTTCATTTTTAAAAAATCAGCGAGTTTCTACCGGTTTCTACGCAGAAAAAAATGGAGGTGAACCATTCCTGTTTTAGGTTACGTTTATCGCATTTTTAGTTTAGCATTAAAAAAAAGGGATAAAGATTTTTATAAATGTGAATAATTTGCAAGGTTCAAAACGCGTTATGAAGTGAAATACGCGGGAGAGAAAATCAATAGAAGAGGCAAATCTCCCCAATTCAAAAATGTTCCGAATAAAACACGATATAAAAGGTTTTGTAATACCAACAAAATCATTTGTTAAAATGGGGACAGCAAAAATATTTTGTTACAACAAAATGTTTAGTTCTATCAACAAAACGTTTGGTTGCTGCAGCAAAATTTTTGGTTGCAACAGCAAAAAAATTATTTGTTGTCCTTAATTTTGTTGCCGTAACAAAACCATTTTTTCCCGTGAAAATTTCTAGCTTGAGGTGGAATTTTTTAACTTCTTCATTTCCACCCAGCTTTGGTCTTTGATTACATTATTATGGTTAAAGACGTGCGTTCGGTTGTGTTGGCCCAGGTCAGGTGAGATCAGGTGCCTTGTGCGTCGCTTCAATATGCTCTACTGGGCTTTCACGGAAAAAAGTAGTTAGCAGTGGCAGCTAACGCGTTCATTGATATGGCAAGTGCTATTAATTTAAGCAGTCGTCGCTAACTTTTTAGCAAGCATTGCGTACGTTAGCTGTAGCTACTAATAAATTAGCGAGAGCTACAAATTGAGCAAATTAGTATGTTTAGCAGCCATCGCTAACATTTTAGTAGCTACATCTAATGTTGCCAGTGACTGATAAAAATTAGGAATGTCTGCTAATATTGTTTGTACCAGCTATATCAATTAACGCGTTAGCTACCACTGCTATTTTTCCCGTGTGAGGACGAACGGCGGAAAAGCAGAGGTATGGAGAGCCCCATCTTCCAGTGTAGTTGTTCGATCAGCGAGCCAAGGCCAAGTTAAGCTAGGTTCTTCGCAAACGAGATCGGAATGCAGATCATCAAGGGGCGAAGTCCATTTCCAAGGGATGGACTGCAGCGAGGCGCCTTCCAAGCAACGAAATCAAGTTATTTGGGCGCTGTGGCGAAGGGAGGGGCGCCTAGGACGAGCAGGGCGCGCCGAGCAAGGGCACAAGTTAGCCGTGTCATACAGCCCGGCGAAATCCTGTAGCTGTCATGTCAGAGGGGTCCGACTCAATGTGTGTGTGTTTGCAGCTCGGAGCGGCGGATGAACATGTCGACAAAGTTTAGTGAAACTCAGTTGCCCCTGGTGGGGGAGGTTTTTGGGGGAGAAGCGAGGTTTTGGGGAGGGGGAGAAAGGAGGTACGCCGCTCACTTAATGCATCGCATCCCCCCTCCACCAAATTGGTTTTCCTTCTCCAAGGAGGGTAGACGGAAGAGATGAAAAGAAAAGGTGTGCCAAGACGCACACAGGCGGCCTCATCAATATTTATCACATTTTCGACACACCAGTGGTCGCGCTAGGGCTTGTCATGTCCCTGTAGGTTCAGTCCTTTGAGTCATTACGTTCAGTGCACGACCGTGACTTTTTTCGCGGCGGGGACTGTACAGCACCCGATCGCGTTTCTCCCCAAGGCTGCATTGCATACCCAACCACCTAAGTCGCACAATGCACCGCGGCTAGAGCGGCCATTTTGCGAGGCTCGAGTGTACTGCCCCTCTGCCTACCCCTTCTGATGGAAAGGGAGGCAACGAGCTCAACCCTACTTCTTACATAAACACGCCACTCGGTACAGTCCGAGCGAAAACCTCCAAAACCGAAAGGCTGCGCCGGACGTCTCAAGCTAATGTTTCCGTTTGCGAGGAAACCATGCAAACATTTTCACAAGACACTTACGCCGTTATGCACTTACAAGTAATCATGAAAACAATTACTTGCCGATAGCAAATCTAGCTCTTTTCAGTCACCCAATCCTTCCAATATACATGTCCTTCTTTCAAAGGTACATATACTGCAGTGTTTAGGCTGTAGATAAGCAAGAAAAACGAAGTAGCAGTTCTTTTGGTGAAACTAAATTAATAAAATGATATGTACGATGGATGAGATAACGAGTATTTCATTCAGGGTAGTCCTATTCAAGGCATTATTACGAAAGATATTCTGACGACAAAATATTCATAATTTTAGCGTATGCAAAAAATGTCTGTAATCGTTTGAAGGGTTCGATGTCTTATAAGATCGTGCACGGGGAAACTTAACTTTAGTTAAGGCTACTAAAAAATAGTAAAAAAGGCGACAACCAACTCGGCCAAAGATTTGCCAGTAAACGTTTCTGTAAACACTACTCTGTAACGGTAACGTTTCCTAGCAAATATGTCAGCGTAGCCAAGTTTGGCTGTCGCACTTTTTAGTTATTGTTACTCATTTTTTGTTACTAACCTACTTTTCTCAGTATCATGATACGAAATCGAGGAAACTAGTGTTTTGAAATTAATCTGTCTTTGTAGGCACACAAAACCACCAGGATATTTGAGCTAATTGGTGATCGCGGAAAAGGCCTGGAACACGGGCCTGGTTTCTGTTTGTCGATGATCGATCTGGAAGATGACAAGTTAAATGAATCACGCATGGATCAACGCGACGGTAAGATGAACGTCAGTTTTGCAATTGCACATCTTGAAACATGCTGTCCCTCATGAATATTTAAAGCCAGAGAAAAAATAGTGGTCCAGTTCTCATGGGCCGGCTTCGGTGGGCCGATGGGCCGGCTTCGGTGGGCCGATAGGCAGCAAGTCAGAAGCAGTGGGAGGAACGGAACACCCCAACGGAAGATGGACGAGCACCGCGCTTAAGGAGAGTCCCCACCCCGACCCGCCCTTCCTCACTATTCAAAACTGTCTTGACAAATAAATCACCCAAATCAGTTCTCGTGTCGACAAATCATCTTTGCTGTACTAACAAATCACGCGCGTCTCGTATTCCACACACGGTCGTCTAGGCTGCGCCTCTCAAACGCCCCTCAAACGTTTCCGGTGTTCCATTTCCGTGCGCATCAACGTACTACAAGCTCCCTGATTTCCTCAACCATCTACAATCGCACTCCACGAATTACTCAAACTCTACACCAAGAGACTGTGAATTTGAAGCGGAACTCTGCATCTCTTACTGTACACAAGATCCTGCCCAACCCCACCCAACCTAACCTACTTTGTGAACTCTAAAAAATGAAGGACAAATCCTGCCGAAACGTCGGTTTTATTCGTCGACAGGTGTACAGGAATTATCCGTGTCGAGTGATACACGGAGAAAAAGACTTTGTTGCCTCAGCAAAACGTTTTGTTAATATAGTCACAGCAAACCAGAATTGTTGGGGTGACAATTTTATTTGTTACGGTGACAACTGAGTAGTTGTGGTAGCAATTTATATTGTTGTTGTAACAATGGAAATTGTCACCACAGCAATTCTGGTTTGCTGAGGCTATATTAATAGAACGTTTTGCTGAGGCAAAAAAGTCTTTTTCTCGGGGTAAGAATCGCTTCAAAGTGTCTCGTTCTTCAGGACATGCCAAATCCATTTCTTACTAGAAAACCCACTGTCACCGAACTCAATTTTGAAATAAACAGGATTAAATTATACATCGCGTTCTTAAGGAAAAACGCATGCTTTTGTTTATGTGATTTTTTTTGGTTTACGCAGTGATTCAGTGATTAGAATTTTCTTAAAAACAAAACCGTAGCTCTTTTCAAGGTGGAAAATAGAAAAATAAAATGTGGGTGTCACCGATCAACTAATGACAAAAACTAGCTTTAAAAAGCTTGTTTTAGGCATATTTTCGAAAATTTTGTTGTTATGCGTGTTTTTGGAGCTCGATAACTCGACCGCAAGCAAGACATGGTGAATTTACGGGAAAAAATGGTTTTGTTACGGCAACAAAATTAGGGACAACAAATTAAATTTTTGTTGCTGCAACAAAAAATTTTGCCGCAGCAACCAAACGTTTTGTTGATAGAACCAAACATTTTGTTGTTGTAACAAAATATTTTTATCCCTATTTTAACAAATGATTTTGTTGCTATAACAAAACTTTTTTTTTCTGTGAAAGACCCATTATGATAATACAGACCCTTCGTAACAATCACAAAAATTATCAAGGGTATACTAAAGCAACTTAAAAAAAAGGTGAATCAAATTTAAGAGACAGAAAATTAAGAGAGATGAGGTTAGGTTGTCCCGCGGATTGGACCGGTCGCGAGTGTACTACCATAAACAACGCTACCACCTCCTACGAACATACACCAAAACAGGGTTCTAGATTGAGATCCGGGTGGCTCTAGACCGCAAGGGACCGCCATAACCCCTCGGCCCAAGGGTCGCAGCCGGCGCGGCGCGGCGACGCCTCGAGCCATCTATCGGAGCCCCGCTGCTTCCCGCGACGTCGCGCCATTTATCCCGTCCCGTCCACCCTTCCGCTGTCCAGCGGCAGCGGCAGCGGCCTCGGTTGATCGCTCGCTGACCGACGTCCGTCCGGCCCTCGACGCCAACCTTCGATCTCCTCACCTCACCTCTGCTCTCGCTTGCTCTCGCTTGCTCTCGCTTGCACTCGCTTGCTCTCGCAGCCCCTTTCCTAGTCCAAATAGCCTCCGGACCCCACCCCCCGCGAAGACACCCAACTTCTGTCAAAAACACGACGCGCGGCGGTCAGTGAACGCTTGAGCTCCAACGTGTTCACACCTTGCCCGGCCCGGCCGTGAATGTAAATAGCCTCATAAGAAAAGATATGACGAAGGGGAATAAAGGGTTATGCGGTACGACACAAAACCGCCCTTGTCCTAGTCGCGTGGAGAAAGGCGGAGAGGGGGGGGGGCAGGTTCTAGATGAAAGGCTTAATAAGGCATCTCATCCCCTCTCCCCTCACTTGTTCTAGCCACCCCTTGAGTATCTTACAACGCGGCCTTTGTAGACTTCCATTAGCCAAAGGACCAATTCGGACGGTCGGTGACAAGTCGCAGGGGGTGGGAGAGGTGAGGGGGAGGGGCTAATCATGCTATTGTCACGGAGCCAATTCTTTGCACTTCCTGGTTGTGCCGGTGTGTCCCGCCGCGACGACGCATCCATCCCTCTCTCTCGCTCTCCCTGCCAGTGCCGCCCTCCCCTCCCTGCCACTCCCCTCATTGAGGCGCACACGCACGCATTACTCCACACATGGCACATGGCCTCCCGGGTGGCCTCACAAAACAACGGCGCGCTGTCATTAAATCTTCTTCGCAGATAGCGTCGGATTACTGCGGATCCCCTTCGCCAAATCAATTTGCGTACCCCTAATCCAGCCTTTTTGCAAACCAGCGTACGACTCAATCAATAAAAACAGCCGGGGTTCAACTAGAACTAGCAGCCTCAATTAGCATCAACCAATCGATCGGAAATGACGAAGCCAAACACTACAGGCCCACTTTTTTCCTGCGTTACGTGGAAAAAATAGAACACTGAATTCAAACGCTTCATCAGCAACCCGCATATACTATTATATAACGTAATAACTCGCACTAATATCTTAGAAACAAAGCGACTAAAACAGTTAAACAGCGTTTGGCCCTTTCATTCTAAATTTGAGTCCCTGAGATTTTGTGAAAATTCACTGAATTGCAGCCAATATACCACCACTGAATTTTTCGAATTGTGCTATATTGACTGAAATACAGTGTACTTTCATTGAATCTCAGACTTTCACTTGATTGAAATTTAGAGGGTTTATTTAATATGTTTCTAGTCAGTAATCCGTTTCTTCCCAAAGATCATGTTAAGAAACGGCCTAAGACCTTTGGAAAATTCTTTAAATTAAAATACAGTACACCCCCTAAAAAATATTTAAAAAAAACAAAACAAAAAAACCTAGCTTTTCCAAAAATTTAAAGCTTAATATTTTGCGATTGGCCGAATGCCAAATTTGCACTTTTTCTGAAAATAAATCTTATTGCAATGGTCAGTTTTACTCTAGACCCTTAGCACTAGGAGCTTATAATGCTTAAAAAGATGATGGCTCTCGGGATCGTTATTTACCCGACAACAAAGACGAGCAATCGTTTAGAGCATACATGGGGGTAATTGGAAGACCTCCAAAATGTACCTAGGAGCAATATTTATAAAGCAATAAAGACAAATGAGGAAAGTGTGCCGCTGAGGCGATCTTCCATGTTGAAGTTCGCATCCGAAGCTCAAGTTACAAAAGGGAGGCACGGAAACCAGGTGATACTTTAGAGGTTAAGTGCAGTTCATTTGGCCGGCCGTATCTACACGCCGATCAGGTAACTAGGCATACAGGGGTAAGGATTGGAATGAGCCCTTGCCCCGGCCGGCCCCGAGACGGGCACGTGCGGCTCGCGTAATTAGCGAACAAGTCGAACGCAAACCGAGGGAGCTAGCCTACACTACACACGTGCTCGTACCGTTAAATATCTTGGAGAAAAGGCGGGGTGCGCGAGGAGGGAGCACGGGACAAAAGAAGGGAGGACACTGCAAAAATCGCGCAGCTCATCTCGGGACAGGTGAATGGTTTCTCTGAATTGCATGAAGCACTACAATTAAGGAGTTTCACGCTGAAACTGAATACAGGTAACGAGGTGGTTGGACCAACCAGCTCGTTTCCTACGAGTACACGGATGAAAGAAAAATTGACGAGGCTTTGGATTTGTTTTGATTCCAGATTAATTGCGTGAAGAAGGTATTTTAACCCATAACAGCCCAAAGTATTTGGAGTAAAATTTCGCCTAAGAGAAACTCGAAGGATTTTTCCCATTAAATTACACAATTTTTAGCTTTGGAAAATGCCTAAATTATTATATTTCAGGT
>Ga0058701_10002348_pt1 | contig 14254 bp, 8 predicted proteins | sample AgamicOrMae_FD_97039 | JGI IMG/M metagenome (GOLD analysis project Ga0058701, IMG submission 97039) | Agave microbial communities from Guanajuato, Mexico - Or.Ma.e | ecosystem: Host-associated > Plants > Phyllosphere > Phylloplane/Leaf | place: Guanajuato, Mexico | collected 2012-06-04 | reverse complement strand
TCTTAAAATACACTCTTGAACAGTTGAATTTTCCACCTGTCGGATTCCAACTTTTGCTGGAGAGCAAAGAGGAGAAAGGCATGAAGAACGCAACTTAGCCTAACCTAACAGTTACCGAGATGGACGGAACAATCGAGCGTGGGACAAGTCACTTAACACAACCTAGTAAAATTGGATAACCTACGCGCTTCTGCTCAAAATGTGCCAGTAATGAAAGATCGAAGAAGGACGATATATCAGTTTTAAACCTGTGTGATCCATCACAGCTTGACCATTACTGACGATATGGTTATTTAACCCATAACAGCCCAAAGTATTCGGAGTGAAATTTTAGCTAAGGAGAAATTGAAAGATTTTTTCGATTGAAATACACAATGTTAAGTTTCAGAAAATGCCTAAATTATAAAATTTCAGGTTTCCAGAGGGATGATATTCTTTAAACTCTGACAATACTGAACTGAAAAGATCCTCTAAAATAAATGTTTCTGTTTCCCATCGGCATCGCTGGGCGATAGTGGGCTAAGACACATCACAGTTAAAAATAATGACTGATTTCGGTAGTCCTTTACCTGTTTTGGGTGTGAAGATAAAATTGGACAAGAGCGTAATTAGATTATTTTGAAAGATATACTTTTAAACAGCCGTATCAATAAAAAGGTCTTATCGAGAGCTCTCCATTAATATGGTCATTTATTTGTTATCTTTAAAAATAAACAAATCACGCTACCTGTTTTACCTTCATATCCAAAACAGGTATAGGACTACCTAAACATACATTATTTTTTTACTGTGATCCGCGCGGGTCATGTTAACTTAGATTAGGTTAAAAGCATCGTGTCTTGCTTCGCTTATGCTCCACTCGGCTTGGTGACGCAAAATAAAACACTCTTCCAGTGAACTTACTCGTCCTCCCATGGACATATCTCGTTGGTCTTGCCCTCTGTGGAGGAGCCCCTCTCGTCCGACCACGCCGATGATCCGCGCTCGTCGGACCACGAGACCGCAGCGGCCTCCGGCGCCGCCGTCGAGGCCCCCGCCACGTCGGAGTCCAGGTCGATGCTCCCCTGCGCCTCCGTGGAGGAGCCCGTCTTGGACGTGAGCGTCGAGCTCCTCTTCTTGGCGTGCGTCCTCCTGCACCGATGCCCCTCCTCCGTGCTCAGCTGCCGGCTCTGGTGGTGGTGATGGTGGTGACGGTGGCGGTGGTGGTGCGTCACTTGGGCCCCGCTGGTCCCGGGGCCATCGTCGCCCGTGTCTTCCGACGACTGCTGACGGGGCGCTTTGCTAGCTGGGGCGGCGAGTTTCGTCACCGGCGAGGACGGCCCAGGAGCGGTTGACGAAGCACTTGGTGCTGCTGGTGCACCACTGGTTGATGCGGAAGGGGCGGTTGACGGAGAGGGACTTGGTGCCGCTGGTGCAGCACTGGTTGATAAGGGAGGGGCGGTTGATGGAGGGATGGGCGTCGGAGGAGGGCCGGTTGATGAGTCAGACGAAGGAGCGGTTGATGGAAGCGGAGCGGTTGATGGACCTTGTGAGAGGGCGGTTGATGGAGGAGCTGGTGAGGAAGATGAATGAGCGGTTGATGGGCCTTGTGAGAGGGCGGTTGATGGAGGAGCTGGTGAGGAAGATGAAGGAGCGGTTGATGGGCCGGGTTTAGGAGCAGACTCAGGAGCGGTTGATGGAGGAGGGGCTGTCGACGTGCCCGTTGGAGCGCTTGATTCCGTTGACGGGATTTTGGCCGGCGCTGATGGCTTTGACGATGTGCTACTGGGAGCAGGACCGGACCTGATGAACACCATCAACTTGAGTTAAAAACTATACATAAAATTTTACGACCGAATCAAAACGGTATTTTTTACGCATATTGTGCCCGAGGAGAAACAACGTTGCATCAAGGTTTAAAACAGTCAAAACATGCAGTTTTCAAGTTCTGAAGAAATAGAAAATTCGTAGAAATTCAACAAGTACAAACTATTTGACAAGACTAAAAGAGATACCTCAAGAGGTATGTGATTATTTCAAAAGATTTACTGATTCAATTATGGACGATTTTGGTGAATGAGGAAAATTATGTTTAAAATAGCATTTTCATGTGCTTTTCTTTAAATTTCTAGGGGCTCTCGCTCGTAGAGTACGATCCGGGAAATACCAAAGAAATGGCTCTTGCTCTTCGTCTCTTTGGTCAATTTAAATAAAGCTATCCGGGCAGTCCTCTCCATGTTAAACAAAATCTTCATTAAATTAAGGCATCTGCGGTCTCATGATTTGTGCAAAAAATTAATCTTTGTTCCATGAGCAACAGCGATACCTTCGAAACGCCACGATTACAAGGTCTACAGAATGCCTATTACTTAGGGACACATCCTAAGGATACCTTAGCACTTGTACGCGAAGACAGAAGTTTTGATTTACAAAATTTTGCTGTGCGGTTTAGAGCCGATCTTACTTAATTACTAATAAGCCACAACTAATTTTAAGGACCGTTTTTAAAAGAAATACGGGAGTGCCGCATTAGATAATTTAAGAGGAGACAGAGGAAGGAAACCCAAACATGATGGAAATGTTTGGAACGTTAATTTAAGATGAGATTCTTCCATTTGAGATCCTGCTCGTATTCCTACCACATTTACAGAGAACTACGGCACGAAAAGTTAATCCAATTTACGAAAAATACGATGAATATTAAAGATGCCAGAATATAATTTAGAATTTCTACGAGTATGACTTAAAAGAGAAAGACTTTAAAAGCCTGCGAGATTAAGATAAAAAGAAAAAGTTTATACTACGCAAGCAATAACTAAAACAAAGCTTGATCCTCAATAATGCTTCAGATCTAAGTTCTAAACTACGATTTCAAAGTTAAAGCAAAAAAAAAAGTACTTAAGAAGATCAGCAAGGCTTGGGAACTCTGCAATCTGCGATAAGCATTCCTAAATTATGAAAATGTTTAGTGAAAAGAACTTTTGATTGAAACGAAAACATTGCGGGGTTTCATTTGTTTTGTATTTTATGTGGGGATTAACGATGCTGATTTAATTTCCAAATGTTTAAAATCGCCTTTTCATTCCAAAAATTTATTAATAAAAATCGTCCACTGCGGGGTTTGCTATGAGCGGATGTAGATTACGCCTTACATGATATATTGATGTAAAATAACAGATAGAAATTCGAATAAAAGGTATTATTTTCAAAAGAAATCTGCAAGGAGACTTGTATATATGAAATTACACCATGTATAAGGCAAAAAAAGTTTAAAAACATCTGTCGAACTTAAGCTGCATTTTCCCCACAGCTAATTTGCAACTAAAGGGATTTGAAATAGATCAAGCGTTAAGTGATTAGTGACAGTGTAGAAAATGGCAGATGAGTGTCAAAAAGACCTGTGCAGTGTTAGTGATCACTGATCATTATGTTGATTACCATGCGCAAAAGTTGGATTTTGTTTGTGTTATGTGATTTAGTGCTAGTGCTCTAATCCAAACTTCTCGACAAAGTGTACTGTGATTGTATGGAAAGGTTCGTTCTACAAATAGATAGGTTAGCTAGCACCATGAATATTTTAACTTCTAACCCTTGTCAAAAAAATTACAAGAAAGTCTCCAGTAAAACAAAAAGTTGTACGTACAAAAAAAAGTGAGTTTAAAAAATTGGCCCGTTTATCAAAGAATTTGTCCAAGGGCCAAAACCTTCAACTCACAAATACTGATTTCGTCTCACAGACTACGTTATGGTAAAACAAAAGACAAAAGTTTCTAAAACCTACAAAATTGCCAAAATACATCCGCTGGCTTATTTTAGGTCCAATTGTTTTTTTTTCTTTTTTTTTGTTTTCTTTTGTTTTTTTTATTTTTTTTCATCCAATTATTTTCCAATGTTCTTTTTTTTACCCTTTTTTGCATTAGAGTAAATTTGGTACCACTGGCGGCTTTACTTTGACAATTTTTCTGCAGAGGAAAATCTCTGTCCTAACTGAACTTGGTGTGAATGGATGGATAGAGTGCAAATCTAAAAAGGGTGAACGGGTTATGAAGATCTAATTCTATTGAGTTAGGAAGGAAGGACTGAAGTTGAAATCTGAATTATGATATCGCAGGAGACGTCACTGTACCGCCCGAAGGCAACGATTTGGAATTACTTCCTTTAGTCGAAAAACAGTTTGTAAAAATACCAAATCGCCTGCAATGGTTAGGTCAGCCTGCCTATTTGTTTGACAACGCAAGTCCCACACGAAATGAAGACGTCTGTAAGACGTCTAAGTTTCGAATACGAACTCTGAATTTCAACCTAATTTCCGATAACCACAGATAAAAAAAATGCTAGCGCAGCATACAAAAACATGGCTAAGCGCTATTTACCCTTCCAACATTCCAAAAGGCTATGAAATCAGTAAGAACTTTACCAACAGGCTACATTAAGCTTGGTTCTTGAAAGCAAAGTTAACTATTCTCCTTATTAACCTTGACTATATTTGGCTAAACAAGGCGCAAACACGAGGTTCGAATATAGTTTGTTTACAATACTAGACAGCCGTTTGACAAAGGTCTCCCACCAGTCGATGCTTCCATAGCATGACCGCTCAGCTCAGTGCCTCGCCCTCAGCGGCATCCACCAGCTCGCGCGCTACGTTAAATCGCTACGCAGAGCACCTCAAGAAACTTCCAGAGTAGCTTGCCCAAGACAGGGTGCGAGCTGAGCTAATATACAGCTGCAGAGTCGCTCTTTTGAGGGAAGACCAGAGCACTGAGAGTAAGAGCACTTCCGCTCTGCAGCGATAGCGGGCAAGTTCGGAACCATTCGGGCTTGTCAAAGATGACATCCCGAACTTTATGATCTCCGATCGTACCTGATCTTAATTTCGGCACACCCGAATGGCCCCGAACTTGCCCGATCTTGCTGCGAAGCGGAGATGCTCTGACTCTCACTGCTCTGGTGCGCTTCCGCTAGCCCTTAACTGAATAAGGCTCAATACTCTACGATCGAGATGCTGAGTGGTTATCCGATGATAGTATCGCTGTGAGCCAATAAATATTGGCCATAAAGTCTAAATTTGACACAATGGTGCCCAGGAACTACTTCGAAAATCACGTTTCAATGATAAGGAAATTTACAATGAGCTTGCAAACCTCAGTGGCGCTATGCTAGAACCTAGCACTTTTACCTAAGCATACATCAACCATAAATGCTTAATTCCCCGGTTCTTCCGAGGCTTACAGATGGAGGGTCCAATCATTAACTTTTTGATTGTATTTGAGTATCGCAATATTTAGATATTACAAAGATCGCATCAATTTTGATCATCATAGCACGGTCGCTATCGGTACGAAACCGACGATTTGGGTTGATCGGTTTGTCTAGCGCAATTTGGTTTTATAAGGTGCGATTTTCCATCAACCGTGTCCCACGTTTAGTGACCAAAGCCAGCACAACGACAGCGGAGCGAGGCACAATAATCCGAATCTAACTGAACTTAATCTAAACTATCGTAGTCTAGATTCATACTGATAGTTACCCCCTCCCAGTATCGTTTCGCTCCTTACACGGAAATTCCTCAATTGGACGCTTAGAAATAGTTCAAAAACCAATGCTAAAAAATAAATGATAATTTTGGTGAGTGCTTAGGATAAACACTTGCACCTCATCAATAAATAACGCAAATATTTCTAGCAATTCGAAATTTAAAAAAAAAAGAAAATTAAAAGTATGTAAAATTGCTTAGAATTTTGAGCTGTAAGTTTGTGCTTGTTATTTTCGATGGTCCGTAAAATACAATTGATGGCGTCTAATGCATGAAAGCAGATGTGGGTGTTTCGTCCCATCAAAAAAACGCCATTCCAGTTTTAACAGTAACGATCCAGATTACACGAAATATACTGCGTATGCCGCAACTTTCGGGGAAAATTGCACTATACCATAATTTTAAAGTGCAGTGGCAGATTTGTAGATATAATTTTAAAATTTAAGGATTTCTCCCAGTGCAAAACGGACTAATCGGCTTGATCAGAGTCTGATCAGATTTTACCAGGCACTGATCAGACACTGATCAAATGTCCGAAAAACTGATCAGAGACTGATCAGTTAATCGAACATGTGATCGGTGCCTGATCAGACATTTCTGCACGAGTCGAAAAGTATTATTTTTGTCTCAGGATACGAGAATTCCGCATCCATAATTTAAAAGCTTAAGCATTGGGCATTTAATTTTATCAGAAACACGGTCTGACAACATCTACGTAGTATAGAATGTACTGGTTACCGAGTGCTACGGGGATCAACATATATTTCGTGTATAGCTACGAACAACACTACATGTTAGTAATTACTACAACGTTTTTGCCGCTACATTGCCAAAATATTTCGTAGGCAGCAGAGCTCAAAAAGCGAGCGTCAGGCTTTAAACTGTTATTAAGGTCCGATAACTTCCAAACTAAAAAGATGCAAAGATAGGAGAAAGTCGCTCAACCTTTGAAGTCAGCGCTAGGCTCTGCCGTTGCATCAACTCATGTAAAAGTGCTCAAAAAAGGATATTTTGTTCTAAAACATGACATTTAATTAGAGAAAAAATTACAGTGTCCTCTGCTCTCGCCCACACAAAATAAACGTCTATTTAACACCAACACGTTACGTTCCTTTATTACGTCTTCTGGATTAGCCTACAAGACCCAATGATAGCAGCCCTCAATTACCGCTTCAAAATTCGAGGAGATAATGCAAACTTAAGTTACTTGGCCTAGCCAACTTTAGCCATGTCACGTTCGAGCTAGATTAAATGATATTCTAGATAACCCAGGGAAAGTTATGCCTCTTTAATGATAAGTCTAAAAACTATCGTCCCTCAGGGCGTCTATTATGAAAGCCGTTGAATAGGCACCTACTAGCTTGAAAGGAGATCTCAATCAGAAAGAAGTAATGTTTTTCACCCATGTAATGTTTTTTCTTAAGAAAAGTTGTTACTGTTCACCAAAGCTCTAATTAAATAAATTTCCTAAATTTCTAGGGGAAAAAAAACAAAAACAAAGAAGATCTTTTTAGAACACTTTTACAAGGTTTCGATCTATAGAACCTTTTTTAAGAGCTATGCATCGAACAGACACAAACTTACGCAACGATAAGCAGCATAGAAACAAAGTAATTCCAAATGTACCACCAGGGTCATGTACTGACGTCCCGCGTACCTAGGCTTGCACATGACGGAGTAAGTCAAAAGGGATTCGAATTAATTACGGGGGTAGCTCTGAAGGCGCGGTGTCCGTTCTGGGCTCCGAGGTGGTCGTGGCACCAGCCGTGGCGCCTGCCGCGGGCTGATCGGGGGGGTTCGATGTCGAGGCCACGGACTCGTTGGAGGCTGACGTCGCTTCGACGTCGCCGGCAACGTTCTCTTCTGACGCCGACTCGAACGACGTGGCCAGCGGTTCGGGGATCTCCGACGCGACGTCCAGCGACCGGTGCGGAGTTGGGGTAGGAGTGGTTCTGAAACAGCGTAAGGCCCCTGATCATACCGGCATAGGCAACACGCCGTACTCCGATGTTATGCTTGCTGCCTATCTGATAGAATGCAAATGGCCACCAATAATGTGACCACAGCGATAAAGCGACCACCGAATCGGAAAATATCGCCTTAAGGTTATATAGCGCTGTCATGCATAAATGACGAAGTTATCATTATTTTAGAGACTGTGTACTACTGACCCGACTGCCGTATTTAAAGTGCATTAGGTTGGGTTCCGTGCGTTCAAGTAACCTCTCATTTCAAATGCCTTAGATTTGTTACGTGCGTTCAAGTCTCCCTATTTTAATGCATGTCGGGTCAATGGCAACACCCTTTTATTTAATTTAGACCCAACTAAAGAACAGTGTGGAGCTATTGAAGAAATTAACGTGAGGAGTATTTGACCAATTTTTATCGAGATAGCCATTGGAAAAAACTCAAAAAATGACGAAGAAAAGTCAAAAGCAGCACCTAGATACGATCAGCCGATCGGCCGGAAATCGAGTTCAAAGTTGCGTGTGACGTCATAGAATCCGTAAATTATGCCCAATTCCACGGATTCTACGACGTCACAGGCAACTTTGAGCTCAATGTCCGGGCCATCGGCTGATTGTATCGAGGCGCTGCTTCTGAATTTTCTTCGTCATTTTTTGAACTTTTTCTGATGGTCATCTCGATGAAAATCGGTCGAGTACCCAATGGGCCTTAATCAAAAATATTGAGTCATTACCTGGGAGTATTGGCTAAATCCTCGCTGGAAGATACGGACGGTCTCCCGCCCTGCACCGAGAGGCGACGAGCGCCATCGGGGCCCCCGATGCTCGACTGCGGGGTGGGCAGACAGACGGACTTCCGCAAGCGGTCGGACACCTCGGCGATGGCGACGCTCACGTCCGACGAAGAGCCTCCCGAGTCCAGGTGGGCGGCGCCGAGGGCCGAAGTTGCCCCCGCCCCCGCCCCTGCACCGGGACCGGCGCCCTCCCATGGACAGCAGTCGTCAGACGGTGGCGGATCCCTATGCAGCCAACAAACCATTCCCTCACTTACCGACACGACATGAAACCTCCCTTTGCAGAGACGTAAAAATCATGAGTTTAGGCGATCAGAAGAGAAAATATATTCAGAAAGGGGTTAATGTTACGACTGGGATATTGAGAGAACGGGGAAAAATTGAGGTACACCTTAAGATTGCATTTTCTACCTCTTGAGTCCTGCATACCTGAGCGGTGCGACGCAGAGGGTAACAAGTATGATTAACTTATCGTTGCCAAGCTCAATGCACTTCACTTATCGGCGAAGATATCGTTGGAAATTTATAGGAATTAACCCATAACAGCCCAAGCTATTTGGAGGGAGATATAACTTAATTGGAAGGTTTTTTTTTCCATTAAAATACGCAATTTTAAGTTTTGGAAAATGCTAAAATTATTAAATTTCAGGTTTTTAGAGGGATGATATTTTTTAAATTGTGACAATACTGAACTGAAAAGATCCTCTAAAATATTTGTGTCTGTTTCCGAACGGCATCGCTGGGCGGTAAAGGGTTAAGTATGGCGATATCCAAACGTAGCAAAAATGCGGCAGAAAGCACTTAACCTTGCCAGTACGATTGTATGAAATTAATGATTGAAATGCAATTGAATTTTTAAACAGTGTAGGACTCAAAAGGTAGAAAATGCAATGGAACACTGGAACTTTTAATTGCACGAATGAAACAAAATAGGCGTGGGAGTAGTATCAACACGCAGGGATAAGGTGAATGGTTAGAAAAATAATGACGGGCATGTACAAAAGAAGAAAATGTGTGCAGGTACGACCGATGTTCACACGATGAGTTAAGAGTATACAGACAGGACAGGAGAAGAAAAAATATTAGTGTATTAATACGGGAGGACTTACAGAATATTAATTTTTTGGCGGAAGTTAAACTAACAAAAGGTCCACGGAGTCAGGCTTGGTGATAAAACAGTTTATATTTTTGCTTAAGAGACCTGCGCCTCTTTCAACTTACAACTTCTGATAGTCTCGTGACGAAATGTCGAAAATGCAACCTTCCAAGTTTTAAATGCGGTATTTAACCCTTTACAGCCCAAAGTATTTGGAGTGAAATTTAGCTTCAGAGAAATTGGAAGGATTTTTCTAACTAAAATACGCAATTTTAAGCTTTTTAAAATGCCTAAATTATAAAATTTAACGTTTCCAGAAGGGTGATATTTTTTAAATTGACACAATACTGAACTGAAAAGATCCTCAACAATATTTTTTTCTGTTGCCGAACGGCATCGCTGGGCGGTAAAGGGTTAAGGGAGGGCCTGACTTAGCTGTGTATACCATAATTTTCCAAGCTTCTGGTTTATATCGGAAAAAATGCATTTAAGAATAACGTTAAACGTGAATAATTTGTGATACGATTAAAAAGAAGATTAAAAAGAGATATAAAATATAGATAAATGACCGAACTCTAAAAATGTGATTCGACTTATAGCGCTTTCACGAACAAACCAGACTGATTAGTCAAAAAGGGGACTGAAAAGTTCACAGCATTTCAAAAACATAGGTTCATAAAAACTGCGGGCGAGGGGATTAACAGTCGATAACAAGAGAGAAAAGACCCGATTGGTTAGAATCATGGGTGAAAAAAAAAAGCGACAAAGTTAGTCACTTTTTTGCACGTATGACAACACCGACTACCACAGGACATGCTTTGTGGATAAACAACACTTCACTTGATATCCGAGAGTTGCGGGGCCAATGCAGCCAGTCATGAAATTACACATGCATAAATACCGACTCCTGCTATTAATACATCAATACACACAAAACACCAAGAAGAAACAGTCGCTAGCGATGGCGGTAAATTCTGCAACAGTTCCCTGTTACAACAACAGTTTTTTTTTTTGTCAAACGGCACTTTTACCATTTACAGCGCTTTGGAAATCATCCACAGCCTTCAAAAAACTAACTTAGCCAAGTAAATAAAGTCAGCGAATGCGCTCAGCTTACTGGTATCAAGCGTACGCAATAATTTAAAGCTCTCAGCTTGCATGCTTACATTCCCCTGAAACTTATTCACTTTTAGCCTCGGTTTATATCCTTTGATTTCCACTGACAGTAACTGCCGCGAAACAGTTAACGGCATCGGGTTTGGCGGCCGTTAGATCAACTTCGATTAAGTTTGGTGCATTGTTCCTCGCTCCGATGACACTCCACTCGGCTTGGTGACTGAAGCTTGAGCACAACAAACTTTTTTGAATTTGGAAACTTTAAATGTCGAATTTAAGATCAGTTCGGCAAACTACCCCTCCTGTGGTCTACTGCCGTGCGGAAATCAGCAAGTAGCGACACCTAGCAGCAACTTTGTTAATCGCGTTTATTATCAAACGCGTTAATCGCGTTATTTTCTTTAAAGATGACTGAAAAGAGCCGTTTGTTTACAGAGAAAAGACACACAAAACAGTAAAACCATGCATCAGGATACCTGTAAGACTTCACAGTGAAAATACACTCATAGTTAAAAGTGTCTGAAGAAACACGTATCTCGTGCACTCGAGAAAGATGGAGATTAACTTTCTTGGGAAAGAGAGTGATAAAAACAGATTACATTCAAAGAAGGCCACGCACACAAAATATAACCGTCGTTTTCGGGAACGAAATTCGAGATGTTCGTCATGGAAAGTCGAACTAGTACAAACTGTAAATCCCATAACCTACCATAACATACTTATCAACGCACAAAATGAGAAAAAAATAAATGACGCCACGTGTATATTCCATGTAATGCAAAAATACTCCCTTCATAACGTGACAGAAATGGATAGTTTGAGGTTGGTTCGAGTTTCACGATATGAATCACGTTAGGAATCGTAGTCCTTTTAAGATCCTATCCTAAAGTGCAATAAACTTCCTTTTCTAAATTATTCAAAAATTTATCAGAATAAAAGATAACGGGATCGAGAGGTTAGCTTAAGTTTCACTTACGTCAAGCAACTCCACATTAACCCATGACCCATCAATGCTCAAAAAATTATTTATAAATCCCTTAAAATCCAACAATAATTTAACAAAAGTAAAAAATATATCTTGTTTTTTTAAACAGTTATTGGGGTGTTACCCTTACGTGTTTCTTTCCTTTCACAGTGACAGAATTCCCAACAGAAATAGGTTACATGCAACATACGACGAGCAACATGGAATTCCGAGCTTTTTGCATGAAATTATGTGGCTTGACTGTGATATTTCAAAATTCAGTCAAACTTGAAGTTCAAATTAGCTATCAAAATTTAGCTTTTGGAATCGGAGCTTGTGAGGCAAATTAAACAGGACAGTTAAATTTGTAAAATTGACGATTTTTTCGCTGCTGTCAGCTCACCGGATTTCACTGGCACCTGCGACTTTTGCAACAACTGCAAATCTCAACACCGATAAAATGCAGATAGAAAGGTTTACTACAAATGCGTTTAAACGTAAGACTTACAGACTGCACCAAAGCAGAGGGGACGCTATAGACTGGCACGGTAGATCACCCCTGCAATCCAATTTTTAATAAGCAAACTTTTTTCCTAAAAACTCTTTGTCTACCCTGCCCACAGCATTTGCACGATTTACTGGACAAGTACTTAAGTCTTTTGTTAACACGAGGGGGTGTACTTTCTTGAAACATTGAAGGCCTTTCCCGGGGTCTTTCAAAACCTTTCTTCTTTCTCGAAAAATTGCAATTCACAACGTTTAAAAGGCATAGTTTTCTACTTCTTGTGTTCCACCTTTCGTTGCATAACGGAATAAGACTAAAGGAGTAAAATCTCTAACTTAACCTTAGTTAAACTTTGCGGTCACTACGCCTGGTGCCGCTACTACTCGGCAGGAGTTGCTGACACCTAAAAGTAAGCGGAATCAAACTTGGTAGTTAGCCTTAGTTTAAGCAGTTAAGTTAACTAAAGTTCATTTACGTTAGGTTAACTAAAGTTAGGTTAAGTAAAGTTAGGTTAAGTTAGGTTAGGTTGACTAAAGTTAGGTTAGGTTAAATAAGATTAAGTTAAGTTAGGTTACGTGCCTTGTGCCACGCTTCGCTTGGTTGTCCCTATGTATAGTGCCGCTTGGTATTCGTCGACGTTAGCTGCCAACGAGAAGTGAACAAAAACAGTCGTGGCAAAACATATAAAATAACATATTAAATACGTGCGATCGCTGGCTCATCAACCTACATTAGGTTAGGTTGCGTGCTTCATAACGCCTCCTTCCGCTGGGTTTGCTGACGAAAAGTGGAACTCAAGAAAAGTCAACCTTTCAAGCGTCAGTGTCTCCGGGTTCGTCGCCTCGTTAACGGCTAGAGACGTGAACCGGCGTGGAGGCGGAACACCTTCGAGCAGCGCGGTTGGTGATCTTACCTATAAGGAATGTCGCTGAGGTTGCTCTGGCTGTGGCTGTGGCTGACCGGCCTGCCCTCGGCGCGATCCCGATCGCGATCCCGGTCGCGGCCCGCCACCGCCAGCTCGTGCGCCGAGCCGCTCAGCGAGCGGTCACTGCCCCTCCTCCGCGCGGGCCCGCCCTGGCTGGCCTGGTGCGCCAGCGGCGGCGCCGATGACGTCGACGACTGCGCCTGCGGCGCGCCGCCCGCCGGGCCCACGCCCGCCGGCGCGGAGCTCGTCGAACTCTTCTTCTTGCCAGGACCGCCAAAGTTGAAGAACCTGAACAACACCACCCACTTTCAGTAACACCCATACAATGATTCTTAACCCACTACCGCCCGGCGATGCAGTTCAGCAAGAGAAAATATTAATTTAGAGGATCTTTTCAGTTCAGTATTGTCACAATTTTAAAAAATATCACCCCTCTAGAAACCTGAAATTTAATTTTTTAGGCATTTCCCAAAGCTTGAAAGTGCGCGTATTTCAATGGAAAAAAATCATTTCAATTTCTCTTAAGGTAGTAGACTCGTGTCCGGCCCGATCCGCGGGACGGGTAAAAAAAAAATAAAAAAAGCTTCAAAACCCTTGAAAATGATTTCTGTGTGTGTTACGCAGTGTCTATATGTATCATTCAAGGTCATAAAAATACACCCTGATATGCTTGCGGACGAGTTCTCAATCTCCAAAAACACCCATAACGCAAATTTTACGAAAATGTGGCTAAAACAAGCTTTTCTAAGCTAGTTATTGTCGTTGTTTGGTAGGTGACACCCACATTTTATTTTTTCTATTTGTTTTCCTACTTGAAAAGAGCTTAAGTTTTGTTTTTAAGGAAATTCTAATCACTCAAACATAGCGTAAACCTAAAAAAAATCCCATAAACAAAAGCAAGAATGTGCGTTTTCCCATAAGAACAAGGTATAATTTAGTCCTGATTTTTTTTAAGATTGAGTTCGGTGACAGCGGGTTTTCCTGTGAAAATGGATTCGGCGTGTTTTTAAAAGGATGCTACAGAAATTTCAGCGATTCCGATTACTCGACCAAGGTCGCTCCTACTACCTCAAGCTGAATTTCACTCCAAATACTTTGGGCTATTATGGGTTAGAACATACTCCTTCCAACTCCCTAATCTCACAAAAAATCTCATATTTTCCCAATCGCGCGTATGCGCTTATTCTCCTCACGGAAAAAGAGGTTTTGTTATATCAACAAAATCATTTGATAAAATATGGATAACAAAAATATTTTGTTACAACAACAAAATGTTTGGTTCTATCAACAAAACGTTTGGTTGCTGCAGCAAAATTTTTGGTTGCAGCAACAAAAAAATTATTTGTTGTCCCTAATTTTGCTGCCGTAACAAAAC
>Ga0058701_10002347_pt1 | contig 14255 bp, 9 predicted proteins | sample AgamicOrMae_FD_97039 | JGI IMG/M metagenome (GOLD analysis project Ga0058701, IMG submission 97039) | Agave microbial communities from Guanajuato, Mexico - Or.Ma.e | ecosystem: Host-associated > Plants > Phyllosphere > Phylloplane/Leaf | place: Guanajuato, Mexico | collected 2012-06-04 | reverse complement strand
TTTTATTCATCGTGCAGTTTGTTAACTTTTTCTTCCGTGTGTAATTTTCTCGGACGTTTCAGTTTTCCCTCGTCCCGTTGCTCACGTCCTTTTCATGCAAAGCCACGATCTATCGGTTCTCTACCCCCTTAGCTCTGTTTTTGCACAACTTAACGTTGATCTTGCATTTTTGTTGGGGAAAATGGCAAGTTCGCCAGGTTTCGGAGACGTTTTTGAAAACGTTACCCCATTTTCGAAGCACTATGGCACTGTGGTTTATGTGGCCAACAGTTTCAAGGCTAGGAAAAAAAAAATGCTTTTTGATACGTAAAAATTTGTAATAAAAAAAAACATACAAAAAGAGCAGAGATTCAATCTGAAGGATAGAATAATTTTTCTCCAATCATCACCCTAATTGTGCCAACGAACCTGTTATCGACATCCTTTGTCTCGATGAAACGGGAAGCATGACAGGGGTAGCTGTCATAAGCGCCAAAAACCACAAGCGCCAACGCCGCAAGTGCCAATCCGTAACCGCCAAACGAGAAAAGTCACAAACGCCAAAGGTCTTTACCACAAGACTAACCTAACCTAACTTGACCTAACCTAACCTGAACTTTAGCGTTTGCGACTTTTCTCGTTTGGCGGTTACGGACTGGCGCTTGCAGCGTTGGTGCTTGTGGTTTTTGGCGCTATCGAATGTCCCCCGACAGTGTGCTAGTCTACTGATCCGAATTTTTGGTCGAGTGTATCCGACCAAAGTTAATCAGCCTTTTATCTCGAATCGTCTCGAAGGTCAGAGGGACCCGAGACTTTCCCTGGGTGCAATACAACATCGGTTGCCTGCACCGAGGTGTTTCGTAGTGAGCCTTTCTTCGTCCGTGCTTCTCGTCACGTTCGCCACTCCAGGAAATCCTTGCCCGGATTTTTCGGAGTTGGTCAACGCTCGCTCTCCTACCACTTAAACCGAGGCACAAGACAACTAACCTTATCGCCGCCAAGGCTCATGCCGCCTCGTACGGTGGGAGGCTACTGCTGCTAAAAAGTAAGCTCTGTCAGGCTTAGCGACAGTTGAACGGTTTTACAGCGAAGCAAGGCACAGAGCAGCTATTTATGTGAGACTAGGCTAAGGTTATCATAAGATCAAGCTTACCTGTGTTAACGCAACTTATGCGGCTGTATGTGGTCAATGCTCAGAATGCGAAAGATGGATATGGCTGAAACCCAAGACATAGAAAATCCACCTCATGATACCGTGAGTACTTATTGTTAGATCACGGAAAAAATTGTTATCCCAACAAAATCATTTGTTAAAATAGGGATAACAAAAATATTTTGTTACAACAATAAAATGTTTGGTTCTATCAACAAAACGTTTGGTTGCGGCGTCAAAATGTTTGGTCGCAGCAACAAAACGTTTGGTTGCGGCGTCAAAATGTTTGGTCGCAGCAACAAAACGTTTGGTTGCGGCGTCAAAATGTTTGGTTGCAGCAACAAAACGTTTGGTTGCGGCGTCAAAATGTTTGGTTGCAGCAACAAAACGTTTGGTTTCGGCGTCAAAATGTTTGGTTGCAGCAACAAAACGTTTGGTTGCAGCAACAAAAAATTTATTTGTTGTCCCTGATTTCGATGTCGTAACAAAACCATTTTTTTCCGTTATGTCCTTAGCTGATTTTTAGGTAACTATCCTTACGCTGCCCCATTTAAAATGTATATGGTTGGTTTCCGTGCGTTTAAGTCTCCCTGTATTTAGGCGTGTGAATAGAGCTGACCTTTTAAATTAATTGGTACTAATGTAAAACCTCTTTATGTTGCAGGTACGAAATATGGTTGTGGAAACCGCATCACCTACGGTACAAAGGCCAACGGATGAACCGTAAGATATCTGCTAATACAAATAAATTTAAAAAAAATGAAGGTTCGCTCACTTATAAGTGAAGTGAATCTTTCGTTTCTAATTTTCTGATTAAATTTTAATTTTGAGAACACAGATAGTATTTTTACCTGTAAGTAAAAATACTGCTGGATAACTTTTTGCATGTTGTGGATCGGCCTAAGGAGTTCAAGGGATTCAAAATTTTTTTTATCGGTATTTTTAAGGCCATAAGGATTTGGCAAAGTTTTTCCATATGGTGACCAACGACTTCGTAAGATCCGTGCAGGGTTGGTTAGGTCTTGTTGACTTTAAAAAAAGATGTAACCCGCAAAATATCTGGTTTGATCGTGAAATTAAAACGGTGGTGCATTTCATAATTTTCAAAGATGGACCTATGTTTAGCCACATCAATGGAAAGCTCTTGCTGAGACTATTTGAATGATATGGCTGAACTTAAGTGTATCTTGAAAAATAACCAAAATGCGTTCTACCCCCGTTTTAGTTTCATACGCCAAACAGGTACAGTGGGCAACAAAAGTCTTAAATTAATGTCCGAGATACTTTGGGTCTACCTTGAAAACTAATAACAAAATCGCGTAACTTTACCCGGTCGGAGTATTTAACCAAAAGAGGTAGACTTTGATGACGTGCTTTCTTTTTGAACTTAAGAAAATTCTCCCATGAAATTGAAAATTGAACAGAATTCTACGTTTTTCTTTGACCAATTTTTTCGTTGTGAATTTTGGGTGTTTGCTATTTGCTCTACTTTGGGAACCATTTTCCCTGTTTTTTTTTAATTTTATTTTTAAGAGAGAAAAAAAGGGATTGGAATATCAGTTACGGTATGATTCGTGAGTACCTGCAATGACGCGTGATGAGCTAACATCACGCGTCAAGAATAGATAACCATTCTGGTTATCTATTCTTACTTTTTACAGCCCCTTATTAATGAAACTATCGTGTCAGTAACTTTCTCATTGTTTTCTGAATTGATGGTACTTAAAGCTCGCATGTTACGTGTCTGAAGTCTGCTCACATGCACTTTTTCTCGGTAGTTTCGTTTTCCTCAACGTGTTCTCAGGTAGAGTATCGACTTCAGGTAGTTGTACTTTTTTGAGTAAACGCCAAGAGTATACTCTTGAAGATACGCTAAACTTATGGACAAAAGAATAAATTACATTTATTCGTACACATGAAAGAAACTATGCAACAGGTCATGGTCGGTGAAAATATACAACTAAATTATTTACACAACTTGGTACAAGTAATGAAAGGAATGTACAGTGTGATTGCGATTGAGCAGTATGTCGACCAGGGTGGTCAAAGTAACAGAGCTTAGTACTCTGATCATTGCATTCATGATATTATCACATATTCAGTAACAGTCTAGCATGACTAAATTTTACTCCTAATGGCAGAACTAAATTCAGCCAAAGGTCTCGATTCATGTCGACGGAGCCAGTGAGCGGGAAGACAGTGGCAGCCAATCAGTAGTGAGCTGTGTTCCGGAATCAGCCGAAAGCTCGTAGGTGCGGCTTCTGATTGGCTGCTGTTGTCTAGCTCGGTGGCTCCGTCTACCCGAATCGATACATTTAGCTGAATATAGACGTTCTTGCAGCCTACAATCATCGTTGAGCTAAACCTAGTGATCAAGTCAGTTAACTTGGTCTGTACAAGTATACCTACTATAAGTAACATATTAGTGATCCATTTTGAATGAAGTGTAAAGTTGGTTGTTCAAATAAAGAACTACTACCCTACTTGACCACTAGAATTCACCCAACGACGTGTCACATCTGGTAACCGTTCGTTTAAGGAGTACCGTATCATCAATTGGTTTGGTAACTTGAAGGTTTGGTAACCGATTTAGATTTTAGAGGTGACGACGTGGTAACATCATATTACAAATACAAGCATGGTACTGGTAACTCTGTAACAACTATGTACATTCATTTTGCGCACCTCTTGTAAAGTGGGCTGGTATATAACAGTTACATTGACGTGGGCTTGTTGTTGTTACTATTATTTTTCACCCAAAGGATGAATTCCTAAACCAACCCATTTTTAAAGCTCATAAAATTACAATATTCGAACCTTTTATTAAAGGTAACCCTGTCCCACTTTTTGCAAGCCCAGCGTCTTCATTTATGACTTCGTTTTTATCTTACAAGTATTTTAACGTAAGACTATTTTATCTTGAAGGAACTGGCGACTTTTGATTCAGGCTGTACACGCAAATCGTGTTCTGTTCTGAAAGCTGCATCAAGGTAGGAGAAAGAGTCGAGCTTTCATATTAAATCTCCACACGCACGGGGTATTGCAAGTTCTATGCAACCAAGCGTACACCTGTGTAGGTGTGGTTGCCTAGCTATTTGTCCTGGTTTCTTGATAAAAAGAGACCGGAATGAAAACGAGTAAATTTTCCTTTTTTCCCTCAGGGTTTGTGATCTTGGAAGAAAAATTGGCTTGTTGCATTATAATGCCTTAAAAACTTCAAGCCTGTTCGAAGTAATAAGCAAAATCGGCATTTTTTTGTGTCTGTCTTGGATCTCTTGTGTCAATCTGTAACTGATTTTAATTCTTCTGTGGTTTTCGTTGTTTTTCATATTTGTGAAATATCTTGTCGAATGAGTGAAATTTCATGACATTGACTCTCGTTAGAGTTCATTTGTAGGTACTCCGTTAATAGTGTATTTTGACCCTTAATTGAAGAAATTAAGGGTCTTAATCGAAGAATAGAAAATTGCTCTCTGTTTAGAGTGAAAATGAATGCACTTTACCAGGATTGAAGGGCATTCTTAAAAGTGTGATATTCACTCGTGTTAGAGCTTATACCCTCTTAACGGAGTAAATTAACTCTTTTGGGAATCGATTCGATGAAATTCCACTCTACCAGCTTTTGAGTGACTGCTTTGAAATTCGCACAGAGATCGCTTGGGCATTTCTTATTAGGTTGTTAAAAATTTTCGCCACTGCGCTTGGTGATATCTAACATTTTTTTAAAGGACATTAAAATATTATCAATGATCATTCGAATTTTTAAGTATTGTGAGTGACGGGCAGCGTTTTCAAGTTTATCTTGTTTCTATTTAGAACCACGACTCTATTTTCCTAAAAAAATTAAAAGTTTAGAAAAAAAAGTCGCTGTTTCTTCGTAAATGGTAACACCTTCACGTCTCGTTTAGAGGTAAAATCATTCATTTTGATCTCTTAAAAGTTCGGAGATGCCTGAAAAGTTTGTTTATGAAATAATCAAAGTTAAAAAAAAGTTTGTTTGTGAGATATAAAAATAATCAAATTTGTGAAGAGTTGAAATTTTGTAAGCCAGCGTGTCGAAACTGACCATTTTTTTTAAATAAACGAACGTCGTGTTAAATCAATCGAAATATTTTTCGAATTATCAAAAAACTCGTTTGTTGAAAGACATAAAAGAACTTATCTTGTTCACGGGGAAGCGTTGGGGCGCTGATTAAAATGCCTGCCCAACGTCCAGGCAGTAATTTACAGTTAATAACTCAAATTTGTAGGTTTTCGATAATTAAGGTAATATTCGCGTCCTATGTAGTGATGCAGGTCACAGTCAGACCTTTGGGATTCTCTATTTATGAACTTTTCTCATACCGAAAGTACTTTAACTTCGGAACGGTTGAGAGATCATTCGTGAGGGGACTGTATGCTCGGGATACGCGTGAGCTCCACTTCACGTCTCAGACGATGTCTGAGACAATGTATTAGACTGCGGAGTAATTAAGCACCGTGAAGGTGTTACCATTTTTAGTTGCGCCGCAGAGGGCCCTTCCTCGTCACGTTTAGTATTACCTGCGTGCATTGTTGTCAGATCTACGACTTGTTTCAACCCTAATCACGCGGCTAACTTTTTAACCGTAGCAGATAACCTAGCATTTATATTTTGGATTTCTCTCGAGCTATACAATCCAAAAATGTTTTGTTTGACTAGGTTATCTTTAACGATTCAAGAGTTTAAAATGAAAGGCCACCCTAAAAACAAAACAACTATCGTAGAGAAATCTTGCTTGTTTTTGTCGTGAAAATAAAACTTGGGTAGCACGTATGTTCAGCCATATAAAGGTCTCGGCGAGAGCTTTCCATTGATGTTGCTGAGCATAGGTCTATCTGAAAGTTAACCATGTACTAACCCTTTTATTAACACACCCGAAACGGGGTAGAACTTCCTTAAACAGGTGTTTCGCTTTTCTGTGAGAGTCGGTAAATTTGGCAACAACGCTTGTATAATCGGTCTATCGTGGCGCTACAGCCATGTGCCCCTGATCTCAACAATAGTGATCCTAGGCTTTTGAGAGCACTAAGGCAAGGTCGTTCAGTAAAGTAGAATTGGTGAGAACGTTGCGAAATGCAGCAGTGTGTCCTCACTCATACGAACTCAAAGTTCAACAACTTAAGAGACATTATGTCGCAAAGACTGGTCTTTGATAACATTGAGCTGAATAGTTAAATTTCCGGCCGTGTGAATCTTTTCCAGGGTTGTTGCGTGGCTATAGAAATCAGTAAATATTTTCGGTCTAAGAAAAAAATGAAAATAAAATAAGAGAGAGAGAGAGAGAGAGAGAGAGAGAGAGAGAGAGAGAGAGAGATAATTTCTGCTATACCACTTGTGAAAAGGTTATCTTATTAAACATGTTAACGTAAAAGTAGTTTTTCTGTAATCTAGAAACGTTAAGCAGGTGGTATTGCAAACCTGGGTTAACTGAAGGTATTTGTATCGCAAATTTAGGTAAACACAAGTCTGGTATATCGTAAACGGAGGCTAATGTAAGCTAGGTTTGCAAGTCTACCTGTAAGCTGCATGACTTAAGCTAGATATTTTGCGCTTATTGGTCAACCTGAACTAAAGTAGCTTCAGCGCATTAGATGGGAAAGTCAGCAAAGCGCCATATTCATTTTCTCATGAGAAAAGAAAAAAGGAAAAGATAAGAAAAGGGAAAGCCATGTTTTTTTTCAGTGCAAAAGTGTCTGATTAAGCACTGATCAGAATGTTATCAGACCCTGATCAGGCCGACGACGTCTTTTCACAAGGGTTCCTTTAAAAAAAAACAAAAAAAAACTCAGAAATTTCCCTCTAGCTTGCGCAACTTTTCTGGCTTGACGCAAAGTCAGCCTCTGATACCACGATTTTAAGCACCTCTTACCCCCAGAGTCAAAGCGAGAAATAGGAATCGCTGTACCACATAAACCGATTTCGAAATGCATCGTCCAATGGCACAACAAGGCCTGATGACCTAGTGTAGGTCACTTGTACTCATCCCCGCAGCGAAGTTCTACGCACAGGTTAAGTTCCCCCTGCCAACGAAGTCCTCCGAAGTGCAGGCAGCGTCTCTTCTGCGTCTCCGGCCGCGGAGGCCGCCTACCCTCCACGTCGCCTTGACCATGTCTGCCCCCTTCTCAGCGATCATGATCGTGGGCGCGTTGATGTTGCCCGACGTGATCCTGGGCATGATGGACGCGTCGATGACTCGGAGTCCCTGGATGCCGTAGACGCGCAGCGTTGGGTCCACCACTGCTGCCGGATCCGTCGATGGCCCCATCTTACAAGTACCGGAGATGTGGTAGATCGTCAGCGTGTACTGGGCTTGGTAGCACTCCCAGTACTCGTCTGTGAACATCGTTAAGTGCTTGCAGCCGGGTACGGGCTTCCGGTAGAAGCGAGTACCGAATCTCTTGAAGGCTTCGGTCTCCGTTATCGCAAGGGTAGCTTTAATACCCTCTCGGAGTACCCGCACGTCGTCCGGATGGGTGAGGTAGTTGTGGACCATGATTGGGTACCTGCGAGTGAACGCAAAGTATCGTATATATGACATCGATTAATTCTGAACCGGTGCTCGCAGAAGTGAAGGCTTTTGTGGAACGCCTTTACAAGCAGGTAAAAAGGCTGTTGAAAAATCCAAACCCATAACCTGATGGATCCAGGAGATCACGTAAAAAATTAAACGAAGCAATGTAAATTTCGTCGGTGGAATTTTCCATCTCTTGAAGTCCATCGTCGAAAGGCTAAGCGCAAAACTAACAAGGGGAGTACCTTAACTTGCCGCCTTCGATTTTCTTGAGATTTTTAGGACTTTAGGATAAATATAAGGAAAGATACGCAAGCTCAAAACTTGCTACTCAAATGCATTTTTCTTCCTAAAAACAGCGTGAAAAAATTGAACAAAAAATGTTAAAACACGAAAAATTACCATATCTTGAAAGTGGGTGGAAATATCACAAAATCCTCAAAATTTTCAGCCTTATGCGCCACTTTAAGGTGTTCCACAAGGAATGTTTATTGGTTTTAAATTTTATCGCATTATATTTGTTTCAAATTGGACGCTATTTTTCATGAAGTAAAAATAAATTTTGGCAGCAAGTTGGGGCTTTCTTATCTTTTCATACCGCTATCTTGCAGTCCTAAAAATTTCAAGAAAAAAAAAATTCAAAATTCTCTTGGCTGTATTTTAATAACTATTATTCTTGAATTAAGAATGTCTTTCTCTGGGTGGAGGTTATTTTACCGTATGAGCTACTCTATCGACTTTTTACTGTGCTTACTGTAAGGGGTCGCTGTTGCGAAGTTTGATGTAGCCCCGGCTCTTCGGCCTGAGGATCATGGGCCAGACGCTGAAGACGTCCTTGCCGTTGAGGGCCTTGAAGTAGTCGTTGTAGAACTCATCGGTGAGGCCGTGCGCCTTCTTGACCTGCGTGCCGCCGTCGGTCGTCGTGGAGCTGGACGTCATCATGAGCTGCATGTCGGGCCAGTCGTCGGACACATTGCCGTATTTCGTCGTGATGAACGCCACGGACTCGAGGCCCACGCTCGAGGTCAGCGGACCATCCCCCAGGATGGCGTACCTGCCCAGCAGTAGCACAAGAATACCACACGATGCCGCAACCTCCTGAATTTTGCGTGGGAAAACTGCATAATCCCAAGCCTTGACTCAAGAGCCATCTAGCGGCAGCACCCCGAACTGACGGCTCTACCGCATGGAGAGGTCCGGTAGTTCGGGCTGCTGCCGCGAGATGGCGCGGCGTCAAGATCAGGTTTGGGATTCACATTGATCCCGTACCCTATAACAGACGGTTCTATGGAAGTGAAACACCTCAATGTTTAGCCTTACTTTGCCGTAGTTTGCCTAGGCTTTGGAACACACCCATCTTATTTTAGCCCAGGTTTGTGATAGAATAATTGACTGAGGGTACGTCACAGGCTTGCATTGCAACCAGCATAAGATTGTCAAAGTTTGCATTGTACCTAGGTTGAGTTTTCTAGGTCCGGGATAAACCTAGAAAAAGTTAGCTTAAGTGCTACAAGTGTACCCAGCTGAGATAGCCAAGATGTGCAATTTTCCTTGGTTAAGGTAGCTTAAGTTTTCGATACATCTTAATCTGGCAAAGGTTAGCTTAGGTTTGCGATATCTTGATCTGGCAAAGGTTAATGTCAAAACAGTATATGCAAATTAAGATAGCCAGGACTTTCATTATTCCTCGAATAAGTTAGCTTGCGATCTTGATTTAGCAAAGAGGGTTAGCTTAAGATAGCCCAAGTTTGCACTTCACCCCAAGCTTCGGTAGTAAGCGCCATCAGACTTGGCGGACGTTAGGTAAGTGCCTTTTGGCATGCTCCTATCGACTTGTCAACGTACTGTTGAATACTTTAAAAAAATCACGATATGCAACGATAAATTACCTGAGTGCTGAGTTGACATTGACCAATCGTGACATGAGCAAGCTCACGGGATAGTCCACCTCGAAGGTGATCCCCGCCGCGGCGATGTGGTCCTGCAGGTTCTGGCCGACCCCCGGCAGGTCCTGCACCACCGGGATGCCCACCTCGCGCAGGTGCGCGGCGGGTCCGATGCCGGACAGCATGAGGAGCTGCGGCGAGGCCACCGTCCCCGCCGACAGGATCACCTCCCGGCGGGCGAGCGCCACCCTCTTGGCGCCGTCGCGGATGAACTCGACGCCGTAGGCGCGCTTGGTGCGCGGCTCGATCAGCACCCGGGTGGCGTGCGCCCACAGCGCCACGTGCAGGTTGCGCCGCAGCCGGATCGGCCGGAGGAACGCCTTGGCCGTCGAGCACCGGTACCCTCGCCGCATCGTGTACTGGAAGAACGAAAAGCCTGTCTGCTGTTCGCCGTTGAGATCACGGATGTCGTAGCTGCACAAACGACCAATTTATATAACCCATAACAGCCCGAAGTATTAGGAGTGAATTTTAGCTTATGAGAAATTGGAAGGATTTTTTTCCAGTAAAATACGCAATTTTAAGCTCTGGAAAATGCCTAAATTATTAAATTTCACGTTTCTACAGGGGCGATATTTTTAACTAGTAACAATGCTGAACTGAGAAAATCCTGAAAAATAAATTTTTCTGTTTCCGAACGGCATCGCTGGGCGGTAGTCATTTTCTACGTGTAATTTTACTGATTGTGAGTTCCACCTTTCGTCGCCGGGCTAACAATACGTTGAGCTTGCGGAGTGAGTTGCAGAGCATCTTGTCTAAGCTCTTTTCCCCCCAATATTTTTTTCAATATCTTTTTTTTTGAGATTTTTTTTCAAGATTTTTTTAAAAAGTTCCCCCCCCCCAAAAAAAAGGAACCGGTGACGCTTTTAGAAGTAAGTGGCTTCTTGGGAGGCAGCTATTGCCGCGAAAAGACTTGCCGACAACCGAGCGGGCGACAGCAAAACCAAGCACTTAACCTAGGTTAACATAACCTTGGTTAACTTCAGTCTGTCTTACCTGAACCTAACCTTGCTTAACCTAATTTACATTAACTAAGGCCATGATGTACGTTCATCTAACGTAGTTTATACCTAACCCAAAGGTGAACTCCACAACTCCACTCTTTCCAACGCCGTGATTTTGATTCTCAGAATGCAAGAGCTTTAATAAGCAGCGCGCGGAGCACATAGAGTTGCAAAGGCGTAAGACAACCTATTGAAGATTGTGTTGTGTTGCACACGCCAAAAAGTGACTCTTTCTAAACTTTTGTCAGACAAGTTTTATTCGTTACTGTGACTACAATCCATTGTCGCGGTGATTAGAATGATGTGAAAGCGATAAGAATAGTTGTTACTGCAACGAAAAGGGTTGTAAACAAAGCGCGAATGTCTTGGTCACTTCAAATGGAGTCAAAGACAGAGTTAATATTTGGCGTGAACGGTGTTTCAAATACCTCTCAGGATTTTAAACGAATGTTATTTCAAGGTATATTGAGTTGGCCTTTTACGCAAGCGAAAGTAAAGGAACGTCATGTTGGTGACGGTTAGTGGCAGTATAACGCGTTCATACTCAGTTCACAATATTCTCGTACTAATTTAGAAAAAACAAGAAGAATTCATTTTTTTCCGATCAGACATGAATTTTTATTTAAATATTTTTTTCTTTTTTTTTAAATATAAATTTGTGAATGCGTAGGCATGGGTATTAGGTGATATCGACGAGCATTGCAGGCTACCTACTCATGAGTGGCATCTCCTCTTCTCTCTGCCGTGACGGCGGCCATGTTGGTGGTCACTTTGTTTACAAATTGTGTGCTAGTTGTGCTAGTTGCTTGTCAGTGCTTTCGTGTTCCTTTTGCTTTCTTCTGTATCAAAATATGTTGTCTTGCGCTTTAAACGGCGTTGATGCTTTGAAGAATTTGCCGCATTGCGATGACCACCAGCATGGCCGCCGTCACATAAAGAACAAGGACATGCAACTCATGAGTAGGCAGCCCGCACAGTTTTTTGATATCACGTATAGGTATGCCTCACGTGTTTCTTTTGTGCCCCTTTAAATTGAACAGATGTTGTCGAAGTTTTCCAAAAACACAAAACATATCCTTTTATTGCATATCTCATTGTTGAAAAATCCACGAATTAAAAAAAAAACCTAAGTGTTTGGGTTATTAGTTTATTAATTTTGGAGCCATTTTTCTAAATTCTTTGTAACACCTGAAAAAGAAAAAGCTTGAAAATTCAATTTTATTACCGTACTCGCTATTTACACGAGCAGGTTCATCAAGCAGAGCGAGGAGGTACGTCCGCAATATATGGTTATAGTGTAGCCTATTTTTGAAAATATTTTGAGCATTATGTTTCATCCAAAGATTACTCGAAAAAATAATTCTTAAACAATATCACCTTCAAGAGATGAATAAGATGGCATGTTAATTCTATAAACGGTTTTAACCGATTTTTGCCCACTGGGCTGTTATCGACCCATCAAAAATATCAACCCTCATGCAAAACTCTCCCCAAAATCACTTATTTTAAGTAAAAAGGTAAGTCTAAATTAGCCTAAAGAAAAAAATTGATCGTTTCAAAAAAACACCATTTTGCAATATTTTGATTCAAAACGTTTTGATTATTCCCTTGAATTATTTTTTTCAAATTTCCTCTGGGCACAAATCGGTTAATGCTTTAAATAAGTCCTATATCCCCATTCTAAATGTTCTGGCGCCTAAACATCGGTGTGTTATTTTGAAATATACAGGAACGGACGAATCGTAAATGAATTTGAACCGGCGCGCGGGAACTGTCCTAATATGTAATAATTTCCAATTAGCGGCCCTCTGCGATTTTCGCGCGTTTCGATGAACAAAATAATGCTAATATAAGCTATTCTCGGTAATATTCCAGTTGCGCAAAGCGCGCAACTTGTGGCGCGCGTTTATATGTAGGGCTTCGGGAGTGTTGCGTAACATTGTGTTCGTCGGCCCGCTCCGCACTGCTCGGCTCAGCTCAGCCCGACTCGGACTGGAGGCCTACCGCACGTAAATCCTAGTGTGGTTAACTTTGTAGACACATCTCTTTATGTGTTGCCGGAAACAAACACACGATGCATTTCCGAAGCGCAGGGCATATTGCTTCATTGCCCTTGGCTCATGGCACTCATGCTGCAGAGCATTTCCACGCGATACAGCTCTGTCCTTAACGAAAGTTATTTCTTGCTGGCTTACTTTTTTCTTCTTCTTTAAAAGGTTTACCGTGAGGAAGTTGAGGTAGATTTAATGCTGACATGGAGTAAAGTCGCGCGATGATAGGATGGCAGACTAACAGTAAATCTAAGGTAGCGCAGGTTAGATTAGGATATCTAGAGCCATCAGTAAGTTAAGTTAGAGTAGGTTAACGTAAATTAAGTTGACTTAGGATAATTTTTAGATTACCCAAGGTTAGGTGGGCTCAGGTTTGGGTTTGGCCCATGTTAGCTAAATTAAGATTTACTGAGGTTCAATTAGATACGGATAAATTAGATCGAGCTTATCTTAACCAAGGCCAGGGTAACAAATGTTTGGTCAGGTTAACTTAAGGTGAAGTGCCCTATGCCCTGCTTTCATGCAGTTCTCTCGGCGACGAAAGGTAGCCCAAGTTCGTGCCAAACGATAGGTAGGCCTATCATTGTATAGGTTAGGTTAGTATAGCGGTTACGAACTTTTGCGTTTGCGACTTTTTTCGGTTGGCGGTTACGGGTTGGCGCACACGGCGTTGGCGCTTGTGGTTTTTGGCGCTCATGAGGGCTACCCGGAAATACAACCTTTGCAATTGAGTGTGTATACTACAGATCAAAAATCGGATCGCAATCAAATCTAAGGACTTCTTATTTCCAAACATTTATGCTGGCAATGTCATTGAACTAAGCTGACCTTGCTCGAGGACATCTCTCTTCAAATGTACTTGTATTACCAACCTAAAATTCAAGGTACTATAGAAGACACCAGATTGAGTTGCGACATGACGTGCTACATACCCCATTTCTTCTCCGGCTTGCACGAAGGCAACCCCGAGCGGAGTGTTATAAGGGCTGTCCTGGACAGTGAGGTAGCCGCCGGTACTGTGGTAGCGGGTATCCTTCGCCAAGTACGGGTTTCTCTGATCCTCACTTTTCTTGAAGTAGGGTAGGATCTCGTCATAGGACCAGCCCTCGTTGCCCATCGCTGCCCATTGGTCGTAGTCTCTGCGGTTGCCACGGACATACAGCATGGTGTTGAGCACACTGGACCCGCCAATGACCCGTCCTGTAAACAACACCGGATTAGGGACCATCCTTAAACTACGTGTTGTTTTTTTTGTTTTTTTTTTGTTTTTTTTTTTGCAAAAGGGCTCGTAACGCCTTAACCTTGACCCCCCATAAGGGATACCGCCGAAAAAGGTTGTCGGGTCTCCCAGCACAAAGTCAACCTCCATTTAAACTGGAGTCGCATTTATATGTGAGAGAAGATTTCTGAAAGCGTCAGTTATGTCACAGATTGCTTAGACACGTTGTCCAAGGAATCGCCAATAGCACAGTTCGACAAAAAAAAAGTCATTTTTTGTCCCCATGTTCTCATGGTGATTTTTCCTTTCCTTGGGGGTAAAAATGACGGAAAATGACTATCCTAGCCCCGGGAGATCGGGGGGGCACCCC
>Ga0058701_10002346_pt1 | contig 14256 bp, 8 predicted proteins | sample AgamicOrMae_FD_97039 | JGI IMG/M metagenome (GOLD analysis project Ga0058701, IMG submission 97039) | Agave microbial communities from Guanajuato, Mexico - Or.Ma.e | ecosystem: Host-associated > Plants > Phyllosphere > Phylloplane/Leaf | place: Guanajuato, Mexico | collected 2012-06-04 | reverse complement strand
TTTGGCAGTTACGGACTGGCGCTTGCGGCGTTGGCGCTTGTGGTTTTTGGCGCTATCGAATGCCCCCCGGTTAGGTTAAGTTAGGTTAGGCAAGGTTAGTATTGCGGTTAAGACCTTTTGCGTTTGCGACTTTCCTCGTTTGGCGGTTACGGATTGGCGCTTGCGGCGTTGGCGCTTGTGGTTTTTGGCGCTTATGACAGCTACCCGCGTGGGACTACCCGCATACCACTGAGAAGTTCTCAATGTCCTCCACGGAGCAGGCGACACGCTCTTGAATGGTTTTCTACATTCTGATTAGCAAACCAAGTGGCGGCGACTTGCGGCCGCGTGCCCAGCTCCAAACCCTAATTTCATCATGGACCAAAAGCCACATCTATCACTGCACCATCTTGGCTGAATCGACGTGACGGTCGCTCAACAGGACGAGGCAGTTCCGGATCCAGAGGGAGGTCAGGGCCAGGGGAACGGTATCCACCCAGATTACCTAGCTATCAAACCAAATCCAAGTCCGCATTACGCGCTTCTCTCGCTTTTACTTCGCCTAATAGTTGCTTTAGTGAAAAATAAACTTGATATAAACTACTTTCAAACGCCATTTCTTTGATTTCATGTATCCCCCCTCTAGTCGATATATGGGTCCACGGAACGTTGATTTTTTTTTATTAAACAAATAAAATAAAAAAAATCGTAGTGACTCATTCATAAGATGCTTTTGACTTACTCCAGAGAAGACTTTCCGAGATCGTCAGCTTACCTGTAACAAGAAAAAAAAAACCAAAGTCAGTCTTGAGATAAAATGCAAATTATAACTTTGGTTCAATTTTTTTTTTCATTAATTAACTTCAGCTGCGATAGACTATGCGATGATAGTATTAGAAGTGCTCAAAAAAAGGAAAAATGACGCGTTGTCCCCTGTGAAAATGAAACATGATCTTGTCGCTGGAAGAAAAATACAGTGCTCAATAATCCAGGATAGACTGCGATTTTTCGCATGTCACAAAAAGCACAAATACAGCTGTCGCAACTCATAAATCTCGAGTAGGTTAAATTTTACACATATCATGTGCGCCACCATTCGAGCCCTAAAAGTGGACCTTATTATCAGGACATAACAACAAGCTTGGAGCCAAACGAGCGGAGCCGTAACGAAGCGATGCACAAGGCACTTCAACTTAACTCTACTTTCAGGTAGCTTTCAACAACTCGATTTTACTTGGTTGATTACTGCGGTGAAGGGTTGAACCAGGGTCGGACACATCAAGAGGTAGAAAACGCCTGAGGATGAGAGTGTAGTGCGCGTTGCCTACCCTCAACATTGCTTACGCAATTGAGGCACGACCGCTAAAAGAAGAGAAGAGCTCTTTTCTAAACTATGCTTCAAAAGCTCATTACATTTACGTCCCTACATCCCGTTCTCTGGAGGGATACGGGAGGGGAGTCTCAAGAGCTTCTACGCAAAGAGGCGGCGGCAGCTTAAGGTTCAAGATGCGACTGAGAAACGTTCAGGGAGATGGATGCTGGGATTCCTGGACCACGATGTCCGAACGTAAAATGGACGCGGCTGTTTGCAATCAGAGCGACTGCGCTCGCGGCGCCGAAATGGCGTCTAATTAATTCCTAATTACCAGTCAATTTGCCCTTAAGTACTTGGTGTCACAACAAATATGGACACTTGCGGTAAACACCATTTTGCGACGATAGTCTCTGAGCGATTCTTGTTAGGTACGTAACTGGTTTAAACAGCGTTTCAGCCTGTTTAAGGAGAAGTCAAACCTTGTTTTGTTTAGGTTTTTGACATTAGCCATGTTAAACAAAATACGAAGTGACTATTCACACACCGCCCCATTCAAAATGTATAAGGTTGGTTTTCGTGCGTTCAAGTCACCTCCCATTAAGAATGCATTAGGTTCCTTTCCGTGCGTTCAAGTATTCCTTGTATTAACGTAGGCGTGCGAATAGAACTGACCAACAAAATACGGGTTTGAGAGGTAGATCCTAAAAAAGTCGAGGGTTATACGAATAACCAGAGAGATAGAAAAGTCAAAAACGTCGTTTCACTCGTTATTCCTAGCCACGGAATCCCGCCCTATCATAGAGGACTTGTCTACTCGACCCGAGACTAATTATCGTCCTCCAGAGACAAACGGTTCACCTACTCAAGCCTCCAATTACTCAGAAGGGCTTGCAAAAAGTCTCTCCCAGCTGCTGCACCGCTTCCTAGATCTACAGTAGGGGGAGGCCACAGCCCTTCCCGCGAGTGCACAACCTTGCACACTGTGCACTGTACTGATCGAGCAGCACAGAGGAGTGGTATACTGACCTTCTCACAGTACGCTTAAGCCCCTGACGAGACGCTTACGAGAGGGTGAAACACCGCAACTTTCTTCACTTGGAAAATTAAACAGACATTTTCCGGGCCAATTTTTCCACCCTCCTAACAAAAGATAAGCGTATAGAAAGTGAGCCATGAATTTACCTGAACACGTTCTTGTTACTTACTGACGTCAACTCTAACCTCACAGTAAAAACTAACCCCTATTTTAGATAGTCTCTCTCATACCTGTTTTGAATATGAAGTGAAACAGGGGGAGAGTGTAATTTAGGAATTTTTGAAGATAAACTCATTGACAAACATATCAATGAAAAGGTTTCGTCGAGAGCTCATTGATATGCTTATCAGTACGAACGGTAGTTCGTATCTTTATCTTTATCTTTAAAAATAACCAAACGCTCTTCCTGTTTCACTTTTGTACTTAAAACAGACGATAGTTCTTGCCGTGCTGTTTGTGGACAACATATAAAAAAGAAAAACTACGAATAAAAATGAAAGACTTTTAGGCTTTAAATTTTGTAAAATAATGTTTTGGAGGTGAGTAAATTTTTAATTTGAGATCGCTTTTTAATAACAATACTCAAGGAACGATTTTCGTCGTTTAATAAAAACTTGCAGAAATGTAAATGAGGATTTTAATAAAAATAATAAGTGGGATATTAGTAACAATTTTAGTGGCGATTTTAATAAAAATTTCGGTGATTATTTTGTTGATTTAAAAATTAATTTTAGTGATAATTTTAAATATTAATTTTAAGCAAGAATTTGAAGGTGATTTTATGACATTTCAATGATTTTTAGCGATAATCTATAAACAGTATTCATACTAATAAGGATTTTGCGCTGATTGTTTACTGGAGATTGGGGCGCATGCAACAAGAGGGTTGATTCGGGGAAATCAAGGTAGGGATCTTAATTTTCCTCCAGGAAACTGCTACAAGTTACTTCCGTAAGTCGATAGAGCTGCTAGTTCCCTGATAAGGAGGAGCCGGCCCACATTATCGACTCCAAACTCACGAAACAAACTTGCAGCCAACAAGACTCGTGTTTGGTTCCTCGCTGCCTGCTCCGCTGAAGAGAAGAATGCCTGAAAGAATTGCGCGGACCTTCAGCCGCGGCCTTTCAGCTTCGACCCAAACTTTCGCCTGCTGCCTGTCAGATTTCTCAACTCGATTACATTCATTTAACAACGAAATTCTACCCACTTAAGACAATACCCGTTATTCGGCTTTCCCGTCTAGACTGCCACATAAGCAGCGCCAATAAAATCCTTTAATTGCCTAGTTTATTTTTTCCCTTTTTTTTTGTAATAACAGCAAAAATGGGGGGCATTCGAGCGCCAAAAACCACAAGCGCCAACGCCACAAGCGCCAGTCCGTAACCGCCAAATAAGAAAAGTCGCAAACGCCAAAGTTCGTAGGTTAGGCAAGGTTAGTATTGCGGTTAAGACCTTTGGCGTTTGCGAATTTCCTCGTTTGGTGGTCACGGATTGGCGCTTGCGACGTTGGCGCTTGTGGTTTTTGGCGCTTATGACAGCTTCCCGCAAAAATTATTTTTATATGTTTATCCGAAATGGACAGCTTAAATCTGCTTCACGTTTGATCGCTCTCGCGTTAATTAGCTCCGTTTGATTAAAATGCAAAAACCCTGTCAGACTATAAACGTCAAATTTTCTAGGATAGATTCAACCCTTTTTTTTTCCTCTTTATTCCAGTTGGCAGCATTGCGTGCGCGAGGATTATCAACGGGGCGAAGGAAATATATCTTGGCTCGTTTATTTCCTTTCCAGGCGAATTCGGATAATTTGGTGCTAACGCACAATCATAACTTAAATAACAAAATATGACTCCATTTGTATGGAAATAAACATAATTTCAGGCCCTTTTAAAAGAGCAAGCGTTTTACCTAACCTAGAGGGCATTAGCGTGAATACAGAATTTGGCTATGTCAAATATTTAGCTTTATCGTGGAGGTCTGTACGTACAGTGGGCCACAAAAGTCATGACCCTTGCTTCCATAAGAAACACATTGAAATAGGGGTCATGAATTTTGTGGCCCGCTGTACATTTAGCTGTTGGATTTTTCACCTTTGTGATTAACGCTTGCTCAACTTTTTAGTGTATGAAAATTAACAAAACACTAGTTCTCTTGAATCAAAACTTAAAAAACATTTCAAAATACCCATCCGCAAATTTATGAGACAGACAGACAGACTTTGAGCTCACAATCAGGTTGGAAGGGTAGGCCTAAATCGCACGCAGCGCAGGTGTTGCCCTTTGAAATCCACGAAAGCTTTTGTTCTCGAGCCTTTATTCCGTAAAATAAGCGGAGTTTGTTTTTATTCCATCTCATTCACACTTCGCGTTTATATAAGCGTAACAAAAAAGCCTGGCACCAGAGTTTCTTTTTTCTCACTTGCGCGAACGGGCGTTAGTTGCACGTCTAAGTTATCGTAGTTAAGTGCACGAACAGAAATATCGTCACGCAATTAGGGTCACAACTCGTCAGATTCTCTCGTCACCAATGCCCACAAAATCCTAGTGTCGACTCAAAAAGCGATCTACAAGGTTTTGGCTTGAAAACTATGTTACCCATAACAGCCCAAAGTATTTGGAGTGAAATTTAGCTTAAGAGAAATTTGAAGAATTTTGCCCATTGAATCACGCTATTTCAAGCTTTGGAAAATGCCTAAATTATTAAGTTTCAGGATTTCAGAGGTATGATATTTTTTTTAATTTTGACACTGAACTAAAAAGGTCCTCTAAAACATTTTTTTCTGTTGCCGAACGGCATCGCTGGGCGGTAGTGGGTTAAGTCGCTCAAGACGCTCTCTTAAGAATTGCGATTCCAGCGACTTGACAATGTACTCGAAAGCAAAAGATCAAGCAAGACACTCACAAAGCATTTTTGTTTCTAAAATTAGAGCGTCGAGATAACTCGAAATGTGATGCGGTTAACTCAGTTGAGCTTGAAAATAGCTCGAGATGTACAGTCGAGGGAGAAAATGGCTGAGGTTCGGTTACGTTAGGTTACGATAGGCGAAACGAGAGTAGCCCGATAATCAGCTTCCACAACCATTTTTTTTTCCTACTTCAAAACGAATTTTGAATAAACGAATCGCGGCCCTTGTAGTAAACACTAATAAATAGAAAACTGCCTTCAGTATACAATCTGTGCTGCGGTTCGTGCCTTGAGTTGAGACCTCACGTACCCACAGGTAGTTTAGAAGGAGTACCGGAACTTGCTGTGTGCCTTGCGCATAAATTCAGGGTAGTCCTCCATGTTCCGGAGCGACGATTTAATACCTGGACCACGTGACCGACAAACCACCAGCCAATCACAACGCTGCAATCAGGATGTTCTCGGCTCAGGGCGCTTTAACTATTTAAGCTCCAAACATTAATATCAAAAAGGTCAGTTCTATTCGCACGCCTATGTTAATACAAGGGTGACTTGAACGCACGGAAACCAACCTATAATACATTTTAAATGGGGCACCATGTAAATAGTCACTGTATCAAAAAAACATTTAAAAAATGTGCGTACGCATGCTTACAAGTTGCAGCTGTTTCATGGAACAATAATCACCGAATCACAGTATAATCTAGCCCCCGTTTTAGGTATGAAGGTAAAACAGGGAAAGAGCGTAATTTGGTTGTTTTTACACGGAGAAGAAGACTTTGTTGCCTCGGCAGAACGTTTTGTTAATAAAGCCACAGCAAACCAGAATAGTTGTGGTGACAATTTCAATTGTTACAACAACAATATGAATTGTCACAACCACAATTACGATAACAACTGTAACAAGTAAAATTGTCACCTCAACAATTCTGCTTTGCTGAGGCTATATTAACAAAACGTTTTGTTGAGGCAACAGAGTCATTTTCTCTGTGAATATAAAGATGAATCCATCAACAACTATATCAATAAAAAGGTCTCGACGAGAGCTCTCAATTAATATGGTTGTTGACAGGGATTTCATCTAAAATAACCAAATTACGCTCCTCTCCTGTTTTACCTTCACCTAAAACAGGAGTGGGATTATATCAAACAGCGGATAGTTTTTACTGTGAACGCCCAAGACGAGATCGGGTATCCTCAACACTTGGTTCAGGTTCATGGTGCCTTCGCGCGGCTCGATTTGGCGACAGAGGTAGAACTTATAACGAGGTGGAGGTAGACCATGCAACCTTTCATTTTGCCAAAGCGCAGCCCAGACTTCCGGTTTGGCTCCGATTTAAGGTTAAAGCCTCGCATTGACGACAATGGGATAACTTAATGAAGGACCTTTGATTCTTCCTCGGAGTCGCTGCAGTGCTTCGCTTTCTCTTTTGTCAAGTCCGAACTCACTTTTCTGATGTAAAGCTGCATTTTCATTTATCCACCCTTGTTCAATACGGCGAGGGGAATTGCAGCGGGGAGAGGTAACTTAACGGTCAAAAACCCGAAGCTGCTAATGCTAACTTCTATGCGATAATAGCCGGAAGAGGAATGTTGGCAGCTCGACGCTCGGCGATTATAGGGTAGTTCAGGTGCCCCCTGCCTGCGCTTCGATGTTTTTACTTGCTGGTGAAATAAAAGGTGGTGTATAAATACATAAGAGGTAAAACATGCGACCTTATTTTTTTTGAGCGAAATAAATTTAAAATTAATTTTTAAAAATATTCGAATTTTAAAGAAAAATATTTTGAAAATTATCTCAAAAAATGAGGTTAAAAACATTGAAAAACAAACAATTCAGAAAATAATTTTTACAAAATCAGTTATTAAGATGGGGAACACCGTTACGTGAACCCGAGGTCTCAAAACAATCATAATTTAAAAATTCAAATGAATTTTTGGGGGGGTAAAACTGGGGGGTGAAAAGCCAGGAGTACCCCCCCCCCCTTTTTTGGCAACTTTTTTATAAGATTAATTTTTGGATTTTCAGGTTACTACAACTTACTTTTATCGAGAAATACGAAAAAAAAACGTTGCCCGTTGCCTCCTTATTTGAATGAGCTCCCCGAAAATGATAAGAAAAAATACTTCTAAAAAACATATTTTTTTCTAAAAAATCTTTTAAAATACTTTTTTAAAAAATAATTAAGAAAATCATTAAAAATCATCTAAAAATTGGGTGGAAAAAAATAAAAAAAATTAATGAACTTTTTAAAATTCAATAATAAAAATTTGAAAAAATAAATTAAAATAATTTAATTGAAAAATATATATCTTTACAATAAATATGAATACAGTAAATACATTTGGAAAAAAAAACTTGAGCAACGGACGGACGACGGTACACAAACCCGGCTAGTTCTGCGTATTACCCGGGGAGTAATAACATTATCTCTCTTTCTATGGATCGCAAATTACCCCTGACCTTCCCCGACGAAAGTACTCCAGCGAAAGAGGCCCGCCGGGCGAAGGGCGGGCGAAGCACAGCCCCTGACCTTTATTCACACCCGAGCCGAGCCGTCTCGTCTACGGCATCGTCGCCCGCGCGCGCCTCTACGCCAGCCACGGCGCGGCGTCCGGACCGGACGAGAGGGGCGTCCAATCATTCCCTCCGGGCACATGGACAGATTCACAAATGAAGCAGTGCGACTCACAATCAGCGCAGCCGGGCCACGGAGGGCGTACCGAACGACAAACAGGGGCAGCGTCCCGGTCCCAAACACACTCGGCCGATTTCACACAATTTTTCCACTTCTGTTGGATTTCTTTTCGGCGAGCGGAGCGATGGCGGAGCGAGGCACAAAGCACCTCATTCATCCCCACTTAAGTTTAACGATTTAAACGACCTAAATTTAAAGTCCTTCCCTAAAAATGACGATGCCAAAACCTAATTTAGGCAAAAAGGACAAAGAAAGATCAATCATTCAATCAGTCAATCAAAAGGTCGCTATGAAGCCGTTTGCTTTTCTGCGGGGGCTTTAACACTGCCGAAAAGAGATTGGTATCATCAGTTACTTTTAAATAAGGGCTGTCCACCTGACTAGCAATGAACCCTTATTTCGCTCGATATACAAATCGCTACAATAGGCTTTACCATAAGTCTTTTCAGATATATTCCTTACAGCGGACGCATCGGGCAGCGAGCAGCGGTGTTAGCAAAAATAACAACCTTTAAGCGTATCCAGCGAACCCTTTAAAAACTGTGCTTAAGGTGAAGGTCTTGACCTATATTTGATAAAAATAACCTCAAATCTCCTGAAATCGCTATTCTCTTTTAAAGGATGCCATCTCTGTTGGGAGGCTGCGGCCGACATGGCAGACAAAACGTCAATTGTTACAGGCGAATCTCGATACTGGGCCTACACAAAAGAATCAGTGAGTCACAGAGATTCAGTAAGTTTTCACTGAATCTCAGACTCTCACTGATTCAAATTTAGAGTGTACGTAATCCAAGAGACCGGGGAAAAATTACGCATGCGTCTCGTTATGACATGCTGCAGCCATCTCGAAATAAGAGACATCAGGCTTGCCAAGGGTAGATTAAGTCGCTGCAAGATTGGCAAAGGATTTGAAACAAATTTGTATCAAATCCTTTGCCAATTCTTTTCCAATTGCATTTATGCAACTTCTAAATATTGGGGCAGGGTTAAGCGACCAAATACTATTCACCCGACGAAATGCGTTTTTTTTCCAGCACAAAAAAATCCGAAGCGTTTTAACAGCTGATTATTTTTTAAGTCACTTACTCAGTATAAAACAATCCAAAGAATATCAGCACCTTACCTGTAACAGAAGACATCGAACATGGTGAGTACACTTATCATCTCATCGCACAAGCTTGTCAAATGACATTATCAAATCAATATGTTGAGGGGGAAGGGGCAATCCAACAATGATCCACAACGGACGTATTGTTGCAACCTGACCCTCCATGCAAGAAAAATGACATTTGAAATACTAGGCTGGCGTCAACAATGCCCTACATGTTGCGCAACAATTATTCATCGGAAAAAATCGACACAAAATCAACCCAGTTGAAATATTTTTTTTCCGGATCGTTAGGCATTAATTGGTTATACCGTGATTTCCTTTAAAGGGTACGGTAATTGATATCACACGACAATTATAATTAAACATATCTCCCGGGGCTAAAATATTCTCATTTACGACGGTTAAACGTTCGTATTACGCACTGATATTGACCCTACCCCCTTATGCTGCATTTCTTCCTATCTTCCGTAGCAGTATTGATACAGCTCTCCATTGGAGCGTCATGCGGCTCTTTGGTATGCAGGAAGACAGCTCTCTGCAAAAAGTTATAGTCCTCAAGCCACTAAGTTTTCTCCAGCTCAGCATTGCATTCATATGACTGTATTTCATATCCCGGGATGAATCATGCGCAGAACTTTGTAGACAAGGGTGGCTAAAAGTTAAACAAAGCCCTGTCATTTAGTTCATCGGATTCCCGATTAGCCGTAAAAAAGTGGGGTCATTTAAATATTGGCGATGAAAGATTCATTTTGTTGGGGGAGAGGTTTGCATCTCGTTATGGGGTTAGCCTTAGATTATGGCGAGCGGGGGTGCAAAGGCGCGAGCATCGTGTGTTTTATTCTTGGATATCATTTGAAATTCGGATGGGAATGAGTTCGGTGCGTCAAGCGGGGTGGGCAAGGGCCTAGCCGCAAGGCCTTGGTCGGGTACGGATCACAAGTTCCAAATCCACCAAACTCTAGTTAGCTTCATTTATTCACTAGCAACTTTTTCGCTTCTTAGAGAGTGGCAAAGAATTTCTCAGACACTTTTAACTTTGAAGGTTACGCACTCAACTTGTCAAGGCCAAGCGATAGAGAAGCAAGGAACAGGGTACTATCTTAGACAGAAAAAAAAACATCCCCCCCTGCAACCATCTGGACATCGGTGCGTTGCGGTTCACCTGCCTGATTCCGAACTGGGGTAGGCAACCGTAACGCACGGATGTCCAGGTGGTTGCAGGGGGGGACGTTTTTTCTATGATACCTACAGGCTTGTGCATCGTAGGGTAGGGTAAAGTTACCTTTAAACCTACGAGAGTAAAGGGCAACACTTTCGACAGAATTGGAAGAGGATAATCAAATATTGACTCAGAAGAAAATTGTGTTGGTAGTGCTTATCGTTATCTGGCGGGAAAACCCGCAGAGGCCAATTGAATTGTCATTTACTCAGGGCTGGGTAAATGATCCCTTAGGGTTGATTCCACTCACCTGGCATTACTTTTGGTAAGTCTTAATGTCATTACTCCGTATTCATTATCAGATTCATAAGTTGGATTTTTGAGCTTGTTCTGCTTCATTGTTACTTTAACCATGAACGAACCGACTAGAGCTCAATCCGCTCACGATCCGCTCAGCTTGGTGACCGAAGAGGAAGCGGTGAGAAATCCGCTAGGAAAATGTGGAAAATACAGACACGTTTTGATGAGATGTAAATTCGATCGATTCAGTAAAACCAAGTCGGTTTCAACGCGTCAAATACACGGCTAAACGGTAAAAGTAAAAAAAAAATTATTAATTTGAAAAGAAAAGCATTAAAACACACGGCCGAACAATAACAGTAAAAAAAAAATTAAAAAAACTAAGTTTTAAAATTTTGCGCCAAAATCAAATCTTCAACAAAAAAAATGAAAAAAATTATCGTTTCTAAAACTTAAATTATAATTTTTGGCCCTTCTTTTCGATTAAATATTTGTAGAATAAGATACGTACATTAACGTGGGAAGAGTCATTTATTTCAGAAAATATGTATTTCTGGCCACAAACAAAAATTTATTGCTTGTACATCTAAAACGCAGAAAAAAAATCTCGAGGAATAAAAAAAGAAAAAAAAATTCTTACGAAATACGTAATAATAGGATGAGAAATTAACCGTGATGATTAAAAAGTGACCAGTCTCATTTTGTCTCCCGCATTGGAATAATGCAAAAAAGGCTGGGCATTCGCATCCAAACAAGCGCAGCTTCCCCGCAAAATTCCTCCCAAGATTTAGGGCCGCCTTAATAATCATCAGGCGGCGAATTCCAGGCGAAATGACAAACGTAGCACTCCCGCATAAATAATGCCACAATCAAGGTCATCAGTAGCGGATGCCAGGAAATGCCATGGCTAGCGGCACGGGCGCGGCGGTGGCGACGCCGTCATGGCAATAACGCCGACGGCGCGGCGCGATGCGGCGCCCACCCTCCCCCAAGTGGCAAACGCCCTCGCCATTTCAATGTGTGTTAGCGGGCACAAAAGGGGCTGGGACATACTGCCTTTTTTAAAAGCGCTTGAAACAAAACAGCTGTTGTCCTACTGCAAAAGGTCTTCTTTTGATTCCAGCAGTGCATGTAAATTAACGGCTTCAGCGTCACTTAAACTAGCGTAAAACAACCTCTGAAATAAACTCAAGTTTCTATTTACGTCTAAACAAGCGTATCTAGGATTTTAGAAGAGCACAAATATTTTGCGAACAAAAGAAAGTCGAACAAAATAAGGCATTCTTATCAGTAAGAAAATTGAAATTGTCTCAAAACATATTTGACGAAAATGTTTGCGTAAAAACTGCATAAATATCAAATTAAAGAAGTTAACTTTTTTCACAATGGATCTAGAATCACAACTGAACTTTCCTGATATTGATATCGCATGATTTTTTTTGGTTCTTTTGCCGCAAAATATGGATTGTCTATGCACTGTTTCCAAAGTCGCCCGATTTTTTTTAATCTATCGTGTTCCATCCTTTTATCATTCATGAACTTACCATGATTAACGACGTATCAATGAGAATGTTAAGCTAGGTTAATGTTAGGTGTCTTGTGTCTCACTCCGCTAGGCGATGAAAGTTAAAGACAAGGAAAATTCAGCGTCTTTGTCTTGAAATAACTGCTCTCAAAATATCTTCGATCACTTGACGATATCTTGATTTTCCTTGTGATAGCATCTGAAATGAGTCACAAGAGAACAGAGCAAGAGGAGGAACAGTGATGGAAAATCGGGGAAAAGATTGCGTCTTGGGAGCCCAGAGGAGGGGAAGGCGCGAGGGGTAGCGACAGGGGTATCCTCAAGTCCGCTTTGCTCCTTTAGGGTGGCCGGAGGGGTTCTTTATGGGGTGGGAACACACATGGGAAGGAAGAGGAAAGAGGGGAGGAAAAGAAGAAATAAAACAAGCGGAAGACGTTTGAGTCGTCGAGGCGTTGCAGCCATGCGTCTTGCGCGGGCCTAAATTTAAGTGTAATCCTGTACTACACTTACAAAACTCGCGCGGAGCAAAAGAACGCTCATGGGAAAAAAAGAAAATTCGGCGCAAAGACAAATATATAAAAACGTCGGAAAAAGAAACAGCGCAGAAAATCATACGTCAAAAAAAGACTAGCGAGTTAGTCCCAGGACCTAGGTATGACAAATGAACACAAGCGTGACTTTTTTTTTGCTAGTTATAACGGTATATGGGTGTCAAACTCCCTGCAACTCCTAATTCTAGAAATCAAAGGCACCAACACGTGAGAAGTTACGTGATGAATTCCCAAAAAGTCCCGTGAATTCTACAGACGTCAACTCCGCTTTCCTGATGAAACAGTTTTTGGTGTGTCACGTCGATGCTTGATATGTTACATTAATTCTTGAGATGTCATGTCCATTCTTCTAAAAAAAAAAATTTTCAGGTAGCGTTGATTACAAAAAGGAAAACCTGCGTTCCTGAAAGTCACGCAAATTTTGGATTGGTTCCATGCATTTTTGAAATACCGAGAAAATCCTTAATAATGCACGTCAACGTCTGAGGTCACGCAAATTTAAGGGTAGTTACATTTAGTCCTGAAATACCGACTAAATGCTTAAGTCACGTCATCTTCCTAGGTCACGCAAATTTTAGGATGGTTACACAGATTTTCAAAATGCATAGTAAACTAAGGGTCACGCAAATTCTTCCGAGGTCACGCGAATTTTACGACATGGGGAAACGGCATCATCGGTGCTTATCTCTCATCGGTTGATTGGAGCCATGGTTCAACTCCGTTTAAGCCGTGGCGCCTAAATCTCCCCTTAGCAGCTCCGACGACCCTCCACTGCTCAAGTCACATTTGTTTCCCTTTCCTGGCACCCCAGCGGCTAGGCCACGGTCGCCATGCCCGCGCCGTGGAAGTGGAGGGGACGTCAGTCAGAGTGTATTAATTAGAGTCGCAATTTAGTTTGTTTGAAAATGTGGTCGAGGCATTTACATGAATTTACATTAGCTTTCCTGTCCGGCAGTTACCTAATCCTCACGACTCGACTTGAGGGGGTTTTCCATCGCAGAACTCCACATTGTACCGCTGAGAGACAAAATCAGGATCCTAAAATGGGACAGTATGAATCGGTACCATTGAGATCTAAAACCTTCGGCCCACACGACAAAAGTTAGTCCGGAAGGTTTTGGGTACTTTCAATGTATGCAACCCGCACTACATACGAGTAAAGCGGTTGCCTACCTTTCGCTTCTGCGAACGCGGATAAGAATCTTCGGTGCAAGACGGTTTATCTTTTGGGTAGCTGTCATAAGCGCCAAAAACCACAAGCGCCAACGCCGCAAGCGCCAATCCGTAACCGCCAAACGAGAACAGTCGCAAACGCCAAAGGTCTTAACCGCAATACTAACCTTACATAACCTAACTTAACCTTACTTAACCTAACCTAACTTGACCTAATCTAACCTATACGAACTTTGGCGATTTGCGACTTTTCTCTTTTGGCGGTTACGGACTGGCGCTTGCGGCGTTGGCGCTTGTGGTTTTTGGCGCTATCGAATGCCCCCCTATCTTTTGACGTCCGTTATTGTTCCCTTTATTAGGGCTGGGCTACAGATGCGCCGGGGGCTACCTGCTCTAATCCGGGACCGAGAGGTGGATTTACACTTGCGCCGTGGACCCTTTTTTCCTTACAGATGCGCCGGGGATCGTCCGGTCGCTAAGAGGGAAATAATTTCTTTGAAAGCTC
>Ga0058701_10002345_pt1 | contig 14256 bp, 12 predicted proteins | sample AgamicOrMae_FD_97039 | JGI IMG/M metagenome (GOLD analysis project Ga0058701, IMG submission 97039) | Agave microbial communities from Guanajuato, Mexico - Or.Ma.e | ecosystem: Host-associated > Plants > Phyllosphere > Phylloplane/Leaf | place: Guanajuato, Mexico | collected 2012-06-04 | reverse complement strand
GTCGACTAAAAGCAGGCTCAGGCAAGGAGCGATAAAGTTATTTCAAAACATCTTCCACTCCGATAGAGATAATGGCCAGCAGCCTAGCGCGGCGGATTCACAGCATAATCTTGAAGACGAGGCACTCCAAGGAAGTTCTCTAGACTCTAATGACGAAAAACCAAAATGTCCATCAGAATCTCTGGTGTCAAGCATTGCCGCAAGCACTAAGACACAGGCTATCCTATTATATGAGCATATCAAGAGAAAAAGTTTTACGGCAGGCGATGCAGATGTATCGTCCTCCCAAGCAGAAGGAGAGATTGATGCGGGCGACGATCCAGATGATTGCAAGAAGTCCGGCCAAAGTTCCCCTGTTGATCCTCCTCAAAGTCGATATCAAGATAATACAGTTTCAACTAGTGCAATATATCCTCGACTTGTAAGGCAAGATCATAGTGAGGCAGCGGTCACTGGAGAAGATCGCACTAACGTCGATGAGCTCGCGGGCAATACCTCCTCGTTGAATGACTCCGATGAAGAGCAGCAAGATGGATTTGTACTGCTCTAAAGATGTTAAGATTAACACTTTCTACACATGCTGATACTCATGCAATTCGAATGTGGTATCATCTTCATTGTCGTTTTCAAGGGGCACCTCCTAGATGAGTGACACCATCTATAACAACCGCCACTGCTCCAGCTAGGGGGCAGTCTTGAATCAGTCTAAAGACCTGTGATCTTACCGTGTCAGCGTAATCAAATCTTCCGCAAAAGCAAAGCAATCACCATGAACACATCACTCTTATAGGATCGTCATTACAGACATTCGATAACTCCTTAATATTTGTTGTTTCATCACTGTAATCTCAATGTAGCCTCAAAAATTCACCATGCATTATCGGACACGCGCACTACTTTTGTTCAATTATATCATCCTCAATCGTTATCATGAGTTCGCCCAAGGATATCGACAATAGCGTAAGACAATATCACATAGGCCAAAACGAATTCAGATCTGTGCTAGGAAGGTACGATTCGAGTAGATTCGTAGCTTGGAATGTTGTTGTTTCCTATTGCTGTTATAGTTATTGTTCTTGTTGTTATTGGGTAAGCAATGCTGAGAATATACAACGTTCTAAAAAGAACCCGCTCTCCTGAATTTTTGAACCTCATCTTTGCGAAAATCTGTTCAGGAAACTAGTGAGATACAGTCTGATTTTCTATTGTTGCTCAAACTTGTCTTCACGGACTACATTTGTGTCATATAGATTATTCGCTGCCGATGCAAAATCGAGAACACAGGCTCATTTGCGAACGGAAGTCGATAAAACCCGTTTGTGGTTTTAGGGAGCTTGTCATGAGTTCGATCGAAAACAACCGAACGGACTAAAGATCATCTTCTCTAGACAGTCTCGAAGAACCATGGGTCATAACGTAGAGGACCTTCTCATTTGCAATGAATGAGGAGCTCGCCCTGTTTCATGTCGGATTATTCCTCACTACTTTTCTCTTTGGTGGAGGAGGTTTGAATCGCGATGATGCTGGGGTCTTGAGGGCCACGGGTTGCACCTTAAACAAAGGTCTCTCTACAATATCACACTCAGGTTCGGTTTGCTTTTCCTCGGTCTCACCGGCCGAGGATTCGACAGATGCTCCCAAATCATGTGCCTGATTCTTGCGCTCGACAACTTTCACAATTGGCACAGGCTCAACTACACTAACTTGTCGAGACTTCTCAATATTCTCATAGATTTTCGCTGTCATCTCTCGCTGGAGTTCTATCTCTTTCTGTTCTCTTATGGCGGCCTCTTTCGCCTGCTGGGCTCTCTTGGCCTCCAATTCTTGCCGTCTCAATGTCTCCGGATCTCTATCGATGTAAGTGATCAGGATACCCCTCTCGGAATGGTCAATCTTTACGTATCCTTTCTCGCTGAGCCATTCGGCAAACTCTGTCAAGGATGTCCATCGAGTAGCGTTCATATGGATATGCTGCTTGTCTTTGATATAGTCCTGGAAGACGGTATTAGCGAGGACACTCTTACTCCGGTATCGGGCACGTACTATGTGCATGAAGGCTTCCATGAACTGGCTGCTGTATTCGTTTACGAACTGATCCGGGTTCTGACTAACGATTAGAGCCTGCCGTTGGTGGGCCTCGCTCTGGATGTGGCACTTGAAACCATTGTCATCTCTGCATTGCTTTTTGCACATCTCACAATAGTATTTGAGCTTCTGCAAACCTTTGGCCTTAATCTTGTTGGCTATGGCCTTAGCCGTCATAGGCTCGTGCTTGCCCATCTCATAGTCTTTTTAAGATTCTGATTGTGATAGGTCAATCATAAAACACGGACTCGTGTTTTGTTTACCCACAACCCGCGATCAGCTGTCTCACGGGCTGATGATGCACCAACGTGGGCGGCAGTTTCCAATCTTCTCCATAGCGATTGATACATTTTGAATTCGAACCTGGCCATCAAGCAACCTCGCGAAACAATGATCCAATGATTGCTATTAGATCTCAGTTTTGTTCACGATGGACAAGCGAACCAGTTATGCAGAATTCAGCTCTAGCCTCAATGACAAGAATATTGTCATCATAGAGCTGGGACGAAAATATACCAAATGCGGTTTCGCCGGTGAATCCGCTCCAAGAGCAATAATCGAATCACTGAGCGGGAGTAAAGATGGTTCAATCCATTTGCATGACATTACGTCTGAAGAAGGATTGCTAACTCGTTTGGGTGATTTCATAGAGAAGCTGTACTTCAATCACCTCGCCGTCACTCCAAAACTGAAGAAAGTTGTCATAGTCGAATCTGTATTCTGCCGCTCCTTATTTAGGAGAACCTTAACCAGGATTCTATTCGAAAGATTTGACGTTCCCGCAATATTATTCGTGCCAGATCATCTTGTGGCCCTTGCTACGCTTGGCTTGTCAACAGGTCTGGTGGTCGATATAGGAGCTGTCGAAGCGACATCTATAGCTGTGGTAGATGGTGTAACCTTATTAGATGGAGCACAGTTTGCAAATCTGGGAGCCAAGACTCTAGATTCATTGATCTCACACGAGCTGGCTAAGAGCAATCCTCACCTCAAAGAGATAGGACCAAGATTGGTTGAAGATATAAGAGTGAAGAGTTGTTTTGTGGCGCCTTTTGAGCGTGGACGAAAGATGACTCAGAATAAGCTGAGTAGATCAAAGGAAATTCAAACCGAAGCCTTACGTATAGCAGAGGAACAAAACCTTGAAATCTCGATTGGCACATTAGAGAACTGTTATTTCCTAAGTGAGGAGGACGAGCACTCACCAGCCACAATAAGCTATTCCCTCGACGGATATCGAGTGGTCAAAGTGCCCGGCAATCTACGTGAGGGTGTTTGTGAGGTGTTCTTTGAGTTGATCGGTCATGAGCACTCTTTGACGACCCTAATCGTCGAAACCATCCTCGCAGCCCCCATTGACTGTCGCCGTTCACTCGCCTCGAATATTCTAATCATTGGTGGAACCGCCAACATGCCGGGTTTGGAGCAACGACTTCACGATGAGCTATCAAATCTCGATGTCCACGAGCGTTTCAGAAGAAAAGTGCCCGACGAATTCCTATTTCATGAACCAATATGCTCTCGTAATTATGTCTCCTGGTTGGGTGCGTCCATATTCTGCACACCAAGTGCATTCGAGCTACGTGCCACAACCCGAGACCAATGGCTGAGAGACGGTAGGAAGAGCATATGCGATTGGTCGGATATGAACAGATAATCAGCGCTTCTCTTGGACATCGAAATCTGGGGTTCTGCTTCCATGAGTAGGTTTTCAAGATAAAGTTCACCCGGAAGTAGCGAGGATCGTTCTGAGCTGAGTGGGCCGCAAGGATAGTTCAGCTCACGCGACTGGTGTGGGACCGAGTCGACATGGCTCGGTACTTGACATCTCGACTGGAGATCATGCAACCTAACCTTATTCGTCAAATGATTAAAAGGCCACCAGCCGCAATCTGTAACCCGACACTGTCCTTGTGAGCTCGCCCCTCTTTTTAGTGTCTGAGTTGAATGTCCACAGAGAGACACAGAGAGCCGTGCATTCCACGAGAGCCAATGGTTAGTTACGTGCAAGTCTTGTCGGCTGACGAAGTGAAGACCAAAAGGAAGAGGACCAAACAAGTTCTCTCCTGCATGGTGAGACGATTCGAGAGGGAGGCGCTGGTGCGAGCGTTCTAGGAGTTGGCGAGGAGCAAGAGAGAATGGCATCATAAATTGAGTGTACGATTTTGTTTGGTGCCGCCGGGAGGGGATCCTGATAGACAGAGCGAGGGAGGAACGTTTGATTTTGTTTACCAACTGGAAGGACCAGCGGAGGATCCAGCCAGATGAGATGGAGCATGATAAGGCCAAGCAAACAGTGCCCAATGGAGCTCTCAGGGCGTCTGACACCCATGTTTGGCCCGCTGGAAGTGAATGTTACCGATCCTATGGAGCTGTAAGGTTCCGAGCGCGTGTTAGTGAATATGAAGGGCATTCGGAGAAAGAGAGAGAGAGAGAGAGAGAGACAGTGTGTAGGAGGCGATAGGAAAACATTTGCCCAGCACAGTGTCAAGTCCAGAATGTTCCCGGTCGACTGTGTGTGCTCGCTTCCAATTGGGAGATTTGTGCTCCGGCCCATTGATCTCAAACCAGCGATAGTGGATCGTGGTCCTCTGGCGGGCAAATGTCCAGCCCACGATCAGGAGGATCCGCCGAGAGAGATAAGGCCGTGCCGGTCAGTGTCCGTGGGGCCACGATCGGCACGCCAACTTGGCCGGCCGGAGAAGGTGGTGTTGCAGTGATGGTGCTCGTGGTGTTGCTGCTCGTGGTGGTGGTTCCACTGGGGGAGCAGAGGAGCTTGTTTGGGTGTTGGGGCCGAGGGTATCATGATTACGAGCGAAGGCTGGGGGATTGTGACGAAAATAAATTGTTGTAAATCTCATTGGGGAGCCAAGTGTGTAGATTCCATCACACATTGGAGCTTGTTATCGAGAGTGGAGGAATCTGTGGGCGGTATTTTGCATATTCTCCATGTAGATGGCACCAAGTATTCCGCCTTGTCCGAGAAGAGCACGACTTGCCTGCACTGTGGTGTGGTGCTTTTTTGCGCCGCGTTAGTGCTGGGCCGCGCGCGTCGCCCTCTGCGCGTCTGCGGCAGACACGAGCAGGCGGGGCCCAGAACTTTGAGGGTGGGGAAAAAAATAGATTAGAGAAGAATGGAAAGTTCTCATTTCGGATTGGAGAAGAATGGTGAATAATAAAAAGTGCGCCGCGAGGAGCCCACGTCTGTTGGCGGGCCGAGAGAGCGGAGGAAGAGGAGGAGGAGATGCTCCCTGGTGCCGATGTCACACAATGGCACCACCGGCGGCGCAAGAGGAAGAGGAGACGGCCCTCCTCCTCTGGGGCCATTCCCTCGACTGGTCACTCTGGGAGCTCCACTCTGGTGGCAACCTTGGGCCCCCAATTGGCCGGGAGTCGCGCGTGTCGCCCGGCCGACAGTCTGCGGGGCTGGCACCAGAGCTGCAGGCCCATGCTCGCGGCCAACTCATTTGGCACGGTTCACCAGAAGGGGCTGGTTAGCACCGGCAAGGTTTTAGGGCCCCCCTGGCGCTGGGCTGGGCCATGTGTGTTTGGTCGGCGTGCGCGCGTCAGTCTGGGGCAAGTGGTCTCTGGCTGTAATTCGAAGAGGCGGCGAACGACAAAGAGCCCAACGGTGGCCCGCCGGTCCACCTCCTGGCCACGCCGTTGGAGGAAGTGTGCCTGGGGCTAGTCTGCGGCGCCGTTGGGCCCCCGCAGACCGCTGCTCGGGCGCCGAGCGGTTCGCTGGAAGCGGCGGGCACGCTCGGATGACGCGACGGTGATAATTGGCCCGCCGGGCTGGCCGATATCCGGCCGTCTGAGGGCGGCAAAGGGGCGAGCAGCTGTTGATTGGGGCTGTCTCTGCGCCCCAATCAAGCCCCGCGCAGCTGGGCAGCCTCAGAGACGGCGGCTGGTGCGTCTGGGGCCGAGCGGGTGGGCCGGAGAGTGTCGGCGGTGCAGGTTGCGCGCAACTGGTGGCCGCAAAATGCGCAGCTGCGAGTGGGTCGCGCGAGCCGGGCGGCCCCGAGCGCGTGTTTCGCGGGCCGCGCGGTCAGCGTGCGCAGATCCAGCACAACAAGTGCCGGATCTGCGAGAGCGCGAACTCGCAGCCTGGGGACTCACAAAGCACAGTAGTGAGTCGCACGGGACGAGGAGGGGCCGCGCGTGGAACTGTGTGTAAATGAACTCTGAGTCGAGCGAGCAACGCCGGTCTGGCTCGCTGCCGCCGGGGAGCTGCTGCCGCCCTGTTGCGCAACGCGTAACCTCGCCGGCGGCCGAGCAAAGGTCTCCGTGGCCGCCGGGCAGGAGCAGGAAAAGGTGGCCGCCAGTGTGAGACGGCGGCCGAGAGACTGCAACTGCGCCGGGCTGGCTCCGGCAGGCGCAGGTTCGTGTCTGGCCGCTGCACTCGGCCTTGCTCGCGCGTGGCAATCCACAGCCACAGCCACGGGGCAGACAGTGCCGCCCGCGTCTCGTTTCTCCTCGAGCATGGTCCCATTATGTAAGCCGACGGGCGGCGAGGGGGCGCACAGAAGTCAGCCCGAAGGCAGTCACTTCTCAGCTCCCCAGACAACAGTTTCCCTCTCCCTCTCTTTCTATCTGCTCTCCTCCAAATGCTGCCTGTCTCTCCTTAGAGCCACACAGCCCGCCCCATTGTACCCCCTTCCAGTGTGGTCGCCCCAGCGTGTAGCTCCTAATACCAAATCCCCCGATTGGACAGAGACCATTCTGTTTAATGGTTATCGCGCACAGTCAACCTACTCTAGGGGTGCCCCTGCGAGTCCTTCGAGGGGCAAAGGCGAGCTCGCGGCCCGGCCCGGCCGATAACCATGGTCAAGTGGCGTGCCAGCCGGCGGCCAAGCTGTTGCTGTGCCCGACGCGCGACACGCCCAGCATTTTGGCGCGGGGGCGCGGCGGTCCCGAGTCGGCGCACAGAGCAGGGGGGAATGAGCGGCGCTGTGCGAGCGAGTCGGCGGCCGTCAGTGCGGCGGCTGGGCCGCACTGAAATGGCCACGGGTTTGCACTGCTCAAGGCTGGGTCATTCGCGCAGCCAAAAGCGAAAAGGGGGAAGGCAGCCACCGAGAAGCATTGCAGGGGACGGCGCACGCGCGACGTGGATCCACTCGCGTGTCCGCGAATTTTTTCTCCGCGCACACGAGCCGCCCGCGACGCGCATAATAAACCGTCTCTGCCTCCCCCCCCCCTAATTCTGCGACACCAAGCCCGGCCTGCGCGCTCGCCCGGGGGAAGCGCACGAGCAAAGCCCCGAGTTCGCATGGACACGCCGAAGCGCAGACATCTGATTGCATGGGCGCGTTGCCGCGCTGGCGGACGGGCGGCCGCCGCGCACGCATGATAAGCAGGCGGCTCCGCGCGCTCCCCAGTTCGTGGAACCGCCGCATCACTCCACAGCACTGGTGCGCGGCCGGGCAAAATCGATTCCCATTCGCTGAACCCGGGCTCTCGTCCGTGCATTTCGAGCTCCAAGTCCCTCCCCCCCCCAACTTGGGCCCCATGCCAACGGCCTCTCCAAAGACTTCCTTCCCCCGCGGCTTTCCTCAGAATTTCGCAGGCCTTCCTTCGGTCGCGCCGCGCACACTCTCACAACGCTGCCTTCCCCCTTGACGAAGGCCCGCCGGCCCGCCCGAGCCCGAGTGTGAGCAGAGGGCAGGGCTCACAGCTGTTCGCAGATCCACTGGAAACTATTCCAACTGTGCTGGGCATGCCGCCGCTATCGGGGCGTCGGGCCGGGCTCCAGCGGCGGATCCGCTTTCCCGCTGCCGTCGGATGGGCCGTGCGGACGCATGCGGGGCCGCACGTTGGACTTGGGAGCGGGGCAAAAGTGCTACGGTATTTATCTGGAGGAGCCTTTGAACTGGCAGCAACCCCCTGATTCGCCCATTCACTCGCTTGGTTGCTCCCCTCGCCCAATGTTCCCTCGTCTGCCGCCGCTTCTCTCTCTTTGCCTCGGCGCACACACTTCCCCATAGGAGAGCAGCAGTAGAACTTTATTTGGCAAACCTCACGCTCTGGGCTCGCATTCTGTTGCTGTTGTTACTGCTTGCACTGGCCGTCATCATCATCCAGCCCGTCGTATTCGTCTGTCACTGTTGTGCGTGCCTGTGCGCGCGAGCGCTCAGCTTTTGCTTCGGCTCACTCGCTTTTATTGTGAACTCTCCGGCTGGCTGTCTGCCTCTCTCGCGCTGTGCCTGCCTCTCTGTATGCGAGCCGAGCCTCTGCTGTCTGCCTGCCGCCTGCCTGCCTGCCTGCGAGAGTCTCTCTCTCTCTCTGCTGCTGCCGCCGCGGACGACGCCGCACTCCTCATCTGGTTGACGTTGTTGCCTTTCGAGCGAACTAACGAATGCACTACTGAGGAGCACTGCTGGTACCTCGGCCAGATCGAATGTAGAAATTCAGAAATAATAACATTTGGTTCGTGTTTGGCCACAAAATCATCCCGAACTTATATATACCGTATTGTTGTCATCAAATCATATCAAGAACTCGCCCATCATACATCCAGAACAGCTAGTGAAAAACATTCACCCAACTATAACAACTATTTAAATACACACAGCGAGGATATTTTTTTACTCACATACAAATACACACATCTCTCATACTCTCTCTCTTAGTGCAAGATTTCTTTTATGCAAACCCTCTTTCTGGATACTTTCATCAGTAATAATAGAAGCTAACCATCAACTTATAACCGACAAGCAATCCTACTCTCTGTCTACCTCCAATTTTCATTTTCTATCACCCACAAGTCTTCCAGATAATCTACGAATGCAACTCAACACCCGATAGACAGCATATTCACTTGATAGCACAAGATACTTCACCAAGTATAATATGAGAAATCAGCATCATCATCCGCATCATAACCATGAGCACAATTCAACCCACAATCAACGCGGACATCATAATTGGCGTAAAAATAGGGTAACAACTCAACCTGAAACAGCCAAGAAATATGATATCAACGATGCCCAATTTTCACTACTAGATCTCAGTGCTAAGGTTGTCGCCAAACATATACCATTCCAAGCAATCGAACAAAGGTACGAGCACATACCTGAGCCTGTTCAACGCCGGGTGATATTTTGGTCCTTCCCTCGTCATGAGGAGGATATCAAGCTATATTCGTCCCTCTCAAGCGATCCTATCGCTACTGGCACCTCAACAACCTCACAAAAGCCCACAAACAACCACTCGCAACCTCTAGCTAATTTATCCACCGCCTGGATTGACAATCCACAAGCCAATGTCACAAACTCTAGCTTCAATAGTAATGGTAAAAGTAACGTACAAAGGCAAATAACTTTCGATAAAGGTTTGAGACTCTACAACGAACGGTGTGTTCACAATGTCCTTCAAGTGGGCTTCAACCTTAGTGGTAAGGTTGATGTTAGGATCAACCAAACAACCCCATCCCAAAATAGCCAACGCACAAGAGGTAATTCAAATCTGCACAACAATCAAATAACAACACAAAATATTGAACCACAAGTTGCACCTCTAAACCAAATCGGTTTATCCCCAAACGATGCGGTTGCACCATCACTTGAAAATTTCACTGTTAAAAGTTATCGCGTGTCAGTCACCTTCGATCGATGCAAGATTACTTCTGTATCATGCTCTTGCAATCTTCAGGACATATTCTGGTGCGAGCACGTCGTAGCTCTCATACTTCTTAGGATCAGAAATCCAAATGATGTTGATCTCAGAGTACCCATATCAGAAACTCTCTTATCGCTCGACAGGCAGCAGCTACAAAAATTGGTCCAGTACATTATCGCAGAGCATCATACTGAGGTCCTACCTACAGCCCAACGCTTATTAGATCAGATGGGCCAATCGTTATCTGATATAAATCAGATTCACGGGGCCCCAGATCCGACTGCCGGAGCCTGTGCGGATGACGAGAATATCTGGCATTTAGATGAAAATCAAGTGAATGAGAAGGTATACAACTATCTGAACTCTGTGTTTTGTGGGAATTCATCCTCTAAAGATGCGAACAAACAAATTCATGCTCTGTTCGAGAAGGTGCGAGAAATGTTTAGAGCAAAGGATTCTAATGGCACTCGACTTCTTAAACTCATGACCGAACAATTCCTTAAACACGCGATTAGAAATGATAAATCTAGACCTCTTTGGGATCAGTTGATTTTCTTATGGGTTGTGGTCATGCTTAACCCTGATTTGTCAAAATCATCAAAGAACACTTTCACTCAAGATATTACCTCATGGTCCAAGGCAATCAAGTGTCCTAGAGAAGATCTAGAAAGACGTGTGTGCTATAAAAGAAAGTTCACTCCTATGCCCGAAGGTGATCCTCATTGCGATGAGTTTCTACTTAGTCTCGGGCCAAGCCCAGCACATGAGGCTAACGACAGACGGGAATCGCAATCGCGTCCAGATAATTTACCACCGAGGTCAGTGAACCAGAATCCACCCTCCAATTCGACCTACCAATACCAATTACAGCATCAGCCCAAGAGGATGAGGTCTGCCTCTGGTAACTCTGGCGGACCATCGGGTTCGTTGAATAGAGCCAGAGCCCCATTACCTGCAAATTCTTATCCTCGTAATGGTATCCAAGCTTCGAGCGAGAACGTCTTCGTTTCGCAAGAGCCTCGTAGTATCTTCCATATAGCTCTAGACTTCCAAGGGGCGACGTGGGATGACCCGCATTTACAGCTAATCCTTAACAGAGACGGACCTATAAATTATGGTTCAAACACCGAGAGATCTGACCTTCTCGACTCCTTTCACAACCCACTATGGAGTGAATCAATATCACAATCTGCAGCCCGTGTTGAAACTTTAAGATCATATGGATACAAGGAACAAGCGCTTAGACTAACAGTGGCAACCGTTCGACGATTGAAGTTGCACCAAGAGCAGTGGTGTCGAAACGCTAACAGTGGCTCAAACTTCGTCAATCATTTCATGGACGTCTATGACGAAGGTTGGATTGGTCACCCATTCGATCCAATCAATGTCATGGTTGATATGCTTCTTCAAGCATCCCTTACAGAGCCTAGAAACAATACTGGTAATTCGACCAACAACAATTTATGGAAATTTGACTTTCCTCCTTGCTCGTGCACTTACACCTATAATGCTCAAGCCATAATGGATATAACAAACCAATTGACATCGCTCTCTTATCAGCACAGGATCGGAAGTTTCCCAGCACCGCCCCTAGTCAACTTGCCCACCAGACGCGCATCTAATCCGTCCAATCAGACAACGGTTGATAAGACAACATACTTTCATGTACCCGTCCCAGGATGTTGCCAAAAAGATAGTTATTTGACATTGGCCGTCGAATTAGCGCTTATAGCATTGGGTCAACAGAGACCAATCCCAACTATTGCAACAGCACATGAAAGGGCAGTTCGTCAAGAATCTGATCTTATCTCTAAATTGGAATCAATCGATACCAATAATGATGCATTGCTCATCGATATCCTCAAGCACCAGACATCTATCCTGCTCGAGGGAGGCCCATTTCAGAATTCCTTCCTCGGGGCCTCAGTTGAAATGGCACCGCTGCACACATTTGCCAAATATCTTTTCAATTCCTTGGTCCAGCAGCATTCGTCACTTGCATACAAGATCGGAGTTTACGCTCTCAAAATGTCATTCAGAGCTGATGAAATATCGGACAACTTTGCTCAGCCCAGAGCATCAGCTTATACACACTTGAGAGCCGAACAGCTTGCACTCGCCCAAACTATGTTCTCCCAAGCCAAAGAGGAGAAGCAGTGCGAAAGTTTCCTAAGAAAGGTTTACAGAGCTTCCGTTAAGAACATCAACAACCCTAACAACTTACTCAAGTTATCCAAGCATGTACTAAAGGAGGCAAACAGTAGTGTAACAGCAGTGCAGCAGACTATCTACAGAGCTCTATTGCAAACAGCCTTCGATTTAGGAATACAAGTTCTCATCATGACTCAAGCTCCGCACTCCTCGAATAGCAAGGCCAGAAGAGAGGCCATACAATTCATCGTCGACTGTGCTACCGACATGGGTCTCGACTCAGTGTTACAAGTTATGAAAGACGCGTCAGATTATCTTTCGGCTATGGAGGCTCTCAATCTAGTGGTCAACCGAGATGGCGATTGTATAAATCTCAGGTGCAGAGCTATTAGTAAGCTCAAGCTTAAGGAAAACTCAATCGAAGAAATCAGGTTGACCAGGCGATCCCAGGAGTTGGCCCTAGAGTGTGCAGCTCGTGATCCAGCCAATTGCGCTCTAGAGGCCATTAAATTCTGCGAAGTAGACGGCGATTTCTTGGACCGTGGTCTTAAGACTGTCATTGATGCCGGTGCCAGTGGAGCGATGAACTCTAGCAACTTGATAGAAGTAGCTAATTATGTCCATAATTTGGGCATGAAGGCTAAAGCTTTTGAGATCGCTATTGTGGCAGTTGACATTGTCTCCATCCCTGTCAACTCGGATAATTCATCCTCAAGAGAAAGCATTACCAAGGCTTGTGAATATGCATCTGAAGTTAACGGGTTCGGCATATTGATACCCAGGCTCATAAAGAACATAAATTGTGCAACTCTACTATCAGAAATTTACCAGAAGTTCAATCCTTTCACCAAGGGGAACTGTTACGATAAGTTGCCTGCTTATCGTAACAATTTGAACTGCAGCTACGACTATATCGAGATGATGAAACAGATGAGCGCATCTAAATGTTGGTCAGATCTTCTTGAGCACACCATGAAAACTTTCGTCGACATCACACGAAGTCGCTTGCAGAATATATCACCGAGGCATTATGGTGAATTTATTGACTTCCTAGTGAAGGCACAGGCGACATTCGATCAGGCCCAAGACGGGCCACAACAGTTCAAGAACTTGATTGCCGAAATTATCAAGGCCTATAGGACAAAGAAGAAGCTGATGGAAAGATTGAAGGAAAGGTTCGACATATCTTACATAACGGGAAAAGTTTGAAAATGTTTGATCTCAGAGATGTTCGCTGATTATACATAAGAGGCATTATATGTCCTCCTACCATTAAGAGAATTCTGATCGAATAAGTCGCTCTATACCGGTTCCAAACTATAACCACAACATAGTACTTAAATTATATTAATTTCAATTACACAAGCACATAGCACATACACACCTATTCAAGTAGTAAGCATTTATAGGTCACAACTAGGGAATAATAATCAATTAGACTGAGCGATTCACAAGAGCGCTTGGTTTCAAATCAACGCCATCATGCTTAATAATCGGTGTTGATATCCGCCATTGACACACAACTAATGTGCCTTCATCACGCACGTAGTACGTGCTAGAAGCTGTAAATATTAAGTTCTAAAAACTATTTATTTTATTACAATTACAAATTCGAAAATAAACTAAAGACGTGTAACACACAATCTTGGATACTGAAATTTCCCATCTCGGTCAGAACTTTTTGAACGCTACCAAATCGACCCCTAAAGGCGAAAAAAAAGGGTTCCAATTGATAATTGAAATACTGATGGTTCTCTGTCGATTTAATCCCCTCAGGTTAGAATGTCGAAGATCTCACGGCGCCAGTTCCTGGGTGGGCGCTTGGGTCTCATACCGAACAGAAACTCGGAAAATGAAGCTGAAGAAAGAGGGCCGAAGAGATTCTACAAGTTATTCACCTTTAATGCGAGAACTTCAGATCACGTTCTTTTCAACAGTAACACATGTAATTTAGAGCTCTTTATCTCTTGGGTGTCCCGCAATATTTCGTCAGATTTCTTATCTATCGGAAATTTATCGGTCACTCTCGTTAGAGAACTTTTGATTGTTGCGCAAATGTGTGCGGAGAACTGCTCAATGACCCTCTGGATGTCTTCGCATTCTGTGGGGTCCTCATTTTCGATAAAATATTCCACATCTACCGGATCTGTGGGAACCAATCCAGCCTTCTTCCTTAGCTTCTGAACTCGGTTGATGAATTCCCTCGCCAAACCTTGGTCGAACATAGATTGGTCCGGCTTCACATCGAGCAGTACAACCATACTTCCGTCACTATGTGCTTCATATCTCTGCTCCGTCTTATCTCCCTGACCTGTTGCACTGGTTTCTTCGCCAAATGAGTAGACGAGTTTCAGTTCACCCTCTTCGAGATTGTGACCGCCAACTTTGTAGCTTTCAGGATTT
>Ga0058701_10002344_pt1 | contig 14259 bp, 9 predicted proteins | sample AgamicOrMae_FD_97039 | JGI IMG/M metagenome (GOLD analysis project Ga0058701, IMG submission 97039) | Agave microbial communities from Guanajuato, Mexico - Or.Ma.e | ecosystem: Host-associated > Plants > Phyllosphere > Phylloplane/Leaf | place: Guanajuato, Mexico | collected 2012-06-04 | reverse complement strand
TTTGATACAGGTAGGCCAACACTACGTAGTCCCTCTTAGAATAATGGCTTGCCTTAACGCTGGGCGGCGAGCACTCTTGTTAAAAGTTCGTGCTCATATAAGCCAGTAGATGGCATGGGCATCCGCAATTTTTTTCCAAATTCCTCATGTTCGACGTAAGGTTTTGCATAGTGTTTTCAGGTAACTATCGCTGTTTGAGCTCTGCTGCATTAGAATCTAGAAGATAAATGTAAACAGTGAAAGATTTTACAGAAATACAATAAAAAGATTAAAGCTTTATTTTTTAAATAAAATAACTCGCATGTGCACTTTGAAACCATCTCTAGCGATGAAGATTTTTTAGGACTGCACAATAAATACCGGTATACCTGAATATGGTATAAAAACCCTTAAAAAAAGGCTCTAGCGCCGAAACTTGGACCTCATTTTTCAAAAGGAAATTATGGTTTCTTCAATTTGCGATTTGCAATAGCTGCATCGAAAAAAAGAAAGGAACATTTGGCAGAGAAGGCAAAAGAAAACGCACTTAAGATAAGAACGCCCTCTGATTGGGAAGACCTGTTTTGTATAGTCTCACGACTGTTTTGACGATGGTAGCGAATATCATGCACACATTTTTTTTGAGACAGATTTCTCAATACGAGGGAAAGGACATAAAAGCAAAAAGGATCTATTCACAAGTATTTACGAATCAAACCACAGAAATACAATATGCAGGTCAATATAATGCTTTGAGAAGGCTGATTAACTAATGTACCTAATGGACATTTAAATCTGGGTATATGGTACGCAAAATCCAACAAATCAGCCCTTCCACGTTACACAGTGACCTAAAATTACATTCTTTGTTCCCTACCCAAGACTTGCTAACTTCAACCCTTCTCTAAAACGAATAGGTTAAATCATTCTTCCTCGAGAGGAAGCTTAGTAAACAAAGTAAATTAAAAAGCAATAAGGTTTCCGTCAGGGAAAACTAGAAAACACCGAATCATTGAGGAAATGAGAACGAAATTGAGACTTGAGTTTGACCAGATTAATAGAGCTGGCTCCAAACCCCGGAAGGGGTGGATGGAAGGGGGAATCGGTTAAGTCCCCGGTGGACCCCCGTCCCCCTAATCAGCCCTTACTTTGGTCTCTGACAGGAAGTCGGTTTCTTGAGCTTATGCGTGGCGATTTCCGGGACGTCCGACGACATCAAGCGAAGACCAGCCAGGGGATCCTTGAATCCCCACAATAAATCCCCCTCGAACTAATAATGCCCATTCTCTTTTCCGTCGGAAGAGGGATGTCCCGACGGGATAGAAACGAGAGCTCCCCGAAAAGTCATCTGAGGAAAAGACCGAATCGCTGGCAATGTGGCTTCACTTGACCAAGAGGTGTGTACAAGGATTTTTACACTATGAACATTTGAAAGGTGACTTTTTCACCTCTTATGATATGGGCTATACTTTCCGGTACTAAGCCGAGCGGAGAGACATCGAATCAAGGCACCCGGCACGAAACCTGAGACTAGGTTTACCTACATCTAAAAGTCACCAAGCGTGATGCTGAGCCTCCGCTTCATCCAGTGAAGATGTAATAATAAGTAGCGGAAAGAATTGGCGGTAGAATGGAAGAAACAAGTACATGAGACAAGCCGATCGCATAGAGGAATCTCAAGAAAACCTAATCGAAACTCACAACAGATCAGTGGCAAAAGTATTGCTCCCTCTCGTATGTTTCAAACCTCTCTAACTTGAAAACCGCGAAAGATACGACAAAAGGGCGTTCTTTTAAGTCGATAGATAGAGCTAATACCTATCGAATTCATTTCGTGCTCCTTTGTTGTATCTCTTTCCGTTCTCAAGCTATGATGGTGTGAAAAATCGGAGGGACCTTTGCCACTGATGGTGGACACCACGGATTCGTCCAGTGAGAACAGGTAAATACCTAACAACAAGAGGAAAGGGTGGTGAGGACATAAACCAGGTCAAACTTTTACGTAAGAGAAAAAATAAAAACAAAAAAAACAAAGAACATACCTTTAAAAATTCTGTTTTTGGCGCATTACTCACTTCAGGGGTGAAATATCAAGAATCGGCCGCTGTCGATTTGTTAACATAATCATTACCTATCTTAATATCAAAAAATGACCTACATAACTATTACCTCACGCCCAGAAAATGTAAAACGCTCGTTTTTTTCATATTTCAATCCGTTTTAAATTTCCTGGTCGTGAGGTGATGTAGGTCATTTTTTGATATTAAGGTAGCTAATGATTGTGTTTACAAATCGACGGCAGCCGATTCTTGATATCGCAGCTTTAAAGTGAGTAATGCGCGAAAAACTGAATTTTTCAAGAAGGCGTCGCTAGATCCCCCTTAAACTGGCCTTTAAGCAATTGTAACAGATATCTAAAATAGATCAACTACTACCGATGCTAAGAGTTGTAGAGCGTGAAAATTACCGGTGGATCCAGAGCGAAGGATGCATTTCCAGATGAGATACTGTGACGTAAAATAGTTCGACTTTTTTTTTAGCTATGTCGACCTATTACTTCAGATCATGAAGGTAAAATAAGACAAATACTTCAGTTGAAAATGTTCGCGTCACGCGGACGTTACCTCACCTGGCGAGAACGGACACGTAGATCTAACCTTGATAGCCAACTATATAAAATAGCAAAGCTGTCAGAGCAATCGCTGATACAACCGTATTGTCCCTCCCCACGTAGAATTCCTCACAGGGAAGTATTTTGCAGGAAAAGGCCGCCATAAGGCCTTTGCAGCCGCAAAGGTAGTTTGAAGGAGGTAAAATTGAAATAGCCCAAATTCTTGGTGCCTTCTCTAAAAATGGCGGGCTTCTCACAGAGAAAGAAACGGAGTAGAACACAGCCTGTCTCCTTGTTACTAGATTATTACTGCTGTCTGTAATATACCCGATGATCTATCTACACGCCACTGAAATCTTCAAATCAACAATTAACGACAATGCGGAGGAATCGGCTGAAGCAACAGGCCTTTGGAAAATGGCTGTTCCTCAGAGGATTGCTCATGTGTAATATTTTAGGCTAGATGAGGTGAAACTAGGCTCTGTAATCCCTAGCATAGTCTATAGTTATGGCAAGCCTAGTATAAAAAGGGTAGCTTATGTTAGAATAAGTTATGTCATTAAATATTTTAATTTTAAAGTTTAAGATTCATGTTTGGTAAGATTTATGGAATTGATACTAGCAAACAAGGCCTATTCTTTATAACCTCAGTTTTTAGGGTGGGGAGGAGATCGTTTCCATCGTTTTGAGTTTCACCGTGGATCAACTTTTCATTTCAATCTTGATTAAAACAACATAAGTCAGGATAGGTGATTCTTGATTCGTTTAACGTTGATGCAGGACTACATCGTTTACGTCGCTTTGTTTTTGCTCCGCTAAAATATGTCATCGAACAATGCCTCTTACGTGTCAGTGGCAGGATGATGTCGCCGAATAGAAATTGGCTAGGTAACCGTTAGGTTGCATTAGCTCAGGTTAGGCTCGGCTGAGCCCGTCTAAGGTTCGATTAAGTTCGGTGCCTTGTGCTTCGCTTCAGTCGACTATGAGTCACTAAAGGCCAAAAAAAAACAAGGTCGGAAATCTAAACTTGAAAATGAAAATGTGAGTCTAAAATAACTTAAAAAGAATCAAAAGCATTTGAAAGCGAGGCTCATTTGAACTCGGGCCGCGTTGAGACGCATCACAGCATACAGGTGGGGTGCTTATAGGACTGCGGTTTTCAGATAAAACATAGGGGTCTGAAAGCGACTGCTGGGAGCAAATTTGAGCATCATTTGTCAAGTGAATGTCGGTACAGCCTTGTGTTACGGCGTGCTTTTTTCGAACTTTCTTTGTAACTTGGATGTATATTCCCCCAGTGGCAGGGTTTTGGGCTTATAATGCCCGCAGTAATGGTAATTCATATGGTATTAGAGGGGTTATGATGTCATATACTTCACCGTGGAAAGGGCGAGTTTTTTCCCCCTTAGGCGAGAAAAAAAGTGTAAGTGAATACATCACCACACTATCTTCAAATAAATTTACTTCAACAAAACTTTGTTTCTGCGTTGCGGATAGTCAGATATTAATAGACCTGGCAACATTCACACTCTTATTTTGTCAGTGAAAATCTTCTGATTCTCAGTCGATATCCACTATAATTTTCAATCAAAACCGAACCACTGAAGTGAATCAGTGCTTCGATTTTGACTGAGAACTAGCAGATTTAGTAGATTTCTACTAATACGAGGGTACAGGTGGCGCCGGTAGGCTTGACGACTAGTATGTTAGATTAAGTTATTAACGGCAAGTTAAGTGGTGCTTTGTATCAAACTCCTGCTTCATAAACTCGCTCGGCTGGGTGGTAAAAGAAATAAAACCACAAGAGGAAAATGCGACGTTAAAAATACAGCAAGAGTAAAAACATAAGAACTGATAGCACTAAAAGAAAGTTGTTTTTTCCGAATCGAACGAAAGTTTCTGTCGAACCGGTCTAACCTTGTCAGAACGACGCACACCAGACCGAAGTCAAGGGCCAGGACATGCGTTTTGTCTTATATGCATATAGTTTTATATTTTAATTTTCCAGCAATCCGTGGTAGTAGGTACAAAACACACAGTATACGTAATAACAAGAACAAAAGCCCTTCTGAAGAAATCTTTTGACACCGGAGAAAAAGGGGAATGACGCAAAATGACACTTTGCCCTAAAGTACAGGGAGCGGCCCTTTGCGCTGCCTTTCCAGAATCCGCGATAATTTTACGAGGTGAAAGGCGACACTGCGTCGTTTGCTCGTATTTCAATAGTACTATTTTGATCCAATTTTCTGGTTTGTTAAAGGGTAAAGGATCTTTTATATCAAAAGGAGGCCACTGTACCTTCTGCTAGAAATCTTGAATTGGTACCCCTCTACATTCCCAGTTATAGAGGCATTTTCAACCTTTGTATTTCGCGCTGGTTCAAATTTTAATTTTATTATCCTGTATGAGGATTCACGACGTACAACAACCGTTAGTAGGGTAAGGTTTATCTGCACGCCACGCTTCGTAAGTCTTTCGGCCATCAAAAAACTGATGCCACTTTTGTCCATGGCAGCGTCAGCGCAGCCTGCCACCGAGAAATAAGCGGTTAGGGGCTTGACGACCTTTGTCTTGGTACATTTAGGTTAGATTAAGTGCAGCGTGCCTCGCTATACTCTCACTACGCATGCTCGGAAACGAAGGGTTCACAGTAAAAACAAACACACCTGTTTTAGAGAATAGAATACCTACCTGTTTACGATGTGAAACTATAATACGGGTACGAAAGTATGCATTTTGGCACTTTTTGCAAGTTAGAATTTTATATTCAGCTGCATCAATTAAAACATCTCGCAGAGACAATTCAAATTAAAAGGTTGAACAAAGCCCTACATTGAAAAGAAGCCAAACTACGTACTACCCCTGTTTTCATTTTACACCCAAAACAGGTATAGAACTTCCTAAAAAAGGTGTTTTGTTTTAATTGTATATTGGACATAGATGTAGGAAAATGCACCCATTGCAATTTACAGAAAAGATGAGTAATGTCTAGAGAGAGGCTAATACACTCGGACTGCACTTGGGAGAACTGCTAGGATAGAAATTTTTATGTACGTACTTCCCATTTAAAAAAAGGACGAGAAGCCTTAAGGCAACAGGGTGGGATGAGTAACCTTCAATATCACCTTATTTGAGCAGTTCGCTGACTTGCCGGTAGGCTGCGCTGCTGACGAATAACGATTTTTTCGCGCACTTTGACCTATAAAGGGCTGAGAACCCCTTTATGAGTATTTGCCGGATCCTTTATTGGAAATTCATTTTTTTTCCCTTCTGAAACCTTAATGGATATTCGCTTTTCCGGCCTCTGCACTAAAACAGGTCGTCGGCGTTTTGGTTTGGTCCAGCAAAATTTTTGTTTCAGATCAGGCTTTGCAGCTAAGTGCGTGACCTTGAAAAGCACGTGATAATATCGAGGAACTTAACGCACGTCGCTAAGACCAAATATGTTTTAAACGGGAGGTGGCATACGAATATAGACACTTCATTGGCCTTCAATAAAAACGAGCATTTACACCTACAGTATCTTTAGGGCGATAACACAAAATGAAATACCGCACGCTTCTCGTTCTCGTACAGCAAGAAAAGAAGTCAGTCGGGATTATTCTGAAGCGCCGATGGAATAGGTTGCTTCCCACGGGATAAACTTACTTAAACTAAAGCAAAGTCTCGAAAAAAACCCACAAAGATCATATCGAAAAAGAAGAAGTGAATAATTTCTGTTGACCTAAACGAACCTTGCGGGCAACACCAGCCAGTGGGTGGGCGGAGCTCTTTTAGCAGTTATATCTCTAGAAAGGTTTTAATTATTTTGGCTAGAAACTGGCCATTGGCGTAAATAAGCCAAAAAGGGCGTAGAGGAAAAGATTCATTCAGGTGCTTGTAAAAAGTACAAAACTGCGATGAGGACTGGGATTAGAACGTTGAAGAAAAACGGATAAAAGATTATTTTAAATTGCATTCGGCGGATACCAACCACAAAATTCAATGTCCTTGCGGCAATGGAAGACGTTATCCTAAAACTCCCTAAAAGTTGCATTATACTGTAGTATACCCGTGTAGCGTAAGGACAACCCCCCGGTGATGAAGGAAAACGACGTCCATCCTTTTCAAATTAACCATAATGGTAACTAATTTACAAGCCCCTAGAAGCGCAAGACATACATTTCGGGTTATTCAGCAACCACCAGAAAATTTTAGATTGAATAATTGAGTTTGTTTTTTTTAGAAACTCAAAGGGTGGATTAACTACAGCTTAACACAAAAGTGGATTCCTTACTCCTCAGCAGATGTGATCTGGGAGTGTTTGTTCAAAGAACCGAGAATTTCTTCGGTCTCTTCACATATCTTAGAGAAATTAAGTTTTAATCTCGGATGAAACCGAAACCTTATAAGGCTCGAGCAACGGCAGAATTTCGGAAGCAAAGTACGTCCCCCATTGAATCCAGCTATCGTGTGGATTTAATTATTTTCCTTTTAACCTCTAAATCAACAGATAGTTAAGATAAAAATTTGGTTAAAAAAATAAGATTCTTTGTTTTAGGTACCCAAACAAACACGCTTAGTTTAAAAGTCGCGGTCCAATTATTTCAAAACTCTCTCCTAATAACTGAGTAAGAGCGAGCCTTCCTCTGCAAGGCGCCTTGCTGAGTTGGTCTTTGTGCCTTTTGAAGTCGTGACGCCGGCCGCATTTGCCGTGGAAGATGAATCAGAATACGATGTCATAGTCTCACAGTTTCCAGCAACAATGTAGGGTGCAGTAGCTTTGCATAGGTGGGGAAGGTTTAATTAAATGAGCTATGCCAGGTTCATTGTGGTTAGAATCGACGAGTCAGGTCTGGTTACAAAAAGTTATTCTGGCCAAATAAGGTTTGGTTTCACTATGTTAATTCAGGTAAGTTTAGGATATACAAGATTATTGGTGTATGAAAACGCCGAGAAAGCCGTTTACTCCAAGGGTGTTTGAAGCGTAAATACGCAGGTGAGCAGATTTCCCCCGAAAGCGATTTAGATGGTGCTTGCACCGTTTCTATTAAGAGCACTTCGCTTCAACAAAAAAGGGGTGAAAATTGCATTAGGGTACAGCGGTGGCACGAACTCCGACGAGAGTGGTGGCGCGTATGATCTCAGAGGCCCAAGCTGAATAGCAAGGAACACAGAGGCGCTCCGAAGATATGGAATGAGAACTCCTCGACCCGCGCCCTCAGCAGAACAATTCTCTAACGTGATCGAAATGGTTGGGAGTCGTAGCCGCCCACAGAGGTGCCGCGACGCCCTCTTATGGGGGCAACTTAGGCGCAGCGCCCGCCTAATCCAAGGAAAAAGATGCGTAACCCTGCATAAACAAACCTCGCCGAATCTCATGAAATATTTACGGATCATTCAGCGACGACATGCGTATGCCAGTTGAACGAGCGGCGCGAACCAAATCTGAGGTAATGCGAGCCACTTCCGCTCCAAGAACTCTATTTAGAAAGGCGTAGACCACGAAACTGCGCGAAATGAGCTTGCAACTGCAATAGTATCGCGAGAACACAGAGCTAGGTGAATCCGAGTACGAGACAAACTTCCGTCAGGAGTACATACACATCATTGAAAACGGGAAATTACTACGATTGTGAATACATAAGGTCATTAGCGTCGTAAACAACTTCTTTAAACGAAAAATTCGCTTTCGTTTGAGTTGTTGGGAAAACGAAACAAAAAAAAGGAAAAAAAAAACTATAGCAGGAGCTGCTAGGTTGGCACCAGTTAGCTTAATAGTAAAGTGAGCACTTTAGTTGGAAGCGCTTCTCTAACTAACGCACGGAATAGTCGTCTGGTGGAAAACACTGTTTCACCCAACTTTTTACGGGAGAAGCTCACTTTCAGCGGGAGGAGCCGTCTTGGTGAAGGCATAAGACCCAGTAATCGGAGGGGGGGGGTAGGCAGTCAGGTTTGGAGCACTTGGTTTACTTGCAGAGGAGTACCCGCCAGGTTGAAAGAACAGCTCTGCCAACTGGCGGTGGGAGAAGCCATCTTGCTGAAGACACTTCGCGTATTGTAGCGTGGATGGGCTCACAATGGTGCATCGAGTCCAACGAGCCACCGAGGTGTAGGACCCCCTCCTCCCCGTCCTTGTCCGTTCAAGAACAGTGTTCGGAAAACTTCAGCGGAAAGGGAGAAAATTGGCGGGGTTTTGGCCAGATGCACTTTTTTATTGGTCAATCTGGCTTCAGAAACGGGAGAAGTCGTCAGGTTGTAGGGGCTTCGAACAAAAGAGGGGGAAGGGGGCGATAAGGCTAGGAGCTTTTGGCTTATGTTTTGAGGGAGTAGACGCCAAATTGACAGAAACTTGCGTCCTGGCTAAAGAGTAGCCTTTGGGTTGGCAACAACTGGCTGGCCAGCAAAGGCCGAGGCTGGGTTGCTGTGTTGGTTACTAACAAATTAATTGGGCTAGATGAACAAAAATATTATTAAAAAATTGATGATAATTATCAAGGGTTTTCTTGGAATAGGTTAATCGATCCTGAGTATCCACACCCAGAGCTATACACCTTGCTGAGATGGACGGGCTTTGTACGTGCTTCTTGTGCAGCGAAAGTGTGGTTATACATTTTGCAGACATCGATAATTCCTCAGAACGGGCCGAATAACTTTTCTTTGTGCAAAGACTTGATGATAGTGTCTGCCCTAGTAAAAAGTGAATTATGATAGGGCTTTAAAAGCGGGCGATCCGTTCTGAGTGTTGATAAGAGAATTCGGGGTATGGGCGCATGTCCTTGGAGCGAGCAAATATTTTTTGACAAACTTTCCTTTCTACTAACATGGCCATGCTTGTTCGTGAGACTAAAACGCAGTCCCGAGGGGAACAAACAGGAACTATCATTTTTAGTCCGTGACCACTGCTCTCTTATCGTTCGCAGACACTCCGCTGAGATGTGCTTTACAAAGTCGTCTCCAGAAATCATTGTTGCTGGGGGTTGTGGGCCACGACTTAAGGATGGGGGGCTTTTTCGGATTAAGGGGTCGTGCTCAAACCACGCTGGAGAAAATTGGTTCGGGGAACTATTTCAGCGGGAGTATAAATTCAAAATGCTTATTTGGATTGTATAGAAAGACGGTGCTGAGCAATTACAGACGGGTTGAGATGTAGGATACATTTTTAACTCGTTTGTTTGTGGGCGGAGATGCGAATTAATATCTTTCTAACCAAGTCCGTGCGTTCTTTAGAGCGTTTCCTTTCCTTTGTTCCTGCTATTTTTCACTTCAAATTAAGGGACTATTTGCAATGATGGACATCTTCAAATATTCTACTTTCATCTTTAACGACCTAACATAAATTTATTGAATTCAACTGCCGAAAGATCACCAAAACTAACTTCATCCCAACCTCTTCAACCGCTCACTGACCAACCTTGAGAACTAATTACCTAGATCTACTGAAAAATAAAATAAATACACAAATAAAAAATTAAGGGGGAAAAAGGAATTTGGTCTCCTAGATGATCAACTTGGTTTGCCCAGTAAAGATCAGTACGACGTAACGTCGTACAATACTTTGTTTCAAAACCCTCATCTACCCCTGCTGCCTTTGCATGTTTTAATCACAGGTTCATTAAGTTGTTTGTTGAAGGCAGTGACTTCATCGATTTTTTTTAATAGATCCGATCTCTCTGATAAAAATCACCCACCATACCGGTACAATGTCATCAAGGAAGGGGTGGGGGGAACTACAAGCTTTCTAGCGTTTGTAAGTATGTTTTTCCTATAAAAGGACAAGCTGTTGGTAACATCAGTGCTAAAAAGTGGAAGATAAGTTATCACACTCCTTTATCCACCTCATAACATATTTCCAGGTTTTGATTATTTCAAGTATGTCACTTTACACGTAAAAAAAACTTTGTAAGTAGCACTGATGTTTGACAACGAAGAAGCTGGACTTTCATTCGCACTGTGTTGATACTAGCGTTATGACACCATACGATGGCACAATTTTCTTTTGGCTCAAATCCCAAGACTAAGCCTCGTTACTTCGACTCTTTTAAAATTGGTAAAATCATGCAACCGATAGCGAATATCGATCGTAACATAGGCGTATGGAATATCTTTTAAGGCTCCGCGTAGGGTTTTCAAGTTTTCAAGATTTTTTCCCATTTAATCGTATGCTGAAGAAGGGACCCCTAGCACGAAATACACGTTACGGATTGCTCTAATTGGTGAAAGCCTCATTTGAACAGGTTTCCTTAACCGGTTTAAATGTTAAAGTTCAATTTTGAATCAGACACAAAATCTCCTGGCAAAACTGCAGCAAGGCTAAGCGGCTCTTCATACACACACTGGTTTGCGGCTTCCACATACGGTATGCGCTCCCGAGGCTGTGCTATCTTTATCGCTTTCTGGGACACATATGCCCTCCTCCCTCATACCTATGCAACTAAGTTATCTGTCCTTATTACACCTATGGGACTCGGCTGTAGTGTGCAAAAAGGATAGACTAGGTGGAGCGCGCGAACGAGCTTTTGTTAACGCCAACTTTTTTGAAGGAATGATTTACCATCTAGAAAGATTAACCACGTAAACAGAAAATTGCCCAGTGGTTTGTATTCGAAGGTGTTAATTGTTAAGGCAAGGCTATAAAAACCATAGGTAACAAAATAATAGAGCCAAACACGACAAAAAAGAATCGTAAACCGATAAGCTCTCGTGAGTACGTCTTCCTGGAGGAAAAACAAATTTTTCGAAGGTTATGATTGGTTATGTTTGGTTGGTAATAACAACAACAAAAAAAATGGCAAAAAAATTGGACTTTAAAAAAATTAAGACGAGTAATACCGTAAACACAAGTTCCCATGCAAGCACAACCGCAGCAAAAGATCGTGCCCTCAGAGGCCAGCCGTTGAATACGTCATCCTCTTCGAGAGATGGAGAAAAGACTATAAGCAAGCGAGATCGTCCGTACACTTATTGGCATGACACGTGCGTATTGACCCGCTCGAAGGAACAGCTCAACGCGTTTTCTGCGTTTTATTATTTTAGGATAGCCGCAGGTCACCAACGCTAATTTCGATACCTCCACGCACAGAGGTCATACAGCTGAAAAAGCCAGTGCTGTATGGTCATAACTTAAAAAAAAAACAGTGCTGTAAGGTCCTAACTGAGAAACCCAGTGCTATAAGGCCATAACTGTGAGATCCACTTGTGTGAGGTGATAACTTTTAGGCCGAAAATTTTAGTGCTTTTAGAATTCCAATTCCTACACCAACGGGCTAATTGTGGTGTATATTTGGTGTTGAAAGCCTACTTTGATGTAAAGTATGTACTTGGTGGAAAAAGTGCTGGAAAATTTATCCCAGAGCATAGAAATCAAAATTCTAAAAGCGCTAAAATTTTCAGGCCGAAATTTATGACTTACAGCACTGGGTTTCTCAGCTAAGACCTGACAGCACTGGGTTTTCCAGAGACCTTCCTACACGGATGTATAGATTTTGACAGGCCTATAACCGACGCGATTATTGTTCACACCTCAACTCTCGAGTAATCTGTATTTCGAGTGATCTGGCTCACATCAGATCACCTCTCGGTTCAAGCGATCAAGAGGTGCAAGCGAAGCTTGAGAGGAGGTTGCGGTCTGCTCATGTCAGTCATTTTAGGCTAAACTAGGTGAGGTAAGTTGAGGTTGAGTTACGTAAGGTTTTGTTAGACCAGGTTTGGCTAGGTTAGGTTAAGCAAAATAAGGTTCTCTCCCAGCGATCAGCAGACCATAACCCCCACTCAAGCCTCTGGACCACTTGAACCTAATGTTGATCAGAACCAGACCACTCGAAATGCAGATCACTCGCTGCGGGCCCTCTCATCCATGTGTGAGAAAATCATACATTGAACTTTGATGGAACACATCAGAGGAAGAGAATGCAACGTTTTACACTCAGAGTGCACATGCAGAACTGCGATTAGAAATCTTCCCCTACTCGAACTGCTCTTGTAGACTGATGGATCGTCCGCTGAAGTAAGCCGGCGTTACGTTGGTGTGCTTATCGCCTTTGGCAAGCCTGAAGGCGCAATGGATGAGGAAGAACACGCTCTGCTTCTACACCCCTTTTTAGCATTATGTGACTTACTATAAAAAGCATTATCCTGTCAGCTTCTTTGAGATTATAGCGGCCTACCGAAGCACATGTCCAATGTCCATAAAGAAAAGTCGAGAGGAGAAATACACCCGAAGGCCCGTGCATAAAAGTATGACATACCAATGTAAATTGGAGAGATGGTATTTCTCACCCATAGTGTTTTACTTAGCGTCGGTAAGCCGAGCATTGTGCGGGGCGAGCAGAGCGAGGAACGCAATCTTACTTAGCCAAGAAGTGAGCGATATCAGGCTTGAAATTAGTCAAGCGGGGTGGAATCGAAGTCAGGAACAAGCCATAACTTAACCTTGAGCGTTGCCCATCATTTTTACTCCGATATTTTCAAGAAAGCTTGTTGCAGGGTCGATAGCAGGCGGGAAATTAAATATATCAAACTGAGAATGTACTTGTACCTCTTGGATGGGAACTTAATTCCTGTTTCCGTTTATCCTCAAGCAAGAACGATGATGTTAAAATTTACTTCGGGCCTACAAACACCCATACTTTTATAAATAAACATTTGGTGACAGCTTATCAATGATGGTGCTAGCAGATTGTCAATCTTTTACCTGTATGAATACAAATGCCGTTTGAATTTTCATCATAAAAACAACCGCGACGGTACCCAAAATAAAGTTAATTTTAATTAGTGAGGTGCCACAAATCCACGCTTTTTATGTACAGTATATTTAGGTAACTAAGCACTTCATTTAGAATGTCTTTCATGCAATTAATAAATAAAAATTAATGATGTGATTGCCAAATATAACCTAAAGTGAATACACTATTCGGACCAACCTTTACAAACCCCAGAACAACTGAAAACAGTTGGATTTGACAAGGCAAACCTGTCAGGACACAAAAGTGTAGGTTTTACATCTTTGCTGATAGCAGCCGTGCTAACCCGAAGGTTCATAACTCTTAAAGTAGTTTGCAGACAACTTAAAGCTAGGGAAAGCTAAATGGAGTTCCTGGTGTCTAATTTTGGTGGGTAATCTCAACGAACCTGCGTCTTACAAACGCACGCTGTTGTGAACTTCGCGTTCGTTCTACAGTTCATATACGCGGTCCTTTCAGGCTCAAATAGGCAAAAAAATGAGGGGAAAAAATGGTTTGAAAAGACTCAAAGTTACATTTCCGAAGTTATTCCTGCAGTGTCATTCTGAATATTTAATATTGTAGAATATTTGTAGGACGGAAAACGTGTGTAAAAAAAACGGTAGATTCTTTTCTGCGACAATATTAATGGTGCATTTAAGAAAAAATTTTCCTTCAAAATGTGTTGCGTAGATGACAGTTACTCTGATTTCGATTCTGTGTCGCTTTTAAGAAAGAAACTAGGCGTACTTTAAAATATACGAAGCTTGGCGGAAGGAACTCACCATTGACTGCAGGATAAATAAGTCCACACATTCAAATGCAGCTTCCTCGCGGTTTGATATCTGAAACAAAGTTTTGTAATGAATATATCTGCAGAAACAAAGATACGGTTTCAGTGTCACGGAAGGACAATCTTTGGAATCGACGATCTTGCGATGGTTAGTTAAGACTCGTCGATGTATTACA
>Ga0058701_10002343_pt1 | contig 14263 bp, 8 predicted proteins | sample AgamicOrMae_FD_97039 | JGI IMG/M metagenome (GOLD analysis project Ga0058701, IMG submission 97039) | Agave microbial communities from Guanajuato, Mexico - Or.Ma.e | ecosystem: Host-associated > Plants > Phyllosphere > Phylloplane/Leaf | place: Guanajuato, Mexico | collected 2012-06-04 | reverse complement strand
TGGGTTTCATTTTTCTTAATTATTAAAAAGGTGGTGTTTTTTTTATTTTTATTTACAAAAAAAAAATTTCCTGTTTTTTATTTTTTTTTTTTTAACTCGTTGCAGCCTTTTTTTTTTTTTTAATTTTAAGCTTCAAAATCAGGGAGGTATTTATGGTTTTAGTTTATATGTGGAATGTGACCTGCACAGCCTATGGAATAATAATATGCGGAATTGAGAGCACCTTATAATTTTTCCTAGTATATATGATACAAAGTTTTCCAGAGAAAGTAGGACAACAAACGTTCGTCTTTAAATTTATAATATGTTTCTTAGAATTTAGAGCCCTTGATACCCATCATAAACGGCTCTAATCGAAACTAAATCAGTTTTTAAAGTCTCCATGAGTCGCTGAGTTCGGTATGTAACAATGAAACCTTAACACTCCTCTTTGAAAAAAGGCCAAAAGAAGTGAAAAGTAGTTTTGGTTTCGTGCATAAGCAAAGACGGCTCACCTATCATTATCCACTCATTAATTTCTTACTCGTTCAATCTCTGCTATTCTTGAGCAGATATCTTAAAAAGTTTTACGATAACGTTGACTGTAGAGAACGTCATAGCGATCCTCAGGAAGGGGAGGCAATCTACCTTATGCCGAACTTGTGGACCGTATTGTGCACACCTTGTGGACTAAGGGTGGGGGGGTAGCACGTGTCCTGAAACAGTCAACAGTCTTCAGGCGTGAGTACTGTAAGTTACAATCACTCAGCGATTAGTATGCAACAATGAAACACTACAACAATCGGAGCGCGGCAAGCGTAGTTTGATTGTTGCTGGCGCGATTAGCGTGCTTAAAACTCATTGTTGGTAGGCAAGTCAATTAGGCACTGCGAGATAGCCTCAAATCAAGCCATTGTTGAGAGTTATTTATGATCGATATGCTACAGAAGCGAAGTGGAGGAGGGGCTCGCTTCCGATCCGGACTGCTATTGTTGTGGTTTGCTAACTGGAAAATGATGGCTGTTTCTCTTTGTTGCAGGTGGGCGAAATGCCTTGTTTCGGTGTTTGGGGACGGAAATAGCGTAAGTACCACTCGAAACGCTAGCTTTACGCTGCTCTGCATCCTGGGATAACGACTATTTTTGTTTGTTTGATACCCGGTACTGAGACAGCAAGAGTGGTTGATGTTCGTCGTGAACTGTAACTTTGAGAGATTGGATTTTTCCACCCCTTCCCAATGAGAAATGGTTGGTCGAATCGACGTCGATACGTCGAACCTAGGTCGATGACGAAACGCAGTCGAAATTTTTGGATTTTCGACCAACTCTTTACTTGCTTACAACTGCGTTAAAGAGTGTAATCCCCAGACAACTGACATTTTTTTACAATAAAAGGGAAGTCAAAAGGTCTTATGCCATTTCAACGTCGAAACGATGTCGCAACGACGTCAAAGCGACAAGTTCGTCGAAATTTGATCGAACTTTTTTGAAGGATTTCGTCGATTTCGACCATGATTTCGATTTTCTCGACCTCGTTCTCGACGCGTAGCTGTCATAAGCGCCAAAACCCACAAACGCCAACGCCGCAATAAGCGCCAGTCCGTAACCGCCAAACGAGAAAAGTCGCAAACGCCAAAGGTCTTAACCGCAATACTAACCTTACCTAACCTAACTTAGCTTAACCTAACTTAACCTAACCTAACCTTTACGAACTTTGGCGTTTGCGACTTTTCTCGTTTGGCGGTTACGGACTGGCGCTTGCGGCGTTGGCGCTTGTGGTTTTTGGCGCTATCGAATGTCCCCCGCTCTCGACGTTTAATTGATGTCGATTCGTCAACCATTTCTCTTTGGCTTGTGTTTTACCCTTTGCCGAGCAGTGCAAGTCACAAGGTACTTCAGATAACTTAAGTGAAATAACGCAGTTGAATTCGTCAACGTAACGAATCTGAACCTTCTTGGGACACAATAAAAAAAATTCGGGTACAAATGGGGGTAATTTGAGCGAAAAACGTCCGCGAAGAACACGTGTCAAGAAAGGTGGGTGTGGGCGCCCAAAGCCGCAGCGTCCGCAAGCCACGTGGCACGATTTCACACTCGTAATTGCGCGCGCACCGCGGTACAGTCTTATGCAAAACACTTGCATCGTAATTACTTTTTGCGTTGGAAAGCGCCGCTCTGCCCGACTGGAGCTCAAAGTACAGGACAGTGGACTCAGTGGAGCGTGAACGGCAAAAAGGTTTACGTGAACACGGTTGGCGCGGCGCAGCGGGCGAGCACAACGACCCAGCGCAGCACAACGCGCACCACAACAGCACAACCCCTAAAAACTGATTTCGCATCACATATGCACAAGACTAACAAGCTTAAGCTGTCCCGCCGAACAGAGACAAGCGTCTGACAAGTTGCCAAAGACAAGTTTCAGAAAGTGTTCACAGATGCTTACAAATTAATGCAACTTTACACTGTCATATCGGTTGCCCATAAAGGTCTAATTTTATTGATTCTGCGCGAAATCTTATAAAAATACGTTATGTCCAAATTCGCGTCATTTTTATTCTCATTTCAGTAATGGAACGATTACGCGGTGGGTCACAAAAGTAATGATCCCTGCTTCCATAAGCATTACATGCAGGGGTCATGACTTTTGTTGCCCACTGTACTTACATAAAAACGTAAGATTATGGTCGGAACGGAGAACTTACGTACGGATAAGCCTTAGTGCTGGTCTTCCTTAAATAGTTTTCAACATTTACAAATGCGCCGACTTTCGTCAACTTTTGTGGGTACTTGTAATCATGAAGTTATTTTTTGATGGTACCGCTCAGTATACTTTACTGCGATTTACACGTTTCGAACTAGCTTTTGAAAGAAGGAATTGCAATAATCCGCATTGTGGATTTATTAAGAAAATAAGCAACCAACCTAGAATCGGGTGTGTTTGATATTTATCACTACTTTCTCCTCTCCCGATGAAAGCATTTTGGCCCATCTTAGGCTGGAAAGCATACCACCTAATCTGCACTCTGTCGGAAAGCCTGAAACGGAATTAAGCTCACCGAGCGAAGCAATAACGAGGCGAGTCTTAGGACACATAACCTTAGGCGGGTTTTAATCCTCGCAAAATGATGGAAAGTTGATTTAAGGTAGAACACAAGAGGTAGAAAATGCAGCCTTTAAAGCTCAGTGTGTGTTGAGGGATAATCTTGGCCATATCATAATTGAAAGATCTGGTGGAATGCGGCGATTGTCAAACGCTTTGCCGCCGCCGCCGTGTTTTCGTTCTTCTATTGATAGCGGCAGGTTTACCGCCTCTAAAGTGAATAGTTTGCGTATCACAGTAACCACCTCATGGAATACGACCTCACAATGCAGTTTACAATGCAGGCGGCGCGTCAGGGATACCTGATCCCCCCCCCTGCCTCCGAAATCCCAGGGAACTTTCGTCAGCGAATTAAGGAAAGCTCTCCGCGATCCCGCCTTTGTAGCCTCCATTTAGGTGACATGATAGCACCTCTCAGCGTCCCGATCAAACGACCGGGCAATTAGGAAAATTTTAGATACCTCTCGAGTTACCGGAGAATGATGTTGGACTGTTATTTTTAAGGTTGTCTGTATACAGACAAAATCTTATTTCGGACAGATCGTGTGTTGATATGAAGGGGACTCGAATCAGCTGTATATGACAGAACATCTTGAAAATTAACCAAAATACGCACTAATCCGTTACTTTCCAAGATAGACCTATGTTCAAACTATATCAATAGAAAGCTCTCGCTGAGACCTTTTGAACTGTATGGCTGAACATAGGCGTATCTTAAAAAATAACCAAAATACGCACTACTCCCTTACTTTTCAAGATAGACTTATGTTCAGCCATATCAATGGAAATCTCTCGCCGAGACCTTTTGAATGGTATGGCTAAACATAGATCCATCTTGAAAAATAATGAAAATTCGTACTAACCCCATTTTAATTCCATTCCTAAAACAGGCTAGAACTCCCTAAAATAGGTATTTCGTTTTTACTGTGACGAGTTGAGTACTCTACTTCTATCAGCAATCTCATTTCTCGCTTTCACCAACAAAAGATCCCTTCCCTGTAGTCCAGCCAAGAGGTCGAGCATACTTGACTGCAAAAGACTCGTGCTTTTCCGGTCCGGAATCGTGCTTATTGTGCGTCCAAGTGCAACCGCAACAGGACATCGGAAATAAAAGCAAACTTGTTGCGAGCGGCGGCGTGGCTCCGTGTGGCGACGTGAAACGACACAATTCGATTGACCCAACAAAAGACGTGAACAGCGGTCACCACCAACACTTCCTCCATTCGCATAAGAGGCTGCTACTGTTGGACGCTGCGGCGAGGCGGCGCAGCGGCGGCGCCTTCAGAAGCCGCACCGCCAATCCCTCTGTCGGCGGGGCGCCCGTCCCGATCGGCCCATCGGCCCGCCTTCCCCATCAAAGGCCCCCAGTCATCCGCCTGCCGAAGACTATCAGTATGTTGATACAAACAGATTGGCGGGGTCGGGCTGGCCCATCCCGCGTCATCTCTATTGTGTGCGCCTATTGTGGAACTGTCGGCTGCGATGTAACCTTCCTCTTTGGATAGGACCGACGGCTTGCGTTATGTTTCTCACCCGGTGTTATGTGCCCTCAGCCCTGCGAGTGTGTGTGCCCCCTTTGTGTGTTTTTCTACTTTGAATACGCTCTTCTTTGGCGGCGTGTCTTTGAGTTCGGTACATCAAAATAGGAACTTTTGGGTGAAACTCTTCGTTTTGGGTAGGCCGGCCAGAGTCGGAAACAAAGAAAAATTTCGAGTTTGGTTTGAGATGCTGAGTTTGGATGATGGGCTGGGGGAGGTGTATGGTTACTTCCAAATCGCAGACTAGGCACGTTTAGGTTCAGCGGGAGGTTTAGATAGCTTTAAGCATAGGGTCAAGGTTACGCTCGACTTGGGTGGAATTAGGCTTGGGTAGGTTAGGTTTGGGACCTAATTCATGACATGTCCTTTTAATGGCAAGTAGAGTACATGCACAAACTTCATATGTAAAATATATATTTAAAATATTTCCGAAATATGCTCGTTGTATCGTCGTTATATGGAAAATGCTATGTAGGACTTAAATGCGTCAAGCCATATTTGTCAAACATGTCCAATTTTTTCCACAGGAGGGAAAGAAAATAGAACGAGAGAGGTCCAATTATTTGAGGGCTGTGCTATCAGATCAAAAGACATTGTCCGGTTCTGGTCGTGCAGTTAGGCTCCGCCTTATGGGGAAATACATTATACACCGCCTTGTTGCAAAACCAGAAACGGACGATACCTTTTGGAATAGATTGGAAAATTGGAAATGATTGCATATTATTGCGATTTTTTTCGAGCGATTACAAACCGCAATATTTTGTACACCGATTGCATGTCTGTTACCCCTTCGCTTACTGGACAAAGGAGACTCACAACCGCTCACAAGCAAATCGAAATTTCTTTTGACCGAATAAAGCATGCATCCAGTAAGCTGCAGCCATTTTGCATATCGGCTCATTCCGCGCAAAAATCGGCTTTGCGTTGGTGCCGCAAGGGGGCGCCAGTTCAGCGCACGCCTCATAAATCGCACCGGAAATTTCCGAGAAGTCACCGTTCCTGCAAATCGCAGCGGAGCCCTGCACGCCTCAAGCAACGCGCCCCAAGCAGTGCGACTTAACGTATGCAAATGAAGCTATCGTCAACTTTCAATGTTCACCAGGAAGGACTATATTTATGGCTGGAAATCGCGTTACAAGGCGATCGCACCGCGACCAACGCTGTGCAGCCCATAACAGCCAATGCGCCCGTCTCTGCTACAAAGCTTCCTTTAAAATCATGCACAACTGCAGTAGCTGAAAAGACGCCTCTACTAGCCAGTGTTGCGGCAACAAGACCGCCTGAGCACACAATTGCGATGACTTTTATTAATACCTCAACCTCAAAGTTTCTTATGCGTTCTGTACTATCATGTTCAAAAGAAACGGCCCCTCTTTTTCAGCGTGGCAGAATTTCGGTTGGCAGTTCTGGATTTGCTCTCGAGGAGATGCAGGATGGAAAATGGAAAGCCGTGATTGGTCGCATAACGCAGGAGTAACGGTCTTTCTTCCGACAAAAAAAAAAAAAAATCAAAGCTGCCAACCGAAATCTCGCTTCACCAAAATAAAGGTGCTGTTTATTTTGCACATATGATAGTACCTTTTCACCTCTATTCTCATAGGACATTCAAACGCGTAAGTTTGACTATGTTAAGGTCTCTTGCGCCTTGTTCCGCTGCCACCCTCGGAAATTCCGTGCGTCGCTTCGTTACTGCTCATCTGTCGCCAAGCAACCGCCTCTTGGTGGCAGTAATTACTGACCAGATGTAAGCTGCATCAGTATTTGGAACCGTTGGGTTAAGCTAACTTGGGTTAGATTTTCAAGTGCTTCATGCCTCGCTCCGTTATTTCTCCAATTCGCGACTGAAGGCAGAACACAAGAGGTGGAAAATTCAAACCCTTCAAGTTTACTGTTGATCTAAACACACCGACCCTTATGGAATGCCGCGCGCTGGTCTGTTAAGAGACCTGCTCCGTGGTATCAAATCACGGAGATAAAACAAGGTTGGCGGCTCTGGAATCTATCGGTTGGGCCCATATGATTCAAGGTACACCTGCCAGGCAATCTCCCCTTTAATGTATTGACGGCTTTTAAAAAAGAACGGCGACACTATTTCAACGGAGTTGCTGGTCCAGTGCGTTTGCCACGGCAGGCTGAGGGCAGGCCGTCCCGGATTCACCCCCTCCCCCTCAAATTAATCTTGATTTAGACAGGTGTTCACCATCCCCCGTTCGTTCTCTACACGCCAACACATATTAATTGGTCTGCCGAAAACAACGCTCATTTGACGCCCATTCGCCCATTTAAGTACTGTACTAATTAGAACTGTAGAGTGCACAGGAAACACAAAACATCCGTTTTGGTGAATGCTGTACCTGTTTTGGGTATGAAAGTAAAACGGGGGTTGTACGTATTTTGGATATATTTTAAGATAGACCTATGTTCAGCCACATCAATGGAAAGCTCTCAACGAGACCTTTAGAATGATATGGCTGATCATGGGTCTATCTTTAAAAATAACCGAAATACGTACTACCCCCGTTTTAGTTTCACACCCAAAACATATATGGCAATCCCTGAAACGGGTGTTTTTAACTGTGGCTCCTTGACGGGACGGCGTATTGCACCTACTGTACTACAAGCGACATTTAGGTTAGTCAAGGTGAAGTTACGTTTCGAGCCTTGTGCCTCACTCAACTACAAAGGGTAAAACACAAGAGGTGAAAAAATGCCAGCTTCCAAAATTTGCAGTAAGCAGTCTCAGATCAGTGAGGGTAGGCTTATCACTACGCCACACGGGCCTAAACATACGCAGCTCGACTTTTGGTTGAGAAGGCCTGAGCGCGGGCCGCACCGCAACCATTGGGAGCAAGCAGCCCGATTTTTGGCTGATTTATCGGGAAGCCTTGACAGCGACCGACAGACAGACCAAGATAAATCACAAGGACGCCGGGCTGGGCCGGGCCGAGCCGGAGCGGAGGTGAAAGGGGGCACAGTGAGAGGCCAGGGGATACGAAGCAGCCGATCCGATCCGAGGCGGAGCCCGATCCGATCCGCCCACTGGACCGTTCTAAAGCGGATTGATGAGCTCAGCAAGGCTGTGCAACTCGCCCGGCCTGCCGGTCGAACACGTCAAATCATCGGCCCTTCAAAATTGACGCCCTAACACCTCTACTCCCTTTCGGAGCCTTCCCTCGATCGCGAAATACCCCTTTTCAACGCTCCGCACCCGACATCAGTTCGCCGATATCGGCCGACAGGTGAACGACGCCTCCTGTACTCTGTCGTTTAAAAAGTATCTTTTTACACACCTCTGCCTTTGGTCACCAAGCGGAGCGGCAGGGAAGCGAAGCTCGGGGCACATGACCTTATCGTCGACATTGCTGCTGACTTCCTCTACAGCGTTCTCTGCCACCGAGAAGTACGCTCTTCTATTTCGCAAATTTTCATGGTTATGTATTCGGGCCGATATCGGTAGGTTATCTAGTTAAGATAGAACATTCGACCAGTCATTGCCTTCCTGAAGTCATGGAGGAACTCCTGTTCCTCTATGCTGGAGTACCTCTTTTCAACTGAAAACAGTTTAGACGATATCGGAAAAATGGATGTCAAATAATCATCTGAGCTGTGGATTGTCTTTACGTTTGCTCCGCATGTCGACTGCGCGAATCTTACGAATTAAAACCGATATCGACGAAATGTGATTCACACTGAAGACGGTAACAGTATCGAGGAAAGATGGTGACGCATCTGCTGGCCTTAAAAAAATGACCTGAAGCGACTTGTGGTCGCTAACAATAGACTACAATGTTAGCATGCGCCCGGCTTTTGTGAGAAAAAACGATACGCCTTGGGCGCGACTTAAAAAATTTCACGCTGAATCAGATTTCGTAACAATCAAAATAAATAAAGCAATTGTGGTATTTTTAAGAGCGCCTCCACAAAAGGTGGCTCAAATATAGGTCCATGAGAAATAATATCTACAGTACCAGGTAGAAAAAGGCAGACAGATTCGGCTACCCTCTTAGAACCTACGAGTATAGTTTTCACTCGTTAAGAGCTAAAACCCGGCTACTCAAGAGGTAACGTCTTGCTGGAAATCTTTATACAGTATAACAAGGTTATCAACCGGATATTAGAGGTCCCTTAAAAGGGTATCAATGAGAAAATTGACTAGATTTCAATTAAGTATTCGACAGTTTTTAGCAGAATATAAGAAGTTATCTGCTGGTTATACCTGAGTCAGATACCAGAGGAATGTGGTCAAAGAGTAATAAACTTGAAAAATCGCTGAAAACAGCCGTATTTCGATCGGATCCAACAGCCGGATATCAACTGGATATCAGCCGGATATCAATTCCTTTTGGATGTCATGAGTTAGTTGTCACCCCTTGCGGCTACTGAACCTCCAGTATCCAGTACTGTATGTTGAATTCTTAATTTCACTCGCCCAATTTTCTTACAGACGGAGGAAAAACGCTCTCTGATTCCTTGTGATTTTGAGCAGGATTTCCAGAATCAGTATTTAGATATAAACTTAAGATGTGAGTTTTACCGCTTATTTTTTTTCCAACTCCTGCAAAAACATATTTATTACCCAGGAGTGGTCTGATGATCAAGATTTCGTCAATCCAAAAAGTCTAGTTTACAAAAACTTTTTGTGCACAAAAGGGAGGCCTCCCTACTCGAATCGGCGAAGAGGCCCTTGTAACTCGGATTTCAGGGAGGAACGCCAGAAAAAGAGCGAGAAGCCCTAATTTCATTGTGTTGAAGTATTCTCACGTCGTCAAAATATGCCACTCACCAAAATGTGCAAAGCAGCGGGTGGAAAAATTCCGAGATGTGTCTGGTGGAGGCGACCTCGGAGCCCCTAATTGGCACATGGTTGGCCGTGCGGCCCACCAATCGCTGCATTGCACCGACCTTTTGTTTTTGGAGATATCAAGGGCTAATGAGCAGGGCAGAAACGCAGCGTGGGTTGCGCATATCCCTACTCGGTTTTCAGGTCTTGAACGCACACCCCATAAGTCACGATGACTCTCTGGCCAGCTGTTGACGCAATTGAAAAAGCTAAAAAAGTGAAACGCCTAATTATTTTTTGGTGTCGGACCTGGATGTTCAGGAAATCGTTAACCAACCTTCCCGACATGATCTTTGTTTTACTTGGTATCAAGTATTTTTTTAGAGTATTCGCATGCGCTTACCCATTTAAAATACCTTGGGCTTTCTCGACTTGCGTTGAAGTCTCTCCACAGAAATGGGTCCTCCCATGTCAAGGGCAAGCGAATAGAACTGTCCTTTTTTTAAAAAATAAATAGTCAAGCGGCCTTTCTCAAAAATGAAAAATTTAGCTTTCTTCTTGAAATTATACTTCTTTCCTTTCCTGTAAGCCTAAAATTTCCTGCAAAAAAATTCACAAAATCGACTAAAAACTAACTTTTTTGTTTTCAAAACATATGTTGAGAAACTTTTACTTTCCGTTCATAAAACCGATTTTTTTGTCAGTTTTGAATGCGCCTTTAATTTTGCTTGGCGAGAGCGGTACCATCGTATCTCACAGTTGGCAAAGACTTCCGAATCTCGATCAGGTCGCTGTGGATCACATTCCAGCCTAAAGCAGTCCAGCAACAGTAGTTCATTTCTTGCCGTTTTCCAAGGCGGATGCTTTATCGATACACGACATAAAATGTCATCATAACATAGTAATTTGTTTCTTTAACAGCTCTTTAGGGATGGAATAGGTTTGGCACACGACTTGACCCGTTAGCACCCCATGGGAAAGCAAGCAATCGGTCCGCAGCCCAAACCGATAAACTGACCTAATGAGCCTATTCCTCCACCCCTTTGCGTCCCCGCTCCGCAAGCCGCTCTTAAAAGGGTGCGGATGTGACCAAAGGGGTGGATTATTTTTCTCTAGTATGGGGACACCTTGGTGACAGACTTACTAAAAAATTAATGAAGTCTAGAATCTTTCCCTCAAAAAGTGTAAGTATTTTCAGCTCCTGTTCCTTAGATTTATTAAGGTTTGACTTAGGTCGACAAAAGCTGCTTACAATCCATCCTAACCTCAAACTTATAACGTAACATCAGCGTGCTTACAGACTTAAACTTACGTTGCCAAACGTAATTGATTATTTCGCCTGATTTCTAATATGATTACCCTGCCAAGATCTAACTTAACCTAGTCTCTAACCTAAGCTTACCTGTGTAATATGTTAGCTGTCATAATCTAATGGGACATAATTATGATCCATCTAAACCTCTAACTTAACCTACTTGAACATAATCTTTGAACTTTAAACCAACAACCACGCCGGCATAAAAAGTAGACGTTTTTTTATACTAATCCTTATACCTAAAAAACATTGTTGTGACAACGAATGTGCGTCTGCAATCGTTCTTAAAATGGGTGGTGGATAGGCGCGGCCGCGGGTGGACCTGGCCGGGTCGCGAAGGGCGGTTTTGGCGCGGGCCGGGCCCTTAGGGCAACATTTCCAAGGGACAATAGAAGCGAGCTCTTGCCAATCTGCGTGGCCCTCAGGCATTTCTTAGGATTACAACTTTTTCCTTCTTTCTCTGTACTTTTGCTTTGCATGAGGGGAAATGGGATTTGATTGACAAGACGACTCCGCCAGCCTCCGCTGTTTACATCGATTCATACCAATAATTTAGTTGCTACGCAAACTTAAAAAAAAAGTCCAAGACGAAATTATTTACAAGGTACAGTATATTATTATTCAAGTACACACGGTATCAAAAACATTTTTAAATCGTAATTATTGAATTGTATTCCAATCACCGATTAAATTTGTGTTGCGGAAGCTCTTGCATAACGTCGGATTAGGATGTGTTCTTCCCTTGCAAAAACCTTCCGGAAACAAAAATATTCCGCCAAAAATACCGAAAATTGACTTTGTAGGGTTTGAAAAAATCGATTTTATAAATGACTTTCTCCAAGTTTTTGCCATTACTTCTTATCGATTCCGTTCATTTTTAAGAAAAGTAATAAATTTTATTCCTGAGACTAAATTAATATCAATCCTAAACACAATTCCGAAACGATCTATTTGCATGTAGAATGTTGAAAGTCATGTAAAGAAAGACGATAGATATGTCTGTAATAAATGCGTTTCCTATATTTTGTAGGTTGGTAGGAGACGAGTTTCGCCGTTTAATAGACTGTTAGTTGAAATAAAAGAAAGTACTTCGTGGCATGAGAGTTTACCCTCCTGGATACTGTCAACTTGTGAAAACTCAATTCAGCGCTCGGGGAAAATATGGGTTGTTGGGTTTGATCCATGCAAAATATCGTGCATCGCAACGCATTTTTTGATCGTTTCACCGCCCTTTCGCCCACCTCTCCGACCAATCAGGGGCAATTTGTTCGCATTTACGTCCCGTCCCTCCTCCCAACCCCCAGACTCTCCCGCCAAATCACTCGTCTTTCTTTTTGGTCGTGTTGAGCAGCTGGCTCTCCGATACGGACCGCAAATCGATTCCGAGATATTTTTGCGTTAAATGAAGAGTTGATCGAAACGAGGCCGGGTCAAGAATATTAATTAAAAGCCGATGGAGGTCAACGTTTGAGCCAATAGTGATCTAGTGGACATAAACGCGATGTCAAAAATTTATTCTGATATTTATGCCGATATTAACAGAGCACATCAAACCTAAGTTGTATGAAGTTTCCTTTATATATCAAGGATACGAATGTTTTCTTTGGTTCCAACGAAATCCCTTTCAGTCAATCTAATATTTGGGCAGATATATCCGATTTCCCAGAGTATCATTATGGAGTGTTTTGGGATATCAACCCTATTTCCTTAAACATCAAACTTATATCCGTAAATATCGATCCAAGCTTAACCGGGTATCCGATGTTATCAACTCAATCAGCTCTGCCGAGTTGGCGCAACTTGTGAGCTTTATAAGCAATTTATGTAAAATGGTGTAATTTATAGGTCAATTTCTCTAGAAAATTGCTTGAATGTAGTGAAAATACTTTCACGAGTAACTTTTCTTGCCAAGCGAAGAGACATCAGAGCAAGGCATGAGCCAAGAAATCGAAATTAACCTAACGCAACCGTCACGCCAAGAGTAGCGAAGCCAGGCTTGAGGCACTTCACTCTAAATTTGAATCAGTGATAGTCTCTGAGAATCAGTGAAAATTCAATGAATTTCACTGAATCTCAGAGACACTGATTCAGATTTAGAATGTTTTGAGTGGATCGAGGTAGCACAACCTATCATTCTAACTCAACATTTGTGATTTTTAATCCTCATAAAGTACCGGAAACTTAAACAAGGGTAAATCTAAAAAAAGTGGAAATTACTGCTTTTAAAACTAAGGGTGTTCGCGACATGTTCGAAAAGGAGGTATACGGATCGCAAGGTCGGCCTTCTGGCCGCGGATAGTAGCCTAGCTAGATCCACTAATTTGTAGCAACGACGTCCTACAACTAGCATCGAGAACGACTAATGAACGAAATTCAGCGGCGCGTGCTATCAAATTAGCTGCTAGTTGCGCTGGCGACTGGCGACTGGACGCTCACCTCGTGGCGCCTCTCTCGTGACGTAGCTGACGCAACGCACCTTTCTTGCAAACAATGTTATGTCGATAATGTCCGTATGCGAGGCGACACGATTATGCGTGGTAGCCGATTACTACCAACATAATTCTGATTGTGAGTACCCCTTTGCTGCGCTTACAAAGGCCACTTTCACTGAACTAATTTCCCAGCAGCAGTCGAACGATCCATGATCATTTATCGTAGACCTTCTACCTGTATGGATAGTTCATACCTAACACATTAATATCGATAAGACCGCGCGGGTAAAGATTTTTTTTTTGAGAAAAATGAAAATCCGATCGATGATTTGAAAAATTCAGAGACGAAATTGAATGGAACATTTCTGGCTTTTCAAAATGTAAACGAAAATACCTCGAAGCAAGATTTTTGTGGCAGGCGTGTTGATCCCCTAGCCGAAGAACCCTAGCAAAGCTTTATGACCTCGTTCAGGACGGCGGAGGGGGGGGGTCGTGCCCATTGGCCCATGAGAGACAGGATCAAGCTGAAAGCCTTTTCAGGGAGGGGGGCATCTTGCCACCCCCAAGGACCCGCCACTTGATGCAGTTGCACACTTCGAACAATACCTGTTGTTACTTCCTAGTGCATCTGTGCCTCAGCATTTGAACAATTACCGATATTTACCCTTTGGCCTATGTTTCCAGTGGTCTCCTCACCTCATCCTTTACAAAATTACGTGCTGTTGATGATTCTGTATCGAAATTTCCAATGTCACCCAGAGAATACGATTTGATTTTCTGAATACTAGTCCGTAAATATTTAATTTAAGATATCGGAACGCTGTTTGACGAAAAGAAACAATTTTCAGGTGAATAGTGAATTTTTTATAGTCATATTAGAGAGATAAAAGTGTTAAGGTTTTGCCAATTCACTTTCTGAAAATGTCTTAGTCTATTTCAAAATATTTTTATTTTTCCCGGAATATTTTGTGTAGTTTTTGAAAAGTTCTCCCCGAGCAGATCAGTACGAACGGTAGTTCGTACCGTCGCTTTCCCCCCACCACCGACTGTCGAAGTACCGTGCGTATATTTACAGGAAAAATCAGAGACGCCGCCGAACATTTCCGTTTTCACGACTCCT
>Ga0058701_10002342_pt1 | contig 14265 bp, 9 predicted proteins | sample AgamicOrMae_FD_97039 | JGI IMG/M metagenome (GOLD analysis project Ga0058701, IMG submission 97039) | Agave microbial communities from Guanajuato, Mexico - Or.Ma.e | ecosystem: Host-associated > Plants > Phyllosphere > Phylloplane/Leaf | place: Guanajuato, Mexico | collected 2012-06-04 | reverse complement strand
ATTTAAAAAATCCTAACCTAAAAGAGACAAATAAATTTTGGAGTAAAGAATAGAAACTCAGCTACTTTCCAAAAAAAAATGTCCCGATTCGCAACGCGCAACATTCCCCTCGTTGATTTGATTTCTTTGTCCTTTGCAGAGAAGTTCCGCGGTGACCGTCGCTCCAGTTACAACCAGAACCTCATGTTCAAACTCCGGATCGGCGAAAACGCCCCCAACCCTTACCTGGGCGACATCGAGATCGTCGGCGCCAACCGCTCTATCCAGCAGACCATCTTCGGACAGCGGAACCCGATGCCGTCCACGACCGAGCAGGTGTACACGTTTAAGCTCCACGAGCACCCCGAGTACCTGTGGCAGCCGCGGCTGGACGCCCGCGACTTCATGGCCCTCCTGTCGAACGTAACGGAGGTGCGCATCCGGGGCACGTTCACGCCCCTGGGCATCGGCTTCCTCGACGACGTGCGCCTGGAGGCGGCCCAGAGGGACGCCCCGGGGCCCCCGGCCAACTGGATCGAGATGTGCAACTGCCCCATGGGCTACATCGGACAGTTCTGCGAGTCGTGCGCACCGGGGTACAGACATGATCCCCCACATGGGGGACCGTACTCGAGGTGCATTCCCTGCAACTGTAACCAGCATGCGGATAATTGCGATGCCGATACAGGTAAGCTCACCCTCCTCTTGCGACCTTTCTTTATTTAATTTTTTGTACCATTTTCGTGGATCAAGGTCTCCTTGGACCAAGGCTTTCTTGATTTTTTTATGAAGCTCTTGGACCCTTATTTGTTTTTATTCAGTTTTGTTTTTCGACCAAGACGTATTGGGTAAAAACTGAAGTGAATCGGGGGTTTTCTCCGTCAAAATTTATCAGGACCATTTTTTCTTTTTTTTTTCTATATTTTTATCACAAATTTTGAGATCAGCCTTTTTTTTACGCTTTGAGAATGAAGTCTTGAAGAATGCTAAAAAAAATCTAGAGTACTATCATAGACAGAAAAAACTTCCCCCCTGCAACCACCTGGACATCGGTGTGGTGCGGTTGCCTACCTTGGCTCGGCATCAGCCAATCACCTGCCTGATGCCGAGCTAATTTAGGCAACCGAAACGCTTCGATGTCCAGGCGGTTGCAGTGGGGGGGAAGGTTTTTTCCTTCTATGATAGTACCTAAATGATATGAACATAAAGTAAAAGAAAGAGGGGGTTGTTTCATGAACTAAGAGAATTGTCTTATTATATACATTTTCGTGTTTTTTCTACCGTTTCCCAATCGTAGTAATACTTATCTCTGAAAATCTGGTTTGTGCTAGACGGGTAATGTTTGCGTATTGCTAGTAGAAAACGTGTTGTGGCTTAAATGTGTGATGTTTCGTTTTCAGGACGGTGTATTTGCCAGCACGACACAACGGGAGATAACTGCGAGCGTTGCGCCCATGGCTTTTACGGAAACGCTCTTGAGGGGACTGAAAACGACTGCAAGGCTTGCCCGTGTCCAAACCAAGGCGCGTGTCTGCAGTTGGCAGACAATACTGTGGCGTGTACGGAATGTCCCAAAGGATACGTCGGTAAGTCTCTGCTCTCAAACAATATTGGCGACCGTAGGGTTAACTTAGGTTGCGTGTTTTGTTCCTCGCCCCATCATCCCTTCACTCGGCTTGCTCTGACAGCAAATAGACTTCTATACTAGGCGATGTAGATGGGCTAAGTGGCCGCAAATCTGATGTCTTTTAGACGTGTATCAGATGTTAAGTCCTTAGACATATTAGACCTACCAGTCGTAGACGTAGACATCTAATAGATGTCTAACAGACGTTTATAGACGTTTATAGATGTCTAGTAGACGTCTAAAGATGTCTAATAGACATCAGATTTGCGGCCACTTAGCCCATCAATAGATTGTCTAGTATAGACGTCTATTTGCTGTCTGGGTGGCGAAGGTAGATGACCCAAGTTGTAGAAAATGCAATCTCTAAAATTGAGAGTTAACCAAATGTCGGACTTTGAGCATGAGAGTTGTTTACTCTGAGGATAGAGCTTCGGCTCTCCAGACATCTAGATTTGAGGGGGAGAGGGTATTAAAGAAGAGATTGAGTGTTACTGACAAGTGATAATTTTTAGATACAGCTGAAAATAGAGTAAACCCTATGTAAACAACCAGACTGAAAGTCGAACAGTCAGTCATATTTGTTTGAAACTTGACCGGGATGACTGATTTGCAGGTCTGCGGTGCGATCTTTGTAGCGACGGCTACTTCGGCGACCCTCTGGGTGCCCACGGGCCAGCGCGCCAGTGCCAGCCGTGCGACTGCAACCAGAACGTAGACGCTAACGCCGTTGGAAACTGCAACCGGACCACGGGAGAGTGTCTCAAGTGTATCTACAACACGGGTGGCCCTCAGTGCGATACCTGTTTGCCTGGTACGTACGTGGCTACTCCTTTCGACAAGGAAATCCCATAAAAACAAAAGATCTTGATCCGGAAACGAGTACAGAAATGCTTAGCAAACCAATCCTCTTGCCCTACATCGAGCGTAACGCTTCTACTTAAAAAAGAGCGTAGGTCTTCATCTTTGGGCGATTTGACCTTTGTAAGAATTTTCTTTCGACTATTGGACAAATGATGTGGAAAGTGCTTATGGATCATCCGTAGCGTGTTTTAACGTGTATCGTATCAAGGGTTACGGACACTTTATGGCAGATACATAATGCTAGAGTCCCACAATTAAGTAGAGAGGCGCAAATCAAACCTCCACCCCTGGTTCCTGCGCAATGTGGAGCACACTTCGCCCGTAATAAATTGTGCTCATCATGGCAGCCCCCATGGCAGGGGACTCCATTAGCGCATCTCTACGAAGTTATAAGGCTCTATGTAATGCGAAGGACTTTTTAGGTTACTACGGGGACGCGCTTTCGCTGGATAAGGGCAACTGCAGGGCTTGCGAATGTTCTCCCATCGGAACGATCGACAGCTTCTCTGGACCACCGATCTGCGACAGATATACGGGACAGTGCGCTTGCAAACCTCACGTTCAAGGAAAGAACTGCGATGCTTGTGAGGCTGGTTACTTTAACATCAGTAGCGGTCAGGTAAGTGGGGAAACGGTCATTCGCCCCTAACTTAAGTAATAATTGGTCGAATTAGAGATAGTTTTGTGCTTGATGATAAATTATTTGTCAGGGATGCGAACCATGCAACTGCGATCCTATTGGCTCTATGGACAACACGTGCAACTTAGTCACTGGTCAGTGCCAGTGTCAACCTGGCGTTGTCGGGAAGCGTTGCGATCAGTGCGCTCCTTATCACTATGGGTTCTCCTCCACCGGTTGCCTACCCTGCGAATGCGACAACATCGGCTCAAGAACTCTGCAGTGCGATTCTACTGGACAGTGTCCGGTAAGTTTGTTTTCTTTTGCCGAAGTAAACGATTTCAAGCGACTTGTGCTGAGGGAATGCTTTTAAGTTTTTACGGTAAGCCTACTCGAAAAGACGAGAAAAAAAATATTTTTTTAAAATGTACAATGTAGTTTTTAGTGGTTCGGCACTTTTGTTCTATAGAAAAGGTACTACCACGGGGTTAAGTTGATTGCTGGACTGAATTCCAATATCTTAGTACCGCCTACCTCAAATAGGTCCCAACTAATCTGACTAAAGGACGTCTATCGTAGACCAATCTAATAGACTCGTCTGTTTTCTGTGGGTGAAAGGTAGTTATGGCTGTAGTGCTTGCTTCCTCATAGCAAGGAGCGCCATCTTTGTGGGAAAGCTCGATTTGAGTTTGAGCTATCGTTTTAATTTTTGGACCGATTGAAACGTGACCGTCGTTATAGGTAATCAGCATCAGACCCTTTCGAGCCTCCGACGTTTTTTGCTCTAGAAAGCGGGTCTAGCAGCAAAAATAAAGTCCTAAAATATCTTGAGGAAGAAAATGGTATTAATAGACTTGGGTTGTTAACAGTGTTTGGATAACGTTGAAGGAAGGCAGTGCAATATGTGCAAAGAAAACAAGTACGATCGGCAACGAGGATGCGTCGACTGCCCCGCTTGCTACAACCTCGTCCAAGATGCAGCGAACATTCATCGCAAGAAGTTGTCGGACTTGGAGAAGATCCTTAACGACATCAAGAACACCCGCACTGTTGCGAGTGACGCCGACTTCGAGAGAAGCCTGGAGGAAATGCAACAAAACGTGGACAAGTTATGGAAGGAAGCCAAAGAGAAGTCTGGGAGCGGTAAGTTAGCCGCCGTGATGTACTGATACTACGGAGAAATATATTTGAGCGGGAAAGCTCTTTGCACCCACCATGGTAGTCCGCCTTTCTCGTGGTTCGCATTGTTGCTGAGAGCTTCGTATGTCTTTGTTTTACTGCACAACTGTCTTTTTCAGATAATTTGAATGGTTTTCACGATTCCTAATCCTTGTCTTTTTGGTTTCAGGGGACAAAACTATTACGGAGCAGTTGAACGAGTTGCAGAAGCAGCTGGACTCCATTGTGAATTCGAACAACAGGACAAAGAAACTGACCAAGCAAGCTGGCCAAGCTAACGACCAAAGTGTCAAAAATGTTGTTTCTGCAGAAAACACGATCAAAAATGTTTCGTTTGCTCTGAAGGTACAGTTTCATTCTTGCGAGATGCCTGGTAGTCGCCCATAATTTACTTCACGTCATTGTAGATAGATTTCTCATCTTGGCCCTCCACAAGGTGGCTCTGTAACGGTGCATTCACTTCAGGCCTCATACACAGAGAGAACGGGAGACGTTTTCTGTCGTCACCGGTTTGTGCGGGTCGCCTACTTACAGGATGACAGGCAGCTTGCTCGGTGAAGTCTGGAGGAGTTCGTCTTCGTTCTGCCCGAGCAAAGGCTGCCTTTCACCCTGTAAGAAGGCAACCCGTACAAACAGTGGCGTCAGAAAACGTCTCCCATTTTCGACGGGAGTGATTCGATCATTATCCAGTCACCTTGGCCGTCCATCATTACCGCGCTTCCTTGGGAACACAGCTTTTCCTTACAACCAGTACCGAGAGGCTGGCTGCCCTGCCCTTCCCCACCTTCCTTGAGCTGCCTATTTATAATTTATGTAAAAAACTTCATCATGCGGCCGAATAATTTTCAAGTGTGATAACTGTTTTTGTTTCATTTTTAGAGTGCGGAAGACTTTTTGTTGGAGGAGGGTCAAACGGCACTGAAAAACGCTCAAAAGAGATCTGAACAGTTTGGTCAGGAAAACGAGCAAATGACGAATATTGCGCGACAGGCCCGCGAGAAAGTATTAGAGTAAGTAGCGGCTGCATCTCAGGGGAGGAGAAAAGCTTTATGGTACACTGTAAATCTCAAAGGTTGAAGTTTTTATGCCCCTTGTGCCCCACTATGGTTGTATCGTACATGAAATTACGAGCATTACCAACTTCTCGTAGCTTACCTTTTTAGTTTACGTCAAGTCACGTGCTTTGTGCAACGCCCCGCTGCCTCCTTGGCCTTGCGACGAATGTGGGAAACTTAAGGAGGGAAAATTCAACCTCGCAAATTTACATTGTACTGTGTTATCGTGAAAAAACAGCTGAAGCCAAGGTTTTTTTTAGGTAACTGTTTTTTTTTCAGACAAGAGGGCGAAGTTGAGAAGCTGAAACAAATTGCCTTAAAGGCCGAGAACATTTCGCACGAGGCGCATTCTCTCTCGGATAATGCCATCAAACAACAACAGAATATCAGGTTGGTATCAGCTTTCTAGCTTGGAAAGTGGTAAGAATGTAAAGCCAGTGCACTGTTGAAATTAAAAGTCTTTACGCCTTCTTTACCTTGGAAACCCGGTTTAAGAGGGGTTACGACTAACTCCACTCTATGGATAATTTGAACAAAATGATGTCTGGAATGTTGGAGATTTGTTATTGACACTGGAAGAAGTTGTATTGGAATCAGTCTGCAGCGGTTTGTTCGATCTTAGTCACGTTTACCTTGTTCACTGGACGGCTTTGTTGATTTGTAACTCTAGCGCTGGCATGTCTTGCTTTAATCGACTGATGTTGATCGCAGCAATGAGCTGAGAGCGCTGAGCAACAAGATGATCAACCTCGCATCCAAGGTGGAAAATACAAAATCTTTTGCCAACGAGACAGCCGAGAAGGTCGCTGAAGTCTATGATGAAGCTCTTGCTCTCTACGCTGAAGTCCATGGTTTCCAGATGCCGACCATCCACATCGAGAGCATCAAGGGAGACGCAGAAATGGCTGAGCAGGAGGTAAGCAGACTGTCAGCGAGAATGGACGCAATCTTGTGTATAGGCAACCAGCGATGTAGCGGTGTTATGCTTGTTGCCTATGACTCGCTTCGCAGGCGCTCTCTGATGCGTCCAATTAATTGTTTTCAGACGAAGCAAATGCAGGCAAACGCGGAGGATCAGTTGAAAAACAAACAAACTCTGCTGACTAGCTTGAACCAGCAGAAAGAACAGATAAACGCCCTGCTGGAACGCGGCAGCGAACAGCATGACGTAGCCGCAGAGATTCTTATGGAAGTGGACGCTGCCCACGTCGCCGCTAAGCAGGCGCTGGAATCGGCCACTAAAACCTTAGCCGAGGCTAAACAAACCTACAAGACTTTGACAGGTTGCTGTTTTTTTTTACGGAACAAAGCGGAACTTTGTTATCGGAACCACCGGTAAATGAGATTAGTGTCATTTTTAATTGTTATTTTTGTGCAGATTTCGACAAGCAAGTCCAAGAGAGTAGAAACCAGTCCACGGACGCTTTGAAGAAAGTTCCGGAGATCAATCGGCTGATTGACGAAGCTCGAGAGAAAACGAGACAGGCTGAAGATGCTCTACAAGGCGCTGAATACAAAGCGCAGGAGGCGCTCAGGTCTGCCAACGTGGCTCATAAAAATTATACTGAACAAGCCAGTGAGGTGCGTATTATTCGGGGAACATCCATCGGGCTTACATTTTTAATATTTAAAGCAAATTTATTGCAGGAAGCTGAAGCTATTCGAGAAAACGCACAGAAAACCAAACAGAAGGCTGAAACTCTACGCGATGAAGCTGGACTCTTAGCTGGTCGGGTCGACAGAACTAGTCAAACTCTCGCTAATCACGAAAGCAGAGTGGCTGAAGCTGAGAGACAAACTTCAGACGTGAGTAATTATGTCGTGAGCTGAAGCGTCTGAATTTTCCTTATTTTATAGCTCCTTTTGTTTTCAGGCTAAGAAGAGAGTTGGTCAAGCGAAAAGCGAAACTTTAAATGTTTCCCGCACCGTTGAGGAAGCCCTCTTGGAAGTTAACCGAATCGTAAAAGAACTGGGAGACGTCAAAAGTACAGGTTTGACGCAAATATTTTACAGCTACCGTGTGTAGATTCTGCCTTTCTCTTCATTTAGAGTCCTGAATTTATTCAGGACTAAACTCTTCATTACATTGCTTGCCCTGAAAGTGTAATGAAATGGAATGGATGTGGTGACCATGTATGGAACCGCCCTAGCTTGGGAACTGCTCTCTGATCCGAGCTCCTTAGGATATCTGATGTGAATTTTCTCAAGTAATATGACGATGTCCGTGTTCATGTATTCGTGTCACACAGGCTTTCGTATGGTTACCCACGCGCGGATAGTCGAAAGGGAAATTTATCGGTGAAAAAAAATTTGCTATCACTCATATCCATGCTTAGAAATACGCGTTATCGAAAATATCCATGGATAGTATAACATATTTTTTAGCTACTCACGTATATCAGCGATATAATGTATATCTATTCAAAGTCATTCGCATTACGGGTATGCGTGATGGATATCCGTAATATCAAAATACGACTCATGCATATTCGTATTATAGTAGATATTTACGCATGGGTTTTAGGAAATCCATGAGAAGCATCGTTCAATCATTCCCTGTTTCATGGATGACTATGAAAATATCTTTGAGGACATTCACGATATGGATTCTCCAACAAGGACTATCCCATTGCACTGACTTTATTTTTATCCTATAGCATCGTCCATTCTTAAAACTAATAACCAATATCTTACCGTTTTAAGGTGATTCCAAGCGACTGAAGACGCTTCAAAAGCGATTGGACGAAGCGGAGCAACAATTTAGCAGGGCCCGTCTACAAGAAAGGATGAATCATATCATTAACGCGAAAAATAATCAGGTATGGCAATGCTCCAATCTACCGGTACTTTGTACCTAGCCAAAATTTCTATTTTTGCAAAAATCTGGATTTTGACTAATTAGCTAGCCTCGTGTAATTTAGGCTGCGTCCAAAATGTTTTACTTGTAGCCGGTTTTTTAGTTTTTGGAGTGGTCGGTAGTGTCTTCTGTTTAGTACAGTTTAGTACAACCAGGAATATTTAAACGCTTATCATATTCATGGAAAAACCTACCTTACTACTTGATAGGATTTTTTTTTTTTGTGCTAGTAATGTTGATATGATGGCATTTTCTCTCCCTCGGTGAGCTTTAAAATATATCAAATTCTTTCCAGACTATGGCCATCAGAGCGTATCAAGACCAACTGGAGCAACTTCGAAAAGATGTTGATAATATCAAGGACATTCGGAACGCACTCCCGAAAAGCTGCTTCCAGGGTCACAGTCTTGAGCCGTAAATGAACTTGCAGCGGCTCTTTCCGTCTTTGCCCCGCCGTACTCATAAAACCTCCAAGTTTTTATCATTGTTTTTGTAGTGTGCTAATTTTAACTTAGTTGGTTTTGACAAACTTAAGGGTACAATGGAATTCAACTGACGATCTTAAGTACCTACTTTGTATTTATTTGAAAAACTTGTCATTTTTTAATTTTAAATCAACTTAAAGATCTGACTTTGCATTTTTGTGTAACGGTAGGGTTAGTATTTCATTGCCATAGAGGGTCTGATTGTTGACTTGTACAAACATTTTTTTTAAGATAGAAGTGTAAGAAGGTGAAGCTGAATATAGAGACGATGATGCCAGAGATTCCTACTTTGTGTGTGACTGATTGCGCGAGTGAAAAATGAATGAATGGTTGTTACGAACTTTCCCCCCCCCCCTCTTCTTTTTGTGTATTTGTGAAGGGCTTCGTACCATTGTAACAAGGATGACCAACTGGCGCGTGAGGGATTCGAAATAGAGACTTAAGTCCAAGCTCAGTCTTGGCACTTGGAAGCATTCCCAAGGCACGTCTTATCGATAAAAACGACTGTCAGAATGACGCGCGCAATCTCAAAATCGTATTTGTTGAGACTCCAATACCAAAGACGTTAAGAAATCTGTCATAATGCTTAAGTTTCGCTACCAGAAGTTCCGTGATTGTCGCGCACGTAGTTTGTCATCTTCTACAGAAAATTTGAGCGGATGCTCACATTCCACGCGCGTGAGGCTTCAGGTAGCAGAGATAAATTTCGCGGTTCAGAAAATCTTTTCAGGATCTAGAGGACTAGAAGTTGCTGCGATTCGCTCGTTGAAAAAAAGGAACAGGTTGAACAAGTGCCTACGATGATATGTTGCACCAAATGTGCAGCTCACTGTACACTGCCATTGTTTGTGTAAATACAGGTGATGTTCAAAAGAGCGTCGGACGAAATAAATTGGTATGTTTGTATATAACCGCAACATTATTTTTATTCAGTCTCAAGTGTACAATTCTTTTCATTTAACTGTCTAAAAAATGCGCTCATTTTAAGAAAACACACAATGAGCGATCCTTGCCATTATTCCTACAAAGAAACAGACAATTAAAATTTAGTACAAGAGAAGAGAAATTAAGTACCAGTACTATGGTTGGGCTCAAATAATATCCAAGGAGGATGAATGTGAAGAACTTTGAAATCGACTGCAGCTCATTAGACAACTTCGAAATACCGAAGATTTAGAGTAAAACTATTTCGAAGGATCGCTGATATTTGAGACGACTTGAACCGTAAACGCTGGCACGAAGCTGCTGAGTTGCCACGACGTCTCTCTGCTAAAGCAACAGCAACATTCGTCTCGGAAAAAATTGCAAAGAAAAATCGGAAAAAAAGTGTTTCAAGTTTTAAAAAAAGTTTAAAAAAGAAAAAAATCCGCCATGATAAAGAGCCTATTCTTTCATGGGTTCTTGGCCGTCATCCTTTTTTAAGACTGTTTTCACTATAGGAACATTAATAAATAGTTCCTTACACCAAAAGATCTAAAAAGAGGAACAAAATAAAGATGTGGGGATGGTTATCTACAAAGACGGTTAAGTTCAGCGCCGTCTGAATCATTCGTATTTATTCAACCTGTAGAATGCAATCCCGGTTTAAATATCACATACGACTGCCCTCTTGTCGATGACCTTGTGACCCGTCCACCTTATCGCGGCAATTCAAATTCGAATAAATGATAATTTTGTTTCTCCTGCAAACTTTCCTCGATACCAAGGGTCGTAGTGACCGCGATTTAGGATATAGAAAAATAGTTATTTGACTGTAGATTGCTTCTTCTTTAGTGGTCGAGAAGGACTAGACATGAAAGGCTCAGTTTCGAGGTACCGCTTCTTGTTGCACTCCTCGATTCTTTCTTTACTGCACGGAGGGCACCTCGGCAACCTTCCTGACTCAACGAATATTTCACATTCGGAACTATAAGATACGACGTCTCTGATAGAATCGATTCCTAGGCACAATTTCAAGCCATCGACTACGCTCAAAACTTCTTCAACCTCTTCAAACGAAGTAGCCTTATTTTCCAATATGGAAATACTGATTTCGATCCCACGAAGAAACACACGCGGTATCATATTTCCTGTAAACATAAAAACACCTCATATATTTGATTGTAGTTCTCCTCTTAAAAAGAACCAAAGATTTACAGGTTTACAAAAGTCGCACAAACCTTGGTAAATGACGATTTTTTCCACTCTAGGGATGCCGCCACTGTATGACATACATGAGAAGTATATCCTAGCCTGATCCATGTGGACACCCCACAAGGGTGATGGTATCTGGATCTCTGAAATATTTACACGAAGTCCTTGAAAGGACACTGCAGTGTTCTTATCTTTTGGGGGATGTTTGGTTGCAGAGTCGATTTCAGAAAAGTGTTCTTCTGAGAGGTCTTCTTCGGGGAGTGATTCTCTTGAGACATCTTCTGATGGTTGAGCTGCTGGTGCAGGTGAAGTCTTCGGTGATGAGGGTGAAAGTCTTTTTGATTTTGATGACTGGATGTGAAAATCTGAGCTGGCATTCACTGGAGTATGACAGAGTAAAGAGCCAATTTCCTCTGGTAAAGGCAAAGCATCCCAGTTAATGCATGCACTAGATATTTCTTTCTCATATGGCTTTACTGTTGGAAGTCCTGGTGTGGGTGGAGGTCTGCATTCATCAGCATCACTAAACTCATTCGTCCTGACATTGTCTGCAACTTCATTTAAGCTGTCAGTAAGATTCTCTTGTTTCTGCACAATGTCTTGCACTTGTGCACCACTAGTCTCAATTCCACTGACAGATGTTGGACTTTTAACAGGTTTTCTTTTGTAAGTTCGTTTACGCTCAGGTCTTTTTGGAATTTCAAGCTGATTCACATGTTCCCATTCACCATTCAAACGCAATATAGACTGTGTCCTTTCTTTTTTCTCTCCATTCTTATACTGCAATATTCTTCGAGGTGGTTTCTTCTGACCCGGGAAAATGGAGGGGATTGCTCCTTTCTTCAGTTCTGGCCTCCCTCTCTCAATTTTCACTTCAGTTCCTCCAATTAGATGGTTGTAGTAAAGTTCCAGTTCTTCTGGTCTGAAATGTGCTTTGCATACTCGGTGCTTTGCCTTTAATTCTTTGCCATTGCTGTAAGGTCTCAAGGCTACTTGCCATTGCCATAGGAGTTCAGGATCCTGGAACAGAAAAAAAATGATATTGATCAGTACCTATATGGAACAACCGGACATATTTTACTCTGAGCCAAAATTTGGGGTTGGCCTTCTTCTTAATTAGTATAGGTTGTCAAGAAACAAATATCAGAGATTTTACTTGACAAACACACAAACATATACAGCATTGCTAGGAGACTAAAGAATTCGAGCCTTTGTGGCAAAGACAATACAGAAGTAATCAATAACACCACAGGAAGGTAATTATATAGTATCGGTCCCCCTCACGATTTTGTCCCCTTACCTTCTAAAAAAAATGTTTTGAGGTTTTTTATGGTTAATATTTAGAAATGATAGTCTAAAAATCAAAAAATCGTCTAAAAATCGTCAAAATAATAGTTTGTTTACATGAAAAGAGTGAGGTTAGGTTGAACAATGTGCTACGAGAGACTTACCTTAGGCACACCAAAAGTGGTATTTTTTGGAAACTTGTGGGATTTACACCCATAAACAAAACATTTGCACACCATTCTGAATCTTTAAAGTTGTACATAAGATGATGGAAAAAAATAACATGAATTTTTGAGCACTCAGACGTTTGTTTGGTACACATGGGATGATGGGAAAATCGGAAAATCGGTGCCTTGTTAAAAAAACACGAACGAAAACAGCTGCCTGCCCTACGTTCAGTTCAGCCAAAGGTCTCGATTCGGGTCGACGGGGCCACCGAGTTGAGCCTCTGTGGCGGCCAATCAGCGACAAACTTGAGTTCCGGCATCACCCGAACGTTCGCAGCCGCTGTTTCTGATTGGCTTTTTTGGTGCCCAACTCGGTGGCCCCGTCGACCCGAATCGTCAATAGCCTGCTAGCTGAGGTTTCTGTTCCTGTTCACGGGATGTGTAGTTTGATGTCACTTTACGATTGTTTTTAACGTGTTATTACGGTTTTATGTAGTGGAATTCGCCGATACTCCCCGATTGTTTAAATTTTAAGCTTCCTATTTGAGCGAAATTTTCGTAATTTGTAAGGTTTGACTTGGGAAACAGTGTGAGTGTTTTCCTGGCTTTCCACAATTCAACTCTTTTTGATGGCGTTTTGTTCTAAACGTTATCGTTACCTTAATTTTTATGCATTTGTTTAAAAGTTTACCTTGTCATTATTAAAGGTAGAGTTTAGAGTATCGTTAAGTTTGTCGGTTGTCTTGGTGATAAGGTTATGACGTCTCGTTCAGATTGAGTTTAAGTGTATTTTTAGTGACCTAAAGAACTTTCTGATTGGGTATTTTGTATTTTTGTCTGCTTTTAAAAACATCGAAAGGAACATGGCTGTTGTTTTGCAGCGCAGCGCAAGTCTGCAACGTCTCGTCTGAAAGTATGAGTCTCAGCTGTGATCAACAGACCCGAATCTGACATAACCTCTGATCTGCGACGAATTTCTACTCAGTGATTTAAATTTGAACTGTTATTCGGGCTGCTTCTGCATCGATTGCGTTAATATTCAGAATTCAGTGACATGACTAAAATAGTGCGGGACAGCAAACGAAGGAATATGGATGCTGTGCCAAGGTGATGTGTGATTGAACACCCTGTCCATTGTTCACAAACAGTCAAAGATAATGGAGAAATTTGCTGTAGACCTTGATAAGGTCTTGGATGAGCTGGAGTTTGATGAAGGTAACTATAAACTTAAAAAAGAAAAATCATTTGTGTCTGGTGTCTGTTATCCCCATGAATGTAATCTCTCGTAAAGTCCTATCTGCCACCCTCTGTCCAGTTAACCTGCTTTAGACTTTGCACTGCAATTTTTGGTTTGATATGGCAGATTGACTGAGCTGCTTCATTTGTTCTTTACCATGGGCATTTCCATGGATAACATGCTGGTGAAGGTGAGGTATTTCTAAAGAAATTTTCTATTTTAGAAGCAAATCCTTTACAAAGCGTTGTTCTTTTCTCATGAGTGTTGGAATCTCCTCCTTTCACCTACCAAAGTGCTTTGTTCTTTACAATTTTGGTGTGCAGTGCTTTCTGTAAACCTCTAAACTTTTCTTCAGTTGGTCAAAGTCTGCTTATTGTGTCATTACTATGTGTCTCTCCACAATGTTAATGGAAGTTTTCAGGAGAGATTTTAACTAAATCTGTGTTAAATTTACTATTGATTTGTTCTAGTTTTTTTATTGTGTCTTTTTTAAATTATAGTGTTGGCATTGTTTTCAGACCAGGCAGAGAATGCCATCTCTGGTGGGAAATTTATGGTGCCTTCCAACAATCAGGTATGCAAAAGTCACCATTTAAAAAACACAGTTTGAAGTTCAGTTGTGGTATATATCTGTTGAAGAAAGTAGCTTATGTCCAAGTACTCAACAATACCAGATATCTTGTTATTTTACATTCCTATTTATTTTCTTGCCTAGATGGCTCCTCTGAAATTTTGGAAAATTGGAGCTGTCCAATTCAGCCCTTTTCAAAGTGCTGCTT
>Ga0058701_10002341_pt1 | contig 14267 bp, 23 predicted proteins | sample AgamicOrMae_FD_97039 | JGI IMG/M metagenome (GOLD analysis project Ga0058701, IMG submission 97039) | Agave microbial communities from Guanajuato, Mexico - Or.Ma.e | ecosystem: Host-associated > Plants > Phyllosphere > Phylloplane/Leaf | place: Guanajuato, Mexico | collected 2012-06-04 | reverse complement strand
GGGGATGGAGAGGGCGGAAGTGGGTGGCGGGGTGGGGGAGGGGAGGGGTAGCACCTGTATGCGCGCCGTAGTGACGTTGCCCAGCGCGTCACCACCAACTCAATTCAATCCATGCCGGCCTAATAAGTTAAGGGCACAGGGGCCAACAGTGGACGCCCCTCTTACATACCTCTCCCCGCTTCAGCCCCAGTCTCACCTCTTTCACACACGTTCGTGGAATGAGCTTAACTTGCTCTGAAATGTTTGCTAACTTTTCTTTACTTCAGCTAAGGTAACCATTTCGGGATTATTCGTGCGGGGAAACATTAGTTTCGGCTCGTATATCCTCATTGCTTTGGCGAGAGTAGGAGGGGAGGTCAAAAGACAAGCTGGCCGGTGGGCATTCGGGATCGAGGATGGCAACGCTTTTTTACCGGAGGCGCATGTGCAGACTTGCGTGAATTCAATGCCCAAAACTAATGTTTCGGGTTGCTAACCGCTGCCTATCAGACGATTTCGGCTTTTTCTTTTTTTATACCCTTTTTTTCTTGATTTTGGACACAAGCAATTATTGTGTCTTGATCGACGATCTCAACGTCCAGGAGGGAAGTAAAATCGGGTAATTTGTTTTCGTTTTTAAACAATGCTACCAACACAATCGGAAGAAAAAATGTCCGCGGTCAGCCATTATGACCTCGACTGCACTGTACGATTACTGAAGATGAGCACAGTACGATTAATTAAAAATAACCCATACGTATTCGAGCTATCTTGATCACTGATCTCTCCCGGAATCTCATTTTCGCCGTTTCATTAATAGAACCCTCCCACCGTGGATCGAGGAGTCGTGTGTGCTCTATATCGTGCTTAAATGCTCGAACTCTCATTGGGGCAATGTATCATTTGTGGAGAGTCCTCGACGGTGACTGACCTTTAAACTTACGTTGCATCTACTTAATAAAACTTGTTAAAATCTTGTCACGTCAACTTGTAATACTGTCATAAAGTAGGAAAGGTTTAATACGTTTCCGTCCAGGTGTGTGATTTAGAGCCGACCAGAATTACTCCAGAAAAATCATTTTATGCATAAATATTTTTTTTAATCATTTAATAACAAACTGTTGTGTATAAAATGATTCAACCTCGAAAATCCGTTTTGTTCTCTCATTGTAAAAAAGGGAACTTGAAGATGTTCATGAGACAAATTTTGGTCTCTACTTCAGGCAGTAAACGTTTATCCTACAACGTTAGTGACGTGGCCTTAACCGGAAACATTCTTCTGGTGTTGCCGTGTATTCCCCACTGTTCTGCCACAGCCCACTACACTATTGTAAAGGTTCTGTTTGACGGACGTTCTCACAGTGTCTCACTGTCGTCATGGCCCTGACTGAGCGGAATCGCCGATTTCAATTTTTCGCGAGGTTCAATTTTCGGGCTTGGAACAAAATGCAAATTACGGTATGGTACGGTGCATCTACAGAATTACCTACAGCTCTTTTTTTCGTCCTAAAGCTCAGTTTAAATCACGCGATAACTTTTTACTCAATTTTACTCTTTTTAAAAGATAGTCTTTCTAAATTAAAAAAAAAGAAAAAAAATATTTAGGTTTCTGGACAAAAAATTAATGGGCGGTTGACTCTTTTTGCGTTTTTGAGTGACTGTGTGCCTGTCTCAATTTTGCTATTAGATTTTTTTCTCCGTTACCAATAAAGAATGCATCTTTTGGAGAAAATGTCCCTTTTTACTTTTAAAAAAAAATACCGTTGTATTTTAGATAGAACGGTATTTCAAACGAGTAAGTGGCGTATTTCCGTGACATTTCAATGAGCGTTTGAATCCCGTTTCCTTGATCTCTTGCAAAAAATTAAGATACTTTAATATCCAATTATTTTTACTTTCATTGCGGCGATTTTAAAATTTCGAAGTGACGCGATACTCTACGTTCCTGTCATTTCAATTATTTTATTATTATATATTTTTGAAAAGGCATTTTGTGATCTGTATAAAATCAGAACAATCGTAAGGATAAGCCTCAAATTCTACATTCTTTCACGTAATTCAGGAATTTCCCAACGGATAAAAAATCTGATATCATGTACAAAAATTTATTTAACAGACGATTGATAGAAATTAAATATTTTAAGTGATATGCCTACATATTTACAATCCCAGACGTTTTGGAGTTTTCCTGTAAGCGGATGGTGTTCCTGGCTCCATTCTCCCTGGTGTAAGAATATTGGATCTAAAATAAAAAACATAGAGAAACATTGTAAACTCGCGGGTTACAAAATTGGAGGGAAAGTACCGTTGAGGATGCTTACTTGTTTGCACCTGCAAGCGCCTTCCTTTCCTGTTCTTCTTTCCTCGCTTTGATCTCCGCTTGCGCAACCTTCATCTGCTCCTCCATTTCAGCCAAATGCTCCAAAGCTTGGCGCCTGTTGGCATTCCCTGACCTGTTTGTCTCTTTGACCGAGAAGAACATCGGACCCAGTTCTGCCAACCATTGGCCATCCACGGCCGTCACGCACTGCATGTATTCCTGAACAGATAGTGTTAAAGTCAGTTGGCTATCCTGCTGCTCACTATGCATTAACCACTAATAGCTTCAATTTTCAATAAAAATCCAGAGGTCAACCTTGTTTACAAATAATATCATACGCTAGTTTAAGTTTGCTCCCCAACGCGAATACCCATTTATTATAGATCGCTTTGAAGGGAAAAAAAAGATAAGTCGCCTTGTGGCAGGTAGCTATGGTTAGAGATTTATCGATCTGAAGTCGCATTAGATTTCGCTCTTTCAATTCGTCTTGAAAGCTCGCAATCCGCGTAACTATTTCGGTTCTTTTCGATCTGATTTAAATATTCACGTTTTAAAGAAAGGGTTACAAACAAGATTATTTGCAATTTTGCCTTTTAACTTAATTCAACATTTACATGTTTCCGATTTCGACGAAACATTTGGTGCTGACTAGCTTTGTTTCAATCACCGCAACCCATTTTGGATAGATTTTAATTAGTACATCCCTCAAAAAAGGTGGTACCACAGTGGAAAATTGCAGAGTTATATCTTTAAACCTTGTCGGGTTCTTCCTAAATTAAAGAGCCTTGCCAAAGTTATCTGTTGAAGGCATTGTTACCTTGGAGGTCATGATGAGTTCGTGATACACCACGTAGTCTGGGGTGAAACCCATCCCAAACAATGCGGAGGTAGGATGGAGATGGCACGGCATACCCGTCCGGCAGTTGACGTACTCGCCGATACCCTTCAGCCGAGCAGCTTGGTGGAAATACGCTGGAGGAGAAATAAGAAAGCACATTAACTTCCGATACCAGTTTTGGCTTGAAACAAAAAGTCGCGGAAAACCTAGACTGAAAAAGCCCTCTAAGAGGTACTGTCGCTGGATAGTAGCAAATTCTTCGAAAATAGTTTTGGCTTGATGACCAATTCGCGCTTAATAAGCCAAAAAACTCTACATCACTCTGCCGAGCTAAGATTTTTTGTTGTGTTTTTTTTCGCACGGTCGATATTTTTATTTTTCTTTGCAACAATGAGCTTGCCTAACCTACGTTACTCTTTCCTCTCAGTTGAGGCGTCGCGTCGGTGAGGTTGAGGTAGTCTAACGTAAGCTTGATGGACTGAATAAACGACCGCATTGGCTGCGAAAGGTGGCTTGTGTTTCGGGAATACAAGTGAAATAAATACACACCTGAGCAGATGCATTTCCGAATAATATCCCAGTTGGTACCGCAAGATATGCAATCCAACTTTTGTTGGTCAAGAATATCTTTGAGCTGTTGCCTCACTTCGCGAACTTTCCTCATCGCTTTCACGTGGATAAAATGTTCGTTACACCACGACGCCGAATAGCTGAAACAAAAACCATTCGATTAGTTCGATTCGAATATCAACCCGAAGCGAGTGGATCAAAGGAGACTAACTTGTTTTGGCGCCATTGGTTGTAGACGTTGAGATACGTCAGATGGTCAGATTCAGGTACTTGGAATTTTTCGCGAACTCCGTCGGCTTCCTCTTCACGTCCCTTTGGACGATAAAATATTGAAGGAACGGAGAGCATTGAAACTGCAAAAAGATGAAAATAAAAATGCTAATTTAAAGTTCCCGCCGTATAACAGCTCCCATTTGCAAATTTTTCCGTGGTATCTGCATCTTTTGCAAAGTTGAATCAACCGTGTAGAGTCCAAGATCTTTAAAGAGAACTTTGTCTTTGAAGCATGTCACTCACCCCACCCACTTATGGGGTCAAATCATCATTTAACACGAAAAAAAAATCACTAAATGAAGTACGTTGAACTACCGCGACCTAAATCAATGTAAAAAAAATGAAAAAATCCTACAATATAATTTTAGAAAATTTTAAGCCTTTTTTGTGCTATATTTTATAAACACATTTTTAATCGATTCAGGGAAGTCCCGCGTTAATAACTCACCAATAATTAGAATATCGGCTGTGCATCCCATCTGTGTTGAAACTATCAGCATTTGGCACTGCGGGGGATCCAAGGGGAATTCAGCCATTTGCCTCCCTAAAGGCGTAAGAGCCCCTGTGTGATCCAACGCTCCCAATATCCAAAGCTGATACAAGGAGTTGAGAATGTTATCCTGGAAAATTCGATACAAAATAACGACATAAATTCCAATCCGCAAGTTTTCTTTCACCGATTTTATCCTAGGGCTACCATCAGCCCTACCCAGGTTTTCACGACGAAATTTTGTGATTCAAGCGTTCTCTCGACGTCAAGTATGTCTATACCGAGACTTCATCGATTTCAAAATATCTTTTCGCAACATCTTTTTTTTTCTTAAATTATAACTTCCAACACTCCGTAGGCTCGAATCCCTTAGATGTGATGCAAAATTATTACCTGTGGAGGAGGATCCATGAAATGGAATTGAAGTAAATCTTGAACGCCAAGAGATTTCAGAAGAAGAACGGTATTGGCTAAATTGGTTCGCTGGATTTCTGGAACTGTCGTAACTAAGAGCTCATCTTTGTACTGACGCTCGGTGTACATCCTGTTCGAAAGTAAAAGACAAGTATTAGTTTATTGATGATACTCGAAAAGATAGGAAAGTGACTAATGGAGCCCGGCTAATCAGTCTTCTCTGACCAATGCAATTAATCAACAAAGAAAATCTCCACGTAACAAAAGTATTCAAAATAAATTTACGACCTAAATTATAGCTGAAGCCGGGATTAAATTAGATCCTAAAACTTAAATATTAAAAACCATTAAATATTTGTTTTTTTAAGTAAACATTTCGAATTGAAGGATTTGGGCACAATTCGGTTAATAATGTTTGGAAAAATTAGAAAGTTGTTTTGTTTGAAGATATTTCTTACCGGAAGCACTGCCCTGGACCTGTTCGTCCAGCTCGGCCGGATCGCTGATTAGCGTTGGCCTGGCTGATAGGATAAATCTGCAGGGCATCCATACCAATCCTTGGGTTGTACACTTTGAGCTTGCAGTACCCCGAATCGACCACGTACATAATACCATCCACTGCAAAGAAAAGCGGGTAAAAATGTAAGCGCGTTCGATGCGAACAAAGCTAGTTACGAAAAAAAAAACTTACCGGTTAGAGAGGTCTCTGCGATATTTGTAGCAACTACACACTTCCTGATTCCTTCAGGAGAGCGCTGGAAAATCTTGGCTTGGAGATCGGACGGTAACTGAGAGTAAATAGGCAGGATAGCCAACTCCGGGGCGTTGTCGATTTCGGCTAACCGTTCGGCCAACACTTCGCACGTTACTTCGATGTCTTCTTGTCCGGGCATGAAGATCAGGAGATCGCCTAAAAAAGCGAACAGCCATGTCATGCTGATAATACACAGTAAATTTGAACTTTGGAATTTTCCACTTTTTATGTTCTACCTTTAGCTGTCAGGGATCTCTCAAAATTCCGATTAGATGCAAACAAACAAACAAAAGTCGATCGGAAACTGAGATTTTCCGATCGCAATTTGAATCAGATTTCCAATCAGATTTGTCCCAATTTAACACCGCAATATCCTCCCGGAATTAAACCGGAATTTCCGACTTAGGCGGATGTAAGCGGAGTGTCATGCAAGATCCGTAACCTAACCAAAGTTGACCTAATCTAACGTGACCAAGCCTGAAGTCGCTTACTTCTCTTGTCGAGGGAAGTAAGCAGTACCAGGCTTGACGACAATTTAGGGGAGATATAAAATTAGACTGGGGTAGAACCTAAGAGGAAGAAAATTCTTCACTTGAAATTTACAGTGTAGAAAACTTTCTTAAAAAGAAATCCGATGAACCGATTGTAGCCTAACTTTGAAAAATAAACCAATTCCAAAGAACAAAAATAGTTGTGCGGTACTTTAAAAGATACTTGCCTTGATTAGGTTGGAGATGAACCTGTAAGGCCTGTTTGACCGCCGCGTCCACGTAATCTTCCACAGGGTTTCGGCTGAAGAAAACTTCAACCGGGAAAGTCCTACCAGGAATGGTGAAAGAGGGAACGTTTCCGAAAAACGTCGCGAATTTGTCTGCGTTCATTGTAGCTGATGTGACGATTAACTTTAGGTCATGGCGGCGAGCGACAATCTGCAAAAACAAACACTTGTTGACCATTTTGCGATAGATGACGGCTTTTGATTTCAATCACTAATTTTGAAGCGTAAATTAATTTGTTGAAGTTTCGGAACCCTGATTGGTTGTGGCTTACAGCTTGACTAATCAACAACCGTTTCATAAGGACTGTAAGCATCCGCCAGTCACGGGAAACATGAGACGTCAGAGGTTATCACCTTTCTAGAGTCTCTAAAGCAGACAGGGATTCTGTCGCCGTTTTCTCTCCAACTTACCTCTCGCAAAAGTCCGAACAGGACATCGGTGCTGAGTGATCTCTCGTGCGCTTCGTCCATGATTATAGCGCTGTAATTATCCAGATCCGATTCTCGTAGAGACTCTCGCAGAAGAATTCCGTCCGTCATGTATTTGATCACAGTTTTCTGAAAAACGGAATGTTGGTTTAAGTGAAATCACGGACTTATTTCCGGTTATTGAATGACTAAAATGTAGCTTACCTCTGAAGTGCAATCTTCGAAACGGATTGCGTATCCGACTTCGTCGCCGAGGGCTGTGCCCATTTCGTCCGACACTCTTTTCGCGACGGACATGGCAGCGACTCTTCTCGGCTGCGTGCAACCGATCATGCCGAACTTGCTGTATCCTTCCTCGTGTAGATACTGCGTCAGCTGGGTGGTTTTTCCACTTCCGGTTTCGCCGACGATAATCACCACGTTGTTCTCGCGAATGACATTCAATAACTGAAAACAAAAGAATTAATCGTTACGATACTCCGACTTAGACGCACTTATTCGGTGGATTTTGGGACCAATAAAAATTGCTCAGACCTTAAATATGCGTCGGGGACAAGGATAAAATGTCTTATGGTTGAGAAGAATCGCTGGCTGCTTAGGCAGGGACCCATTTACGCAAGGGAGCCCATTAGCCCATTAAATTCGTCAAATAGACATACAAAATGCGTAAAAATTAAGCGGTCGGAAAATTGAAGCTGAAGTATGAACCGATTTCATTGATGAAACATATTTGTGCTATAAAATATGAACTATGGTGGGTCCAATAGCCTGCTGGTGCAAATAGAAATCGATAATTCGACGGTAAAATCTGTCAAAGTTTTTATTGAAGACTTAAGTTTTTTAGATTGGGGAGTAAGGTGATGGGAAACTTACGTCTTGTCGAACAGCAAATACGGGTAAATAGCGCCTTTGCTCTAATATCGACTTCTTTTTAGCGAAATCGCTGACAGCCTTAGGAGTATTTTGCATGTGTTCCGCGAACTTCTGATCCGTTTTATAGTCCGCTCGATCGTCTTCGCCCATACGGACATCCTGAATACACAAAAACATATCTATAGAATTCAAGCACTGACGATATTATTCCTCTCTTACGAAATACTTACATCCTCTTCCTTCTTTTTTATTCCCATAATATTTCCAATTGTCGTTCCGCCTAATTCCCAGTGCTTTTTCTGAGCCTTTCTCCTTTCTTTCTGTTCACGGAAAGCTCTTACAAGAGCTGAACCTTTGCGAGCAGTTAGCGCCATATCTGACGTTGGATCCTGAAACCAATTCAAGTTTTTTTTTTTTAATTTTTTTTTTAAGGTGAAGTTGAAAACCATCTTTCAACGGTGCATGCCTTATGCTATTTACTACCGATAACAAGTAAGCGGCGTCAGGCTTGGACGCTAAAGTTTTTGTCAACTTATAGTTTGCCCAGAAAAAAATAATAATAAAAAAATGCAAGGAACGTACCCTGACGGGCACCACAGGCTCAGGCTGTTTCGTGAACACAATCCGACCATCCAAAAAGGGAGGCACGATGTTGTGGACCAATAAGTGCACCCTCGCCTCCCCTTCCTCTTCGAAATCCTCGTCGACGTCTACCGAATGAACCACACCGCTGGTCAGCATCCTGTTGCGCTCCCACAGCTCGTTATCCTGGAAAAGAGATGAACCATTATGTGCTCAAAAGTTTTCCTATTCCATAAAATAGCAAGATAAAGATTCTTGGCCGAAAATTTTGAAAGATGGTGTTTCAGAACTGATTTAGCACAGACTTTCGTTGTTCAGTCGAAAGTTGGGTCGAGAAAAGCCTGTTAGGATGAAACGGGTTAATACGCAGTTTAGAGTATCAATATTGTCTCAATTTGAATCCACCTCAAAGTTGGTTACCTTGTTAATCTGTCTTTGTTGCGCGGACATTCTTTTCTTCTTCCTCTGCTCCAGCTGCTCCTCTTTCTTCTTCGTGTACTCCTCACTGAGATTTGAAAAAGCGTTCTGGTTGTCATCGAACCCGTCGTCGAGTCCGTACCATTCACGATCCAGTCGCTTTTGTTCTTCTTCCCATAGCTGGCGGTCTTCGTCTTTAGCCCATTGCACTTCATCCTCTGGAAAAGCAAAAGTGTTGGCACGATTCTATTTCTGGTTCTGTTGTATTCTATCCTTGGTTCGTCAAAGATTAACGTAGTAAAAGTTAAAGAAATTAAAAAAAAAAAAATTCAGATGTTTGAGGGAAATCTATTTCGTGGGAAATGGGAAAAATTATAACTTACTTTTTCCTGGCATGGGCGTTGCGCCCGTCTTCTTCCGCTCCCTGGCCCAAGAATTAAACTTATGGGCAGGTGTTGCTCTGGGAGTACTGTCAACTTTATCGTTGCGTTCAGACCTAAAATAACAAAAAAAAAATAGTGAGAAATAACGTTTTTTAGAAATCTTTAATTTTTTTTCAAATTTTCGAGGTATTTTTTTACTTTCTTTTACCATCCAGATACTGAGACAAAATGTGTGTTTTTTTTTTTTGAAAGTGGTACACCCCAACGTAGTTCTAAACGGAGTTTTTCATCAATACGGCCTACATATTTTCAGATGATTCAAAAACTGTGGTTTGTGATCTTCGGGGAACTTTTTTACATTAATAATGTAAGCTGTAATGCAATAGTAGGTTACCTGTCATTCCTTCTTCTATTCGAACTTCGTTCAGACCAGTCATCCGAACGATGAACGTTCGGAGTCGGCAAATCCCAACTAGAATATCGATGTGGCGTGATTTCATCATCCTCTTCCCAGCTTGTCCTGATAAAACGAAGAATTCATTTATATCCATGTAACAGCGGAGGACTTTTTTCATCGGGGCTGATTAGAAAACACAAGCGAGCGTCGTTGTTGTACTCATCCTTACCTGGACGGAGTGTCCTTGCCTCTTATTTGTGGGGTCCTTGGTTCGTCCTTAAAGCGAGGGGTCTCTATCCAGGATCGCGATGAGCTAGGAACGCGGCGACTAGTATCGCCCCTGGCGCTGTAATCATCGGATTTCCTGTCGCCCTCTCGACGCCTCCTGTCTCTGTCTCGGTTTCTATCGCTGTCCCTGTCCCTCCCGCGATACCTATCTCTATCCCTCCCACGATCGCGGTCCCTGTCTCGGTCCCTATCTCTGTCTCGCCGTCTATCACCGTCTCTGTCTTTGCTCTTCGAGTCCTTCGTGGATGCGTGAACTCCTCTCTCCCTCTGCTTGATAGAAATCTCAAGTAATCTTTCCTTGGCAGCTTCAGAGAGACCCCCTGTGTGGGTTGGAGTTTCTTCCAAGGCAGACCGGTATTTCCTACAAAAATGCAGAGATTAAACAAAAGTTTATAAATCAAAAAAAAAGTGAAAAGTACCCCTAATATGAGTAATAAATGCAGGAGTAGATATGAGTCATCTGTACTCATGCAACTTAACTAATATTTCACTTAATTTAAAAAAAAGGGTTTTATTTAGACTATTTTCATTTACTTCCATGATCAAACTGTTTTGATATCAGGTTGAGGAAATCTTCAGTTCTACTTTATGGTTATGTTTCCTTATACTTTACCTTTCAACTTTGTGTTTCTTCTCAGAAATATTAACATCTTCAATTTCATCATCATCGTCATCATCTCCCGTATAAGACATCAGCTTGGATCTTTTAGCCTCAGTTTGTTCAATCTCTTCTCGCTCCTTCCTTCTTGCAGCTGCATAAAACATTTTAAAAGTTTTTTAAAAATTCTGGCAGTGTTGAGCAGAATCAATAACTGCAGTGGCCAACATATCCAAGCTGTCTGATAATTTTTTTTTTTTTTGTAACTTTGAAAAGTTAGTATTAACTTACCTGCTAACTTATCAAGTCCTAAGAGGGAGGCTTTAACTTCTGGCTTCTTAAAAACATCTTTATCAGGATTCTTTTTTCGGATAATCAGTCCTCCCTTAGACTCATTTACACCCTCCAAACGGTGGACACCATCGTTGTCTGATGACTCCATTTTTGCCTGCAAATCCAAACATGAGTGCAAATTGTGTTAATGTGTACTTTAATATGAATAGATTTGAAGCTCTGAACTGGAAACTTAGACAAGAACAATGCTTATTTCATTGTTTCCAAGCAAGGTGCCAGAAACGAAAATACGACTTAAGTCGACGTCTAGTTCAGTTGATGTACCCAACATGTTTAGTTCTATTCGCTACACCTTATTTATCACGTTCTCACGCATTTTACATTATTTTTTTCGTTGTATCTTGATTTTATTATTGGTAACGATACTGCAACGTAGGGTTAGACAACTAAAAATTTATTCATTACGAACAATGTCATGCTAAAAGAGAATCGTACTCACGCTCTAATTATTTCAAAGAATAATAATAGCAATAAGTAGCATAATTTTTACCCGCCGTTCGTGAAAAACGCGTCAAAAGTGATTATTTGTTTATCAAACCGGAGTGAACATAACCAAATCTTGACACGTAATACGAGCACCTTGGAGGCCAAGTTGTGCAACTGTGAAGCTACCTGGAAGTAAGTTCTTGATAAGAATCTAAGAAACGCCTGGGACGTGTTTTGAATCTCTTAATATGAGAGTTCTTTGGCGTTTGTTTTAAAAATGTACTGTACTGAGTTTCTTCCTTTCAATTGCAGGAATGTCTCCAACTTCATAACCAACAAATAGCTGTACGAAGTTGGTCCTCCTGTTCTGCTTTGTAGTACAATTTTTAGCCGTAGAGGGCGCTTTATACGATTTTAACTTTTCGTCTGCTGCGGCCGTGGTGTTTGTTTACCTTCATGACTGGACTTTGTACATTTACCTGTGTAACCCTGACTGCCGGTGCACATCAAAGTCCTGCTGAAGTGCTAATCATGAATGTAAATTAGAATCTCTCTAAAATTTACGTGGCCAAAGAAAATTCTTCAGTGATCCTGGTAAGTATGTGCTTTTATGGAATCATTTTCCCGGAAATGTTTTATCATGATTGAGTGAACCGATACCTAAGGATATTGCAAAAATAGCCCGTATTCTAATAATCTTAGCTTAAGCACTGTCGTTTCATTCTATTTCACGTTGTTTCGTAAATTTTACAGTTATCTGTTCAATGGCAGTACCTCTATAACAAAGTTGTTCATGTTGAGGCTCTAGCTAGAATTGAACTGTTTTTCTGTGTCCTTCACAGTTACTAAATTAGAGAGGAGGCCATCAAATTTTCTTTTAATTATGTCCTTTTTTTCTGTTGATAGAAATGGTCCAAAGTTCTCTTGCTTGAAGACACATATATGAAACTTAACATGTCCCTCCAGATTGGCTTTTGAGGGTTATCAAGAAACGTTTGTTGTCAGGGAATGTGCTTACACTGAGAAAGTTCTGAAACCTCCATAGTGATTTGAGCTTCTTGCCAGCACTGGTAAAGTCTGTTATGCACTTTCACTTTTGTTGGGCAGGTGATTTCAACCAAGTAAAAATGTCTTCCAAGCCTAGTCTTCTATCATACAATACTCTAGTCCATGCAGTTGCTGGTGCAACGGTAAGTACATTTTCTTGAAAATCGGATTGAGAGAATACTTGCAATATTGTTGCACACCCTTGTAAACTATGACTAATGTGTGAACTAATAGTATATTTTCTCTTTTGATTTCAGGGCAGTGTAGTGGGTATGACCACTTTCTACCCCCTTGATACAGTCAGATCAAGATTACAATGTAAGTAGTACATCCATTCATTTTAACCTAAGTTGCTCTATAATTTTATTTCTTTTACAATTTTACCTGTCCTTTCCTTCTTAATATATTATTTTAAGTTGTGTTTGTTTGCTTATCTTATGAATCAGTGCTTTTGCGTTCCAAGATTACACAAAAATCAGTTTACATTCTCTGTAGTCCGTCGTATGATCGCCGTTGTTCGTGCATTTCATTAACATCGACGTTAAAACAATTTGCATTCGACTCAGAATTTTTCGTATTTCTGCAGCGTGATTGGAGATACCTCCCATCCCCCACTCCCGCGCGTCATCCTCTCAGTCAGTGATTTTTTTTTTTAATTTATGTACATACAAAATTTAGAATTGATATTTCTATCACAATTATTATTCACTCTTAGTGCCACTTTTAGATGTAGTTTTTACCAACTTTCCAACTGATGGTAAATTTTATTGCTAATGAACGCGTTTTCTTTTTTGCAGTGGAGGAAGGTCGACAGGCGAAAAATACTGTGGCTATGATAATGGAGCTGGTGGAAGAAGAAGGATTGTAAGTTTCTCTCCAAATAAAATTCTAACTTCAATGCACAGTGGAGGGCATAAATGGCTTGACAGTGAGTTTTTGTTGCTTTGAATTTAGGTTGGCAACACAATCAAAATCGACTGGAACGCGGAAACACCTCCATATCTAAATACATTATTTGTACCAACGCAAAATAAGAAAAAAAAATCAGTCATTTATGCCCTCAGCTGTACTCATTTTTAGAAGCATCAGATTGACTGTTCAGTTTGTTAGGTGGTCATTGCTTTTAAAGGAAAATCCCCTATCAAGAGAAAAAATATTTAAAAAGGAAAAAAAAAGGAGAAAAAAAAATTGCGTTATGTCCGAGTTCGTGAATGTTGTAAAGGTCCTAAACATGATTCTCAGAAAGCCCGGAATAAGCGTACTCTTTTTTGTCATTTGTTTTTATTCTTTCATTCCTTTTTTTTAATGATTTAGCATGTAGACGGATGTTCTAATCGCTAAAAAAATTTTGACGTGAAGTTAGCATATTCTTTTCGGTTGATCGTATCTCCAAGTAGCGCAGTTCTAGATTTAAAAAAAAATCCTCGACTAGTATTTAATTTTTGGCACTGTATAGTTTTTTTTCTTCTTCTTAAAAATGAATGAATTCTTTCGTCCTTGATTTTAGTTCTGTCAGTTACCTGAGATGCGTCTTTACTAGCTCGCCGTTTTTCTTGGGAACTCTTGATTTTTGCTTAAACGATTATTTAAGGCCAACCGAGGCTCGCTTTGATTCTTTTTAATGATTTTGTCAAAACACGTATTGTTTTTCCCTACTGTACACCGAGGAAATCCGGTATTAATATAAGGCTCACAGATGGTAAATTTTGTATTTTTGATTTTTCTTTCAGCTCTACCCTATACCGAGGAGCTGTGCCCGTGTTGAAGAGCATATGCGCTTCCAATTTCGTTTATTTCTATGCGTTTCACGGCTTAAAGAACAAATTCTCATCAGGTTCCCAAAGTGCTCTACGGGATCTGTGCCTAGCGTCCGTTGCAGGTATTATCAATGGCAAATAATCGATAGTTTCAAAATTTTGTGCGCAAGATTCGTGATCGACCTGAGAACACTGTAGTTCGATTTCATAAGTCGGATTCTCAACCGAAATTTGAGTCGTTGAGCTGTTAACTTAAACCTTAAGATTTCTTCGTTTTGTAACATGGCTCCGGTACATTTC
>Ga0058701_10002340_pt1 | contig 14268 bp, 13 predicted proteins | sample AgamicOrMae_FD_97039 | JGI IMG/M metagenome (GOLD analysis project Ga0058701, IMG submission 97039) | Agave microbial communities from Guanajuato, Mexico - Or.Ma.e | ecosystem: Host-associated > Plants > Phyllosphere > Phylloplane/Leaf | place: Guanajuato, Mexico | collected 2012-06-04 | reverse complement strand
GGATTTTTTCCGTTAAAATACGAAATTTCAAGCTTTGAAAAATGCCTAAATTATTATATTTCAGGTTTCCAGAGGGGTAATATTTTTTAAATTGTTACAATACTGAACTGAAAAGATCCTCTTAGATAAATTTTTCTGTTTCCGAACGGCATCGCTGGGTGGTAGTGGGTGAAAACCGCTTCTGGTTCCTAAAATTTGAATCCCTACCTTTCCAGACTTATGCCGACAATGCCGGGTCTATATGGATGATCCGCACTTCCCGCATCATGCTTCTAGCATTGCGGAAATGCTCGTTCATCAGTTTGATGCCGATGTCGAGATTCTCACGCGCAGAGTCGCGTCGAAGACCTGGGACAAGGACCGCTCTACGAAGGCGCTTATGGATTGCCGCGCCCTGCTTGTAAGAGCTTCTGAAATCATGTCGAGGGAGTGCTACACCATGGAAAGAGCTGCCCTCGAACAAAGGATTCTCTTGAGCAGCTTCGGGCTCGGAGCTTGGGCTACTATTGAGGGACTCGATCTTCCTCACAACTAGTGTTCTATCGATTTTTTTTTTGATTTTTTTTTTTCGTTTTTGTACGTTTTTAGACTCTGTACTTGCTTTTTAATTTACCAAGTCGAAAGAAGTCCAGTGTGCTTCACGTTTTTTTTAAATAGTTTTTAATTTTTTTATAAGAAGAACGTTTATTTTGGCTTTTTTTTTACGAAGTTTAGGGACTTCCGTTGCCGTGATGTATCAAGGTGACTGCAGATTCAGTGTTTGTTGTTTTTTTATTCGTGCGAGAGAAAACCGTCTTTAGTTTGTCTCATGTCGTATTGGTAAGGTTAAAGAAAGCAAAGCTCATGTGAAGTATCGTACCGGTCCTAAATTTACAGATATAGTACGATAAATTTTCTTTCAGGTAATGGTCAAATAGATTTTTTTCCCCCAATTCGGTACTTTGTAATTGTGCTTCAGACCTACCCGCTGTCATTAAAAAAAAACAGCTGCAACAGGCGCGTCATTGAAGGTACTTGCTTCAGCTGTCAAATAATCAAGGATAATGCCCTTTTTCAGGGGATTTTTTTTTTTGTTTTGAAGTTTCCAATCTGTTGGTAAGGAAACCGAGATGGACAAAGCCCCTGCAGACAGCGGTATAGGCAACATGAACACGTCCGAGTTTGGATGGAAGCCTATCCTCTGCAAGAGGTGCTGCTGCTTTTTATGTCGATCTAGCAGCTACTCGATGTAATACGGTAGTTTAATCTACTTTTGCTATCTTAACAGGAGAAGTGCATTTCATTCAATAATTGCATTCCACAATCTGATTCAAACTGTTGAGGGTCGCTAGAGCTCAAAGATTAAATAAAGTGCTGCTTTCTTGTCGTAAACACACTTGTACAGTCCCAAACCTTTTCTCCTGGTTATTACCAAACTAGATTCACGTTCGGTTTTATATTTCAGGATTGAGGATGCAGGTGCACGCAGTTGCAATCACATTTTTGTCGCTTTATCATGATATGCTAATGAAAGTAATATTAGCTTTACCGGAATAAAACATGAGCTTCATAAGGAAATCTTGCCGAGGTAATTTCCCCTAGAGCCCTGTAAAGTAGAGAGGTTTAAATAAAACCTATGGCCTTCATGTTGAGCCCCATTTTCCTGTAAGGCATACAATGGGCTCTTCGTGGCGGAGGTCACCATTCGCGCCTCTCTTCTTTTCAGGGCTCTAGTTTCCCCAATATATCAGTTAATATATGACGTCATTGAATCCATAAATTTTGCCGAACTCCACGAATTTTATGAAGTCACAGGCAACTTTGAACTCGGTTTCAGGGCGATGGGCTGATTGTGTCTAGGTGGTGCTTTTGACTTTTCTTGTCATTTTTTTAGCTCTGTCTGACCGCTATATCGATGAAAATTGGCCAAATACTTCTAGTGAAGCACGTTTTTCGCTGACGACACGCATTTTATTTTGAAGATTAGTGAAGGCAGAAAAATCAACGTAGCTTGAACTCTGGATGTGGTTTTGGCGGGAAAAGTGATATCGGAACTAGGATTAGCCTATGTATGTAGCTAGAAAGACGACCTTGTTGGTGAACTTTGAACGGCTGCATTTTTTTACCTCTTTATGTTTCACCCCGGTTTTATTTCTTCTTTACAATACGAGGATTACATGCAACTCGTAGGTTAACCAAGGTTGAGCGCTATGTGCTTCACTGTGCACGGCTGTCGCCAAGCCTGACGCAAACAAAATTAATGTCAGTCAATCCAATGAGAGGTTATGCATCGGAACCTTTGCACTGCGCGACATAGGCAACCTTAAATTTCTATGGCCGAATCGTCGCTACATGTATTTATGCTAAGTACTGCAATGGCCCTTAACTTGAGTAATCCGAAGACGGTAATATTGTTATTTGAAAAGTTAAACGCGTTTTAAGACAAAGTCCGGAAGTCTTGCATCACCATGACCTTATTTATGGTTTCAAAATCACGTTATTCATTCTAATGTTTGTTTTGGCTAATTTGATTAGCGTAATACTGTGCGGTCTAAAATTGAATACTCTTTAAAGTACTGTACCGTAGTTTCATCGTAACGATAAGATAACTCACAAACACACATCGCGAAAACTTCTTTATTTGTTCTTAATTGCCAGCGATTCTGCAGAAAACGCAAATGATGGTATAAAAATTAATTTTTACACTCAGCCCTGAGACAGCTTTTTAGCTATAATAGCCTGGTCTACACAGCGTTAGTTTCCAAGCAGTCATTAACGGTGGTGAGAGAACGAGTCAGCTTTGGAACGGACTATGTATAACTAGGCAGCTGCCTGACGGCGGCGTTTAGAGTGACAAGATTAAGTGTCTCTTAGCGCTTCATTATAGGTCAGGGAGATGCGACTAATTGTAAGCAGGAGAGAGGGGGAACAATCCAAACTCTTAAAAATACAGTACTCACGATAGCACAGATTCGGTGACAATCTTGGAATACTTCACGATATCACCACTCACGAAGTTTTACAGCGATGTTTGTGTCAAGTGTTCCGTGTTTCTTTCTTTTAACATATATTTTAGGTGCTTTTTTGTTATACCGGTAGTTTCTAAAATCTTCGAGGTACTGATAATACATGTTAAATCATGGGATCATCGGCTAATCGCATATCGAAATCTCGTGGAGGCTAGCTTAAAGGGTTTACCTGTACGGTGTTATTACGGTACCCAAATCGTTAAACGTCAAATGCCCTCTTACAACCAACCGTTGAAATGTCTGGATATTGAAATCAGATTCTTGGTTCGATACCACTAAACAGTCTTAGGAAAGTAAATTACATTTTAATCTCGGTCACATCCTCTTCCTAGCTTCGGGCCGCGCTCCAAGTTCGAGCCGCGGTCTATATGAGCACTAAAGTCCACTGTTAGCTATTTTTGTCGAAATCATTTACAACTAATTTCTGAGCTGTAGGATATTTCATCTCAAAATTTTCTCTCGGAAGAGGAAAACAATGGGACCCACTACATGTTGAGAACGACCTTACTGTTGGATCTTCTTAAATGAATCTATTTGAAAAATCCGTATCTGGGCCAGCCGTGTTATGAGGGACGTATAAAGTTATCCAGATGACATCTTTGGTATAATTAAGGTTTAAAGTTCAATGGAGCATTTATTGACTGAAGTATGAATAGGGAGCACCGATAGCCGGGTTGCGAAAGGCGTATGGGAGGTCAAAAGCTCGAGCTCGTCTGTCTTTTAATGAATGCAAATCCACACATCTTCCAAGTCTCTTTTACAAATGTGAGTGTGGTACACACCGGGTTCACACAGTGAAACAGCGAGTGGGTTAGTGATAATGCTCTAAACATGATCCTCTTGTCTATCATTCTTGATAATGGTGACCTCTAACAAGTTTGTTCAAGGCAACGCGCGGATTTTTAGTGAGTAGCAGGTTATTGACATTTGAAGTTAATTAGTCGCTGAATTCTTTTCATTGAAGACGTGTTTGTGGAATAGAGGGTGTGGGGGTTGAAATCGTAAATTTAGGGAACCTTGGCGATTTGCCAAGACTGTTTCTGGGAATAAGATTGCATGAGATTAACGGCGTAACGGAAGGTGTCTACGATTTTATATCGCAAGTAATCGTAAATCTCAGCCATAAAAAAAAGAAAGAAAAAAAAGGGATTAAATTTTTTCGGCAATCTAAAAAAATAATAAATATATAAAAGCTCTGGCACCATAGACTAAGGGTTTGTTAGCCTATGGACTAGCCCTAGTATCATGCTAGTTGCTAGTAGGAAATGTTTTACGTACCGATATTTACTGAAAATGTGGGTATCTACAGTTCATGTCTTCATTATTAGTCGCCGGAGAGGGAACATCAAATCGTATACCGGTACCTACTTAAATTTGAATAATGTTAGACTGAACTGTTTTAAATAATATTCATTAACAAAAATAAATAGATGGAACCCCCTTTTTTTTGTATGTTTGGGGGGGGGGAGAGCGATACCCAGTTTTTATACTTTGGTTCAGCCGATGCAAAACACTGAATCGAAGGAATCAGTGGTTACCACGGATAGTAAGTACAGTACCTCTGACGAAATGCTACTGCCGTAAAGAGGTAACTCGTGAAGTACCTAAGATACGTCTCCCACAATCTTATCAGATAAGCTGTACTGTACGCAGAGTCTGTGGTACACTACCTGTACTATTCAATCACTGTAGTACCTTCACGTCAACGTTAGCGCACATTAAAGGCACAAGCGTTTGAGGGACTGCGTACTTTCGGCGACTAAAGTCAGAGGAAAACATCGAAGAAGCATTTCTTGGGAAACACAAGTGACACAGGCGACGTAATCTGTCTCAATCAACGTGTTTTAAAATCTTTTACTTTCCCGGTGTTATTGTGACATGTGAGTTTGTAATTTCGTGTTGCGGCGGCGCCTTGACGAGGGCGTTTTGAGGGCGGCGGAGGGGAAGTGAAACATCTTTTGCCAACACGGCCAAGGCAGTGGTTCGACAGAAACCCCGACCGAGAGTTGTGGGGTGCTGAGACGAATTTATCCACAACTGTTTTTGACTTCCTGAAGCAATGGCGTACTGTATGCGAGTTTTGCATCGCCAGGTAAGAAAGGGAGTTATTAAATTCATGCAACGTAAAGAAATATTCTCATTACATGGCTCCTTACGTGTGCCATCAAACTTATGGGTTGCCCTTTATATAGGTTGGGTCGGACAGTGAGGTTGGATGTAGAGGTCATTCTTAATTCATGTGGATACGCTCTGACCTCTAATATTCTTGCCCTTGCAGATAACTTATCGTAGCTATTACTCTTTCTAATGAGGGTACCCTTTTGTGCCAACAATGACAGTATTATCGCATCTCTTGAGGCTTCGCAGCCGGTAGCTCAAAAAAGCTGTCATAAACTGAGCTTAGAGTCCGACCGTCAATGTCTCTCAAACTTTATAATATGTTAATTTCCAGAGACTGAATAGCACTTTCTTCATCATTTATAAGTTTCGCGATCGCAATCAAGTCCTAAATATTTTTACCCTTGCTATGAGAGCAATGCAAGCTCTAATATTGAGTGTTCTTACAGGGCTTCAGGGTTCTGTCCTATGATGTCCAACAAAGATGCTTCCATGTATCCCCAATCGCTGCCATGGCTTCAAAAGTGGCCATGAGCAAGCTAGAAAATGTCCCTCTACCGTACGAAAAATTAGTCAAGAATTTAGAAGTAGTCAAGAAGAGGTATGTACTAAATGATATTGTATAATATTAAAGGGTTGTAAGTCACCCTCTTATACCATATTTGAAATATTTTGCAGGCTCAACCGACCACTAACCCTCTCAGAAAAGATTCTGTACTCTCACCTTGACGAGCCCCAGACTCAGGACATTGAACGAGGCACAAGTTACCTCAGACTTCGACCTGATCGTGTGGCTATGCAGGATGCCACTGCTCAGATGGCTATGCTTCAGTTCATTTCATCTGGTCTCCCTAAAGTAGCTGTTCCTTCTACCATCCACTGTGACCATTTGATTGAAGCTCAGGTACTTTTATACTAACATTAATTATTTTCTTTATTCAACTGAAGCTCATCACAGGTAAATTTGTGCTGTAGGTTGAGGGAGTGAAAGATTTGGCCCGTGCCAAGGATATCAACAAGGAAGTTTATGGTTTCTTGAGGTCTGCTGGTGCCAAGTATGGTGTTGGCTTCTGGCATCCTGGATCTGGTATCATCCATCAGGTATGTCAGGTCTAGATCTCATCATAGTTAAAGGGAAAAATCCATGAAATCACTGATTGAATTAGGGAAGCAAATAAATCTTTCTGCTTTTTTCACAGATTGTACTGGAGAACTATGTGTTCCCTGGCCTTTTGCTGATCGGTACTGATTCCCACACCCCCAATGGCGGAGGCTTGGGTGGTTTGTGTATTGGTGTTGGTGGAGCTGATGCTGTGGATGTCATGGCTGATATCCCATGGGAATTGAAATGTCCTAAGGTAATGTACCAATGATGCTCTGCCTCTTGCTATCCCATTTTAGCTGTAATGAGCAGTATTAAACTAAGATTTATTACAGCTGTAGAAACATTTTTTGGCTTCAATAGCTTTCTGTCTCCAATATATTTGCACTCTAAAAAATCTAGCCTGTTTTGGTAATGGTTTATGTATTGAAGTTGGAGGTTATCAGTTAAATATTGAGAATCAAATAGAAATCTTTATCATGGGTGTTCACTTAATACACATATTTGTAAACCCCTTGTAAATACGGTCGTGTCGATATATGCAATCTCGAGTATATTTAATTCTCGGTGGTTCGTAATAATAATTTTTCCTTGATCCCGATTATGCGTCATGAGGAATTGTGCATGACGATTCCCGATAGTGCGTAGTTTTGTCCCTTGGATTTTGTACTATCAAGACAACTTTTATTTTTTTGAATTATCATTCAATGAATTTTCGTAATGCTTATACCTTCGATGGATCCTCAAAAGCAGTAGACACTGTTGACCAAGTTAATGCTCTTTGAGTCAAGGCTATAATCTATAAAAAAAATCATGATCTTGGCGTGATAGTGAAATCTCCGCCAATTAAGAAGCAATCATTATAACCACTTATTTAATTACTTCCTATTTTCGATCCGATTTCACGTACATTTTGACCAAAAACGCACAAGTGATCAGCTCATGAGGTTGAATTCTTTGATAAAACACTTGTATAGGAAATTTTATCCGTCCTGAGAACTTTATCAAACTTGTAGTCGTAGAACGTCTTCGTGTTCGAAATGTAACGCCACTGGATTAATTTTTAGGTTATCGGCGTTAAGCTGACGGGATCCCTGTCCGGCTGGACTGCGCCGAAGGACGTTATCCTTAAGGTCGCCGGCATCCTTACCGTGAAAGGAGGTACAGGTGCCATCGTCGAGTACCACGGTCCTGGTGTCGACTCCATCTCGTGCACCGGTATGGGTACCATCTGCAACATGGGTGCCGAAATCGGTGCGACCACCTCCGTCTTCCCTTACAACACAAGGATGGCCGATTTCCTGAAGGCCACGGGCCGAGGAGATATCGCCGCCGAGGCTGACAAGTACAAGGACGTGTTGTTCACCGCCGACTCTGGATGCCATTACGACAGGGTGAGTATTGGCAAGTTTTTGGGGGGATTTAGAATTTTTTGTTTGAAGCTGGGGCTTAATTTCTTCCGGGCCGGGGAGATCTAGAGGGAAGTTGTTCGATTCGGAACTGCCCCGTCAACATTACGACCTAAACGTACTCGACCTTACCTTACTTGACCCGACTTTACTGGATCTAACCTTACTAAACGACTTAACCTTACAAGACCTAATTTTTCTAAATGTAATCTTTCTAGACCTAACCTTACAAGACCTAATCTTAGTCGATCTAACCTCACCCGACCTTGCGTTACCCGACCTAACGTTACCCGACCTAACCTCACCGGACTTTGGACTCTGTCCCCTAAACATTGGGAGTCGTCTTGCGAAGATTTATTTTCCCCTCCACAATTAACCTTACCGGATGTAACTTTACCCAACGTAACCTAACCTAACCTAACGTGATACAACCTAATCTAACTTGAGATATTCCAACCCAACCGAATCCAGCTGGAAAACCTCCTACCCTCAAAGAAAATCTGCCTCGTATCAGAACCTTTCTCTTCCCGCTGTACACGAAGCGAATCAAACGATGAAATCGAGTATTCGTCTCGTTTCATAAAGGTGATTGAGATCGACCTTAACACCCTGGAGCCCCACGTGAACGGCCCCTTCACCCCCGACCTGGCCAACCCCATCAACAAGCTGGGCGAGAACGCCAAGAAGGCCGGCTGGCCGCTGGACATCAGGGTGGGCCTCATCGGTAGCTGCACCAACTCGTCCTACGAAGACATGTCCCGGTGCGCGAGCATCGCCAAGGAGGCCATGGACCACGGCCTCAAGTCCAAGATCCCCTTTAACGTCACCCCCGGCTCCGAGCAAGTTCGAGCGACTATTGAACGGGATGGAATCGTAAGTATTCACTACTCTCGTTTGGCTTACTGTTATTGCTTAGGAGGCGATTCTCAAAAACATCCTACAAAAAATTTCCGAACATTCCGTGAGCACCGATTTAGTTGAAGGTTGGTAACTTGTAATGGTTTTTCCAGTCTGAAACCCTACGGCAGTTCGGAGGGACTGTCCTGGCCAACGCGTGCGGCCCTTGCATCGGTCAGTGGGATCGCAAGGACGTGAAGAAGGGCGAGAAGAACACCATCGTGACCTCGTACAACCGCAACTTCACTGGGCGTAACGACGCCAACCCCGCCACCCACTGCTTCGTGACCTCCCCCGAGTTGGTCACCGCCCTTTCCATCGCTGGAACCCTTGACTTCGACCCCACGAAGCAGACCCTCAAGGGCAAGGACGGTAAGTGATCTTCATTTCGTTTTGCAGATTTTCTACCAGGGCTGGTTTTATCAAATAGCTACCCATCGCAGTTGATTAAATGTCTGCACCTGATGTAGATGCGTACTTGGAATACCTAGGAAAATCGGTATACTTTTGCCTGCTGTCGGACAGATAATGATTTATTCAAAGGTGTTTTTTTTTTTTTTTTAACTAACTACGTTTATGTGAACTAGGCATTGTTAAGCTAGGCAAAGTTAACCCATTGGTTTCCCAAACCTTTTTTAATCTCAGCCCTACATATTACAAACCTCGGTTAAGTTGTGAAAGATTTTGCTTGCAAACCTTTCACAACTTAACCTCATAGGCCTACTAGGTATATTTTGAACTTACAATAAGATGGTCTTGATCTGGATTGCTTTAAAAAATTTTATTCCATCCTTTGGGGAAAGCCAATAAACTGTAATTTCCAATGTGATCTCCCTTTGAAAATAGAGTGCAAAGCACGGACAACTTAAGTTAAAATTAATTTAATTAATTAAATTTAAAAAAAAATGAATTTTTTTGACTTCTTTGGGTTTTAAAATATGAAGATCCATCAAACTCTCAAAATCGATTTTTCACCCAAAGCCGAGATTTTTCGTATTTCGAAAGTTAAAACACTCCGGATAACATTTAAATTTATTTTTTTAAATTTCCTATGAGAGAAGAAAACGAAAAGAAAAAATTGTTTCGGCCGATGCGCAACATCGGTGGGTTTATTTACTTTGTGTAATAGCAATGCAGTGAGTACACTTCCTGTCCCGCGTAGCTGACCTATCACATGATAAGAGTCCACAGACTTTTGCTCCGAGTGTCAAGGTTACGCACCGCATTCTACGTCGATGTTATCTCGCTCTGAAAATAAGTGTGGCTTTTTTAGGCAAGGAGTTCAAGCTGTCCCCGCCGTTTGGCAAAGAGCTGCCTCCCAAGGGCTTCGACCCCGGCGTCGACACCTACCAGGCGCCCCCTGCCGACGGCTCCGCCCTCAAGGTCGATGTCGACCCCAAGAGCCAGCGCCTGCAACTCCTAGAACCCTTCAACAAGTGGGACGGAAAGGACTACAAGGATCTCACTATCCTTATCAAGGTTCGTGACGGCGTTTGACCCAGCTGTTTAACCGATTTGTGCCCAGAGGAAGTTTGAAAAAAAATAATTTAAGGGAATAAAACGTTTTGGGTCAAAATTTTGCAAAATGGTGTTTTTAAAATGATCAATTTTTTTATTTACGCTAATTTAGAGGTACCTTTTTACCTTAAAAAAAGGGATTTTTGGGAGAATTATGCATAAAAGTTGATGTTTTTGATGGGTCGATAAACAGCCCAGTGGGCAAAAATCGGTTAACCAGATTTCGTCTTCGATTCGCGTCAGTCTACTTTAGACGCGGTTTATTTATCTATAAGAAACGTGTTGTAAAATATGTCAAAAAAAGGGGGGGAGCCTCTCGGCTAGAAAAATTTGACCGGGATTTTGTTGTTGTCCAAGTGATGCAAATCACGTTTTTTTTTTCAATTGGGTGGATTCTAAGTAGAAGCGTTTGTCTGAAAGCAGGGATATCACTGGTCGGAAAGTCAGGAAAAGTCCGGTCAAAGCGAATTTAAAAAAATCGGGAAAAGTCAGGAAAAATGGTTAGTGAAATTTCGGATCTGAACTAAATATATTGAAAACCGTCCCTCGGTTGTGATCAAGGTGCCGTGCCGGCAAATAGAGGCAGTGACATTGTCAAACACTTATCAGGGCCTGATGGGCGGGCCGCAGGAAAAAATGTTCGAATTCAGTCAGGAAAGAGTCGGGAAGTGAAAAGATTTTGTGACAACCCTGGAAATTATGCGTTGTGGTTTTAGGGATGGCGGCGCCGTAGCTGTGGACGTGCGAAATACTTGCCGAGGTGAAAGAGAGAAAGTCAGTTGCCGTTTTCGCGAGCTCTAAGCGGTTGAGAATGCTGACCTCCGGTCAACTTTTCCAATCTTCTTCGGCATGCCAACGAGCGCATTTCCGTCTGATAAAAACGTCAATTGATCGCATCTTTGTTTACGGTTCAGTGAACAGTTCTTTTAAATCTCTCGCGTCCGTTCAACCCGTAGCAAGTTGAAATTGGTGACCTCCCGATAGTACCGTATAGCAAATGAAGGTTGATTTAAGCCAGTCGTATTGCAAATCAAGGTTAACGAAAGCAAGATATAGTAGTGTGAGAACCCGGATGAGGTTAAAAAATTTAGCTGTCACTTATTGGAAAAGGTCAACAAACCTTAATCTTCTACTGTAAATTAAATCAGGAAAAATTGGGAATTTTTTACCCATCAACATGTAACAACCCCTTGTTGAATGCAATGTGAGTAAACTATCAAATGTTCGTGTTTCAGGTTAAAGGAAAGTGCACAACTGATCACATCTCCGCGGCTGGTCCCTGGCTCAAGTTCCGGGGTCACTTGGACAACATTTCCAACAACCTGTTTTTGACGTAAGCTCCGAATTTTTCTCCTAAATCTATTTCTTCCCCTCTAACGTCGAAAATATCTGAAGTTCGAAAGCAAGTTCTATACCTATACGAAAACCGGAACAAAGTTTTGAAATTGCATATCTACCATCGCGTAATACTGTCATTCACATTTTAGCCATAGGGGTAATTTTCATATCGTATCTGGGGGTAAAAAAATTGTGCATCTGCGTAGTAGCCGTATATATCAACTGTCATTTCAAGAAGCTAGTTTAATTTTTTTTTTTTTTTTTGAAAACGGAAAGGAGAATAATTCCTTTAATTTTGAACCCGCAATCCACTTTTTCAGTTGTCAAGGTACTTTTAACCGCTGCTAGCTTCTTTATTTTATCTTTAACTGTGCGGTTTCATTCCTTTTCTTTCCATGTTGGAAGATAAGAAAGTATTGAAATACTAACGGAAATTCCACTGTTTTCTGCCCTTTTTCGGGCTCTATTTTTTTCCCCTTTGCCATCGTAACTGGTTTGTTATATTTTCATACTCTAATGCTCTTTAAACAGTAGTACTGCAACAGGAGTATTAGAATACCAACGAAACTGAGTAAAGCTTAGTTCTACGTCTTTCAACCCCGACACGTCAATGAAACTTTTCAACCCATGATTCGCGCTTACAACCTGATTTGCTTAACAGTGCTACCAACGCCGAGAACGGAGAATTGAACAAGATCAAGAACCAGACGACAGGCCAGTACGCTGGCGTATCTGATGTCGCCCGCGACTACAAAGCCAAGGGTATCAAATGGGTAGCTATCGGTGACGAAAACTACGGTAAGTTTGATGAAGGGTCTTCTAAATTTTTCATATCGTAGATTTGTCGCTAAATTTTTCATATCGTAGATTTGTCGCTGTAATGGTGGTTTTCGTCGCAGGCGAGGGCAGCTCTCGGGAGCACGCCGCGTTGGAACCCCGCCACTTGGGAGGCGTCGCTATTATCGTTAAGTCGTTCGCCCGAATCCACGAAACGAACCTCAAGAAGCAGGGTCTCCTGCCCCTCACTTTCGCCGACCCCAAGGACTACGACAAGATCACCCCCTTCGACAAAGTGTCTCTACTCGGATTGAAGGACCTTGCGCCAGGAAAGGTGAGTGTTCACGATGTTCATGTCTTTTTAGCTTAGACATTAAACTTGCTATTGTGTATGGGCCCTAATAATCTTGCGCGTGACAAGTTATTATTTAGGGGATTTCATTTGCTTGGTCACGCATTAGTAAAGGCGAAGATTCTTTTGCGCGACTGAGGAATACTCTTGTTGCAATTCGATTGTCCTAGCGAGGTGTCGATTTCGTGTAGGCTATTCAGTTTAAACAAGAGTGGCTTGGATTCTTATCTTGACAGTTTACACTCTGCTTCGCCCTGAGCTCTTCTGACGTAGACCTATGCGCTTTGCGTTTTTCTTTACGTAGCGTGTGTGAATTTCCGTAAATTACGAATTTTACCGCAAGGAATTGCAAAAAACTTGGAAAAATGGAAAATTACATTAAAGTTCAAAAAGATCCTTTCTCTGAACTCTTAAAAAAATTACGAAGTTAAAACAGATATATGACGTCTTTTCCAAAAAAATTACCCAATTTTCAGTTTTCCCATGTTTTCCTCGGAAAATATGGGCATTTGGAAATAACACTTTTACGTGTCTTAGGCATTTTTAGACACCTTAAAATTAACACAACTGCCACCAAAAACTTCGTCACGAAACCGATATTTTAATAAATGTACTAGCTGTGGATACATAAAATCATAATGCATCCACGTAGCGGTGCGCCCCCGCTTAATTTCAATCCTCTTTTTTTTTTTTTTTCTCATACAATTGAGAATTTTTTAGAATGGGAAACCAAGACTCTCAAGCAAATTCAAGCAAATTTTCAAAGCTTCTTCTATAATTATAAACGCAAAAACTTCCATTAATTAGTAATTTTAAAACTTCATACAATTAGCAAGTTTTAATCAAAATATTTCAAGGACAAACAGGTTAAAAAAAAAAAATCAGGCGATTTTTGTTAGTAAATTTTAATTGATATGTGTTTCTGTTTTCGAAGCCTGTGAAATGTGAGATCACCCACCCCGATGGCAAGAAGGAAACGATCATGTTGAACCACACAATGAACGAGCTGCAGATCGGTTGGTTCCGAGCGGGCAGCGCGCTTAACAGGATGAAGGAGCTCGCCAAGTGAAGTGTCTAAGTGATCAGACTGATGATCCGTGCCGCGTGTATTATTAATATGCCACTAGTCACAAATCAGCGCGTGTAGTGCTGTAGACAATAATACTGTGCGCATTTTCGCTCGCGATATAATTAGGATTTCGTACTGTTGAGACTTGTTAAAATTTCGTACTGTTGACGTCAGTGTCAACCTGCATATAGTGATCGTCGAGGAACGCGAAGGTTGGAATCTAGTTTTGATGAAGCCGTATAATTTCTTGTATTCAAATTTAATTTTTAGAATGCATCCAAGTCTTCAATCGTGAACTGTAAAAAATTTTCAGTATTGTTGATATTGTGTACCTTAAATCCACACTATGAACTTTTGTGTGGCTGTGTTTTACACTCTTAACATATGTGATATGTTCATGTTGTCAATATACTTAACAGAACTAGGTTATTCGCTCTTATTTTTTGTTCCTGTTCCTTTTATCGAAACCCACCGATTCGCATCGAGAATGAAATTTTACGACTTGAAGGCTTTGGGCGATAAATTACGATAATTAGGCAAGAATCCTTTTTTTTTTTTTTTTTTTTAGGGGGTCGGGGGAAAAAGGGGATTATCCGTTAAATTATGGGGATTTTATTTTTTTTTTATTTTTTTTTTCTTTTGATTTTTTATTGGTTTTTCAATTTTTTTCCCATTTTTTT
>Ga0058701_10002339_pt1 | contig 14270 bp, 11 predicted proteins | sample AgamicOrMae_FD_97039 | JGI IMG/M metagenome (GOLD analysis project Ga0058701, IMG submission 97039) | Agave microbial communities from Guanajuato, Mexico - Or.Ma.e | ecosystem: Host-associated > Plants > Phyllosphere > Phylloplane/Leaf | place: Guanajuato, Mexico | collected 2012-06-04 | reverse complement strand
GAGTTAAAACCTAAGGAGATCCGACTCTTCCCTGAACAGTTGGTCTTTGATGGGGAGCGGGAGATTCTTGAGAGAACCGTTGTCTATCAATGGATGAGACAATGGTTAACTTGGCTGTCCTGGTACCATACCATCAGTTCTAATCCAGACCCTTCCCTCGATCAATTCTTTGATGCTCCTATATGTGCTACTTCCTGGAAGCGCCAAGACTTTGATAGTAATATCTATAAGTTTGGCATTCTTTGGAAGGTCTACGATATGGGGGTGGCTTGGTCACTTCAGACTTGTCCTTCGTACGTCTTGGACGATAAGACAGTGGTCACCTTTGATCCTTGGATCCTCGGTGGTCTGAGTGGGCACGACTTCATGATGGCACCAGTGGATTAACCAACACTGGTCTATCAGTGAAGCTGGCATAAGAATTTTTGAAGGTAAGAAGTGAAATCAGCTAATCGAGATAGTAACACACATAGATGCATCCCTGTCCTAGTTACGTCCGGCACAGAAACATAAAGGATAAAGCAAAAAGGATAGATTTCACTCTTTCGAGATCGAATTATAGAACTAGGAACCTAGAGTGAAGTTGAAGTAGGGGAGGGAAAGCTCTTTTAGCATTTCATTTGAGTGAGAGATCGCATCATAGCTTATAGTTTTGTACCCAGGCACGGGAATCCACTTTCCAACTGATCCGAGTTTGAATTGGGGAACGAACGATCTAAGTAAGGAGGTAGCTCCAGGAAGATAGTTCAGTAACCCAGTTCTGTGAGACCCGGGCTTAGCTCTTTGAAGCAGATGTTGAAGGAAGAAGGGCCGCTGTTAGCGGAATCAGAGCTGAAGGGTAAGAAGGAAGGAAGAAGTTCACACCAGGCTCAGCGAAAGACGATGGAAAAGGCTGCTTGTAGGCGTTCCCTATTTCTATCATTAAAAAAAAATATCGTAGCCTGGCTAAGTAGCAGTCTCAGAGCCTTTTGATGGGGGAAGAACTACCGCATATAGCAGATCCAGCTCTGCGTCGAGCAGACTCATCTCCACACTGGTCTGTTCCTTCGTCTTCGGCTGCTAGCTAACGTCTCCCTATCGACCAAGGATTCTTATTTTCCCAGTGCTTGTACATCTCCCATATTTGTAGACTGGTCCCGCACGTACAGTGAGACAAAAACAAATCAATAGGCGCGGCTACCCCTCTTCTATTACTTCTTACTTATTGAGGACGAGCTGGGCTCAAAGCCCAGCCTTTGACAAAACTCGCCGATCTTCTTCCTTAGCTGTGCTATTGATGACCAGGGAAGTATGCTTTATGGCTTCCTGGTTTCATCCATATCCATAGGTCTATTCCTTAAGTGGGTATAAGACTATCAGACAGTGACAGAGTGAAGGATCGTAGATCAGTAGCTGCTAAGAAAGACGTCACTATAAGAGAAGTAGCAGCTATGAGACATACCTTGTTTGTTTCTCAATGCTAGGATTAACTCCAATTCATGAGCAGCCCGTGCCCATGAATGCCATTGATAGATATCCCTATTTAGGTCTTCCAACATATTGATGAAGGACCATGATGGAAGACCTACTATATTTCTTTTATTACTTTGGAACTAAAGCTTATGGCTGATAGGTTCAATCCTTATAATATAATGAGGAAGTCGAAGACTCCCCTTAGCCTCCCCCGTTTGTTCTCGTGCCTAAGAATGCTAAGCCGGAGACGGATCCACTTTAGCGCATCGAGCAGGTCGAGGGGTTAGTGTTTCCAGTCGATCTAGTACTAGTACTTTCAGCTACAGTGGATTAGTCCTATGCACTATCTATTGTTTACCGTGAAAGCCATGAGGAGAATACGGTTGATTCAAAACCTCATCAATCATCAGTTAGAAGAGCTTCTATTGGTGACATGGCTTCAGTCACTGGGTCCAACCCAGAACATCAAGGGCTTTCCTCAGTAGGGATATCAGATAAGTAGCGCTGCTATGGCATACCCAAAAGCCGGAGAAGTAGGTCCATTCACTTATCTACTCCCACAGTTCGCTAACGCTCACCTTACATACTTCCACCCTTGGGAATTGGTTGAATAAGCTCTAGAAGCTTCCCTAACCTATCGACACGAGACATCCAGACTAAAGGTTGGAGTATCCAACCTAAGACTCACGACAGGCGGCTACCCCCCGGCCTCCTTCTCCTGGCTCTACCACCTGGAATCTGAACTAACACCCATCCGGTACCATCGAGCTAGGAGACCAACCAAACCAAGCATGGTGGTGAAGTACTCTCTTTTTCACTCCACTTCCCTTGGGGACAAGAATAAGCTCAAGAAAAGCGTCCTTTCGAGGAACGTAGTCGCTTTAGCGAAGCTTATGGCTTGCTAGAACTTTTTTGAACTGAACTGCTTTAAAATGGCCTAGGCCCCAGCCCTGGCTGGCTTGAAATACTCCTTTCTCCTTGCCAGTTGATAGAATTCTTCCTCCTTGCTTGCTAGCAACTCCAGAGGCTTATATTTATTCTGCAACTGAAGGAGTCGCCAGACTAGAAATAGATCTATAAAAGAAAGATAGGGGGACTTTTTATCCTGGATGCCTTAAGCGTAAGATTTATAAAGTAGCTTTCTCACTTGCCTAGCAGATGACTGTATAAGAGGTTACTCGGAATATGCATTTGCCCCCGACCTAGAACCCGTGGAACCCACTATTCTAAGATGCCACTTTCCTAAAGGACGGAGTTACTTGCATGACAAGACGAGGTACTTTGTTACTGGCAAGTAAAGGACGGGGGCGGGGACAGCAAGAAATTCTACAGGTGACCCACCAGCTATTAGCTGAACACCTTTGATTTTTATATCACTAATACATTAGGGTCTACCCCTACCTAGGCCTACCAGAGAATCTTATTGCTAGCCCTAAGAAATCTCGAGGGGAAGAAAGGAATTGTTTGCTGCAACTGGATAGTTGGGAGAAGGACAGGAAATACAATCGAAGTAAGCTCGGCTGGATCCCCATGGACAGAATGATAAGAATAGTGAGCCTTGGAGATCGTTAGAGCGTTTGGACCTACCGTATGAAACCTACCTATTGGCTCGCCTTAGGACTCTCAAAAAAGTAACCTGGCCTGATACCTATTCACTTTTCTGGCCCACTCGTATCCATCATATATAATATGCCCGACTTTCGAGGCCTCGACGATAAAGTATTCGATCGCCTGAAGATGGCACAGAAAGACAAAAAGAGCAAAATCGATCTAAGATAAGAAAGGATGTAAACTTTCTCCCAATTTAGAAAACTACCACGCCGTGGAAGTAAGACTAGCAACTATTATATGGCCCTCCTCCTATTAGGGCAACTACTAAGACTGGCTCGCCGAGATCGACAGGAAAGACAACTAAAACTAAAACTGCAGGAAAGAGAGAAACAGGGGAACTAGATGAGCTTACTACTCCAACTGTAACTGGATCGAAAAGAGAGTGGACTGAGCATCTTTCAAATTTCAAAGATCTATCAAAGCCCATTTGAAATGAATACTCCTGCTCTGCCTTCAAACTTTCCAACTGCATGTGAGTAAACTCCTACTCGCTTTAGGGCAGTCTAACCCACAGGCTGCAAGCACTGGCTCGCTGGCAGAACGAAAGACTTTAACCGGATAGCTGGAAACTGGCATTTCCACTAGATAGATCTCAATGGCTGCAAGGGCTCACCTTGGCGCTCCTACTGTTAGAACTCCAACTGACAATGGAACTCCAGTGGAAGACCTTAACACTTCAACTGCCCGAAACCCTTATCATTGGAAGGAAACTGGCCGGAAGAAGAGATTCCAAAAAGGACTGCCTTTTCTTTTAGGACTAGCTTAAGGGATGTAAAAAAAACTTGCAGCGAAAAAGACTGCAACAGGACCCCCGACTCCAAGCGCAAGGAAGGAAAGAGCCAGGGCCGAGAAGATACAAGCTCTTCAAATTGTGGAACTTAAACTTAATACTTTATTTATGAGTTGGAACCCCCTGCTGACTTCGCCTGTCTGCCTGGCAAACCTAACCTCGAAACTAGAACTTTACCTTTTTTTCAGGTGATATTGGATTGGATAGAACCTGAAAGAAGTCATACTGGATACCACTGGTTAAAGAAACTCTCCACACGTGGGCCCTTACCTGTTGAGATGAAGTGTAAGCCTAAAGTACTATTCGCAGGTTCTTCATTTAGAGGGGGAAAACTGCTTCTCTACCATACTTGTCTTTCCTGTCCTGCGGAATATGCTTCTCGGGGTACGCAAGTCCCATCGCTTAGAGATAATAAAGCTTTCTTTCGATCTTTCAAAGAAGGAAACTTATGCGCGACCGCTTGGGAAGCACAGTATCTGCGAAGATGCCGTTCTAGTACCGAAAAAAGTTTCTTTTTACCTGCCTCCGAAGCATTGTGATTCGGGTCTGGGCTTTCCCCTTCGCTTTGCGCACCCGGAATGAGCCCCACACCGGAATTCTCTGGTGGAGGAGTAGGGGTTGGCGGTTGACTGAACCACCCTTCACCCGACGGAGGAGAATAAAATTGAGCCACAGCACGAGTAAGGTCATCCATCAAGACATACCCCAGTTCTAAGGCGACCTTTGACAGAACAAGACCACCGATTACTTTTCCAATACGGAAGACAAGGATTCGTACTCTTTTCGGTACCTTCCTCACTAGTGGTAGAGAATTGAGGACGATTTTTTCTTTGCATATGTATAGATACAAGAAACAATTCATATACATGATTCTTTTAACAAGATTGCCACATTGGGGCTATGGGATTCGAACCCAATTTTGCCACGACCCCCATTTCTCTCTCGCCCAGTCGTCTATCGCGAATTAGCCTTTCGATTAGACAACAAAGAAAGGTCGACCTTCCCCGCAAAATCACGTTCGACTTGCATTAAGCATACGGCTTGTGACACACATTTCTCGATCGGCTGGGTTCCCGCCTTGCTGTACCGAGGGGGGGGAAGGATAGTGTAACCATCCATCCTTAAGATGGAAACTGCTTCTAATGCTGGGCAATCTTATTCTTATTACTTTAATGAAGGCAGATAGGCCTAATCCCTCGTCAAGCGGAAAGCGAGATCGGATCCTAGCCGCCGCATCAACAGGTCTTCTTCTTAGAGTAAGCGCTGAAATGGAATCAACTCTGGGCCTATCAGCTCTTGTGCACTCATTGGCTGTTCTCGAATAAGCATCCAATTTCCAGTCTCTATCCAATCCATGCGGCAAATCTATTTGTGGTGGAATAAAATAACGAAGCAAGATATGGTGGTTTCACTTGTTAGGAGTAGGGGCTGAAAAGAGCTCTTTGTATAGGTTGGGTTTTCTGGGCTTTGATGCTTACCTTCTTATTATTCATTATTCAATTTTATTAAAAGGAGCGAAGCGAACAACGTGAGAGGTATGAAATCACGCAAAAGACCTTAGGGAGAGGCTGCGAAGCAGCGCAAAAGACTTCCTTGAGAGGCCTAGAAGCTTAACACCGTACGAGGTACGGAGTTCGCAAAAGACTTCCTTGAGAGGCTGCGAAGCTTAACACCGTACGAGGTACGGAGTTCTCGACTGAAAGGAGAGGAGCGGCCTGATCCCGGCGTTAATATTAGGAGACATCATCTGATTCAAGGAGTTGTCTCATCTGAAGTTTTAGAATCTTTGGCATCGGGTTGAGCAGAAGAAACTTTTCTTGGAATTTCATGTGTGAAGCAGTTGCCCTTCCCTAAAGATTCAGAGGGAACCTCGGCAATAGGTCCGATTTTTTTTTGGACAGTTAAAGAGACATTCTGAACGTTTTCCTTATGTCGCAGCAACCAAGAACTAGAAGAAAGCGAGCTACCAGATGAGCTAACCAGCAATAGAAGGAATGAAACCGGGTTATATGAAAGAACTAAACCACCGCCCGCAGCTGCTCCAACGGCTACTGATTGTGTCAGCCATTCCTTTATCATTGCTATTGATATAGTAGAATAAATTCCCTACTTCGGACCCTCCCTCCTACATCCTTCATATCATAACTTGGGTGTCATTTACTTTCAACAATGAGATTTACTTCTTCTATTGGAATTGGAACTGAAACTCTTCTCTTTTCTATTTTCATTATATTTAACTGAACTGGAATGGTTGAAGGGATTCGCGTCTTTCAAGATAAAAATTGCCAATTAACGATACAGATTTCGCAGTACCAGAGGGACAGAAGACCCATTCCCGATGACAGATGGATGACGACATATTCCCTCTTCCCCTTACCAAAAGTAGAAGATTGATTTACAGGAAAAAGATTGTTGACCTATTCGTAATAAAAACCTTGCTTGTTGACTTGCGGTCTGTCTATTCCCGGATATTTAAGCTTAACGAATCTGTCATAGAGTTCAATTTTCTCTTCTTCTTCTCTTTCGAAACGTGAAGCAAACGTCTCATATTTTCCCGCTTAACCTTTTTCTTTGCAAGAGCTCAGTGATCAGGATCTGGGTAAGAAAAACCAAGGCTTCCTTTGAGATCGTAGTCGTAGAAAGACTAAAAAGAGTGAAAATTGAAATGAGGCTTTACGGGATCTACTTCCATCTGACCCATGGTTTACTGGAGGAGGACCTCTAAGAACTTTTCTTAATCTTAATTGCTGTTTTTATTTTTACATTTTCCATGGGAGTCTAGGTAGATAGTGAGTCCAACTTTATTTTCTGAGACTTCCTGACTGAAAGAGCAGGATGCATTGCCCCGAAACAGACTAGACTTAGAAAGTGAGCTAAGGAAGTTTCCGTGTGAAACTAGCACATTTGAAAGAAGTCATGAGCGAGAACTGGGAAAAGATAGGAATCATTTATAGAGAAAGTTACGAATTCTTCTTTTTTTAACTTTCTTTGTGGAAGTCTAACGAAAGAAAATGAGAAGAGGTGGGCTAGTAGAACTCAAAGTCATCCGCAGATGTTGGGTTAGGCCCGTTTTTGGTAGACAATTTTTCGGTCTTTAATTATAGCAAGGAATCTATTTTTTTTTCGTAGTTCTATACGCAATCCTTGAAATTCATTTTGAGACTAAGGTAAGGATGGCCTATGGATTCGGATTCAGTGGTGGCTATATTCATTTTTGGAACGGCATAAGTCTATATATATTCCATATTCCGTTTTTCTATTCTCTTCCCTTATCTTTAATGTGTGACAAATCCGGAGGGTAAGGATTCCGTGGTTTCTACTTGATACGGCTTGGAATACCTAGATCAAATATCTTCTCTTTCTACACATTTGTAAGAGTGCTTAGGTACGATAATCTGGAACTAGACTAGAGACATCTCTTTCCGCAGAAAATCCCATCTCAGGTGGCTTTCGAGTGCAATTTTCCATGGAGCATCCAATCTCTCTCTTATTTATGTCTTCTGTTTGACGGAAAAAGGCTTCCAAAAGGATCCCGTACTTGATCTCTTCCTTCTCCTTGTTGACTAGCTGACCCAATTGATCAAAAACATTCCGATCCGCGTCCTAGGGAGCGCTAAGAAGCAAGGCAGGAGTGAGTAAGTTAGGAACGATCCCTGATGTGGAATAATTTTGTTGGGCGTGTGATACTCGACCTCAAGAGATGAAGAGTTAGCCTTTTAATAGAGAGATGCTTATGCGCGTAGTCAAACTAAAGTTGCCAAGCAAGGGCAATAGGCAAAAAAGGATATGACATGCGATATGTTCTCACTGCACCTATATTGAAAGAAATGAGTTTGAAAACGTAGACAGCAGAATAATCTCAACCCGATCTATCATATCAAGAGATGCTCTACCGAATAAGTTGAAGGCCATCTTCCATAGACGAAAGGTTGAGGTGTTTTACGACGGATAAATCGACGGATCTTTGAATGGGGAATGTTTCAAATTGAAACTATAACAGCTACGATTTGCTCCATTGAAGATAGCTTGACTAGAATAGGGTTGATTGGAACAAGCAATGATATGGGGACAAGCGTACTTGGGGCTTTTTTACTCTCATGTTAACTCGTTCGTGCCTCTCACCCGAGTCACTTACTTTGTTGATTTAAGATCAAATGAAGTCTTTGATATCTTCTTTAGATAAGAAAGGCAAGTAGAATCATAAGTCGAGACATCAGTAGAGGAAGAAGAAGTTGTAGTTGGCTTTGCTCTCGAGTCAATTCCCTTACCTTTCTTCTCACGTCAAAGAAAAGAGGGGCTTGCGCTTTTTTCAAGATAAGTCAGAATAGGCCGGGAAAAGTGTTATAGGGGTCCTAAGGGGGGCCATCTTCTATTCTAGGTGAGAGCGTTTTCACGAAAGAATCTACATTTCATTGACCTCGAGAGTGCTTTCATCGAAAGTAAGCCCATTTCATTCTCAGTGAGAAAGTGAAGCGCTAACGGAGTTCTGACTTCAGAAATGAACTGAGTTAAAGAGAAGGAAGAGGAGGTTCAAAGGATTTGAAGCTATGGCCGGTGCCAAAGTAAAGGTCTTTTAAAGTAGTAATCTTGGCAGTCGTAAACATGTAGCTACTTTACTGGAATCTTCCCGTGTAGTCTGTAGCTTCATGGTTGAGACAGGAAGTCCTCATAGCCTATAATTTGTGAATGCTTAAAAAGCTCTTTTTAATTTAGGGTTTTGAAAAGAGTTTTGATTGAACTCTTATATAGCTGATCGATCGGATGCACGTAACTTCCTTCCTTCTGGGTATATCGTAAATCGAAAATAAAGGGGTGGGTGCGTGACGGGCTGCTATCCGGCCATTCTCCGCTACCTCTCAACGCAGGAACACACGTTCTATCGGATATCGCTCGCAGTCGGAAAGAAAGAATTGAATGTTTGGCCCTTGCTCCTAAGGTTACTAGACTTCAAGAGCATTTCAACCGGTACCAAGGATGTGGACCTTCTAAAGGAAGTGTTGGGTGAATTAAAAGATAGATTCTCATCCACCTATTCTAATTCTAAGTATATGCCCTGGATCTCCACTTTGAAAGGATCAATGCGAGCTAAGAATAAAACCGGTATGAGTTGAGAATATCAGAGGATATTCAAGGGCCAACTCCCTGTGTTATTGTAGCGAAGCGAGACTTTTCACCGATTGATAATAGAACCAAGGTAGTCCCAATAGTGGAATAGTCTATCCGATTACACCTAACGCCCCCTAGCCTAGCAGAAGCAAGCTTGTTGGGCGCGATTGACGCATACGCTCGGCGGCTCGTTCCCCACACAGAGTAGTGCTGCGTGAGAAGCTGCTCAGCGCACTAGTTAAACCAACAACTTCAACAAGGGATCCCTCCGCGTCCAAAGAAGCAACATATGCAACTGGAGCACCAGAGCAGAGGCATCCAAGCATTAGCAGATACATCAAAACCAAAAGAGGAGAACAGGTGTTCATCTATTAACGGGAAGCTCGATCCGTTTAGGAAAGTAAAGAAGCCTGTGAATGAGAGCCGAAAGAAAAGAATCCCCGGGGCGCCCGATCCTGCTTTTATTCAAGGCGCAGAGGGGAAGATAGGCGTAGAAGGGCTTGGTTTGACCTATTAGTTATTAGTAATAGTAAGAAGGTCTGCCTGCTGCGAATGAATCGATCATTTGACTACGTTAAAGATCTTCCGCGGGCCGTCCCCAAGGACACTGCCTTGGGAGTGGTTCAGCCATCAAGCGACTTTCGTGAGGTAGGGGACCAGACCTCAAACAGGGTAGGCTTCCCGTGAGGACTAGCGCCCATTTAGAAGCCCGCGTCCTCTTTCTCGTGAGCTTCTCTAAAGCTAAGTCAAGACTATGGAAAGCTACGGCTACCTTCTCTTTAGACGGTGAGTTCCTTCTCCTATCTCCGACCGAGCATAACCGATTGATGGTACAAAGTCGGGGGCGTGGGATTTCATTCATAAGTAGAAAGCTTTCCTGTGAGATATTTCTTACTTGGATGAGGAATGAGCTTAACGAGAATAGATCAACGCTTCTCGTAGCTGGGCTAGGTCCGAGTAGCTAGGTTGCTCGTTAGCTTCCCTATCCTGAGTAATAGCAAGCTACCTTATGGAGTTTGGATGGGCGTGATCTCTTAGTAGACGCTCTTGAAGTGAGTTCGCTTTTCATGCCTTTCATTCCTTCTTTAACCCCTTCCATCGATCCCGGTCTCAAGTCATTGCTCTTCTAGTAAGATCTGAGTCCGCAACTTCTTTTGTAGAGGAATTGAGTCGTTCATCTCGGTCTAACTTCGTAACCTTAGCCCGCTACCTCAGATTGTGAACGGATTGTGTATCCGCTCTTCCAGTTTCGTTTAGGACATTGAGCCCATTTTTGGAGATAGAAAGCAAGGCAAATAACAGTATTGTACGAGATCGCTCCCAGAGCTAAGAAATAGGGATTCCTTGCTCCAGTAAGTTAGGACTAGTCCCCCTTATTCCCTCTCCAGTCTGGCAGCAAATCTGCCGACTTTCTTTATGGGACTAAGCGTGAAAAAAAAAACTTGGCTCGATTCCAAAGTTATGGTCCCAGCCGAGCTCCGAAGTCGTGCATTTTCCCCAATATAGGACCCTCTTTATCCCGATCGGGCATTTGCTCCCGAATAGAGTACTGGTGCAAGTCTCCTACAGGAGTGAGTTCTGGATCGGGAGACCGCCAGGTGCATAAATAGAGTGAGTTCTCGGGTGATCGCTTGGCTGCCTACCAAACAAAGAAATGGGGACATCATAGAAACGACCAGGCCTTTCTTTCTATTGTGCCTATCTATTAGTTATTAAGTCCTTTCCTCTTTTCCCTGCATCCCGAAATCCCGATTGTCTGACTGACAAGTCCAGGTAGTAATGAAAAAAAATGACTTTATCCCGAAGCACCTCGATCCAGAAGAAAGGGGCATTTTCAAAGATTATATGGACGAATTAAAAGGAATCTTTTTCACAAAGCACGGACAGTGCGTTGAGTTAAAGATTAAAGACAGTAAGATTAGTAATGGAACTGAAATAAAGGAGAAAGAGCAAGAACAAAAGAATTCAGCACCCGAAAAACTCGAGTTTGGTCAGCTCAACTACTAATGGTGCGAAAGTAAAAAGTCTAAACTAAAGTCGCATAGATCGCTCCTTCCTCGACGTCTCGGTCCGGAGGGAATTTGGTTGACACTAGGCCAATGGTCCTACAACTGAAAGACCATAGACTACCTCTACGACAAGAACTGACACAAAACGAAAGACAGATAGACCTGAAGGTTTTGAGGAAGAAAGTGAACTAATTGAGTTCGACAGGTAAAAAGGATCAAGGATCTCCGAGTAAGATCTCGTATGTTGCTCTGATCTGAGCCTTTTCCCTCGCTCAATCTACTTTACCCCTACAACATCTAAGGCTGATTTCATAATTGGCACCCACGGGACAGGGGTCACTCTCTCCATGCCAACAAACAAGAGGAAGACGGTTCATTATCCAATGAAGCTAACTACTGGCTTTTTTCTTGTACGAGTGGTATTGGTATTTCGGAAATACGGTACCTTTGGCTCTCGACGCAATCTAACCCTTAAGGGTGCCTATCGTCCCAAACGTCAAGTTACCGAAATCATGGCCGTATTTCTTTGTTCTATCTTATAAGATATCGCTACGTATGGAACAAACGATTCATGACCAATTCTATATGGATATAGCCCTTCCTTTAGGGGCTATATATCAAGTGCAAAAACTAGGCGATAGAGATGACTTCCTTTCGGCTTGGTCATAGGAATATAGAATAGTCCTGGAGAAGATTCGGTCAACACAAAAGCTATTGAGCAAGATCTTTAAGCCAAATATATAATGAAAATAGCAGTCATTGAAGAGTCAAAGCCACTGATTAGGAAGATACTCTTTAGAAATGGGAAAGAAGACCAATGGAGCTAGCCTAGCTGTTCAACCACTGGCTAAATTAACATTCCTTCACGGAATTCTCGCCCATAAGACTTCCTTAAACAAGATTCGCTAACATTCACACCTTCTATCGACTTCTACAGTTAATCGCAGCTTACCAGGTGCTCTTATGTGAGAGCCTTCCCTTCTACTGCCTGTGTTGTACGGGAATTTAGTCCGAAGTGCTGTGTTAAATTCGTATGGAAGTCAATCAATAAGTCATGCTAACGAATTGTGGAAATATAGAAGCGGGAAATGCCATCAGACGGCCCTATATCATCAACGCTCAGAAAGTTAGTTGGAATGAACCAATTTGGCTTCTTTGTCTCTTATCTTAACTCCTGCAAAAGGGGTTACCGTATATTTCTATTTTCATTTTGCCTCCACCATTGTTCAGCAGGTGAACAACAACATGTTTATTCCACACAGCTGATAAAATTTACCTTGTGTAGCCAAAGCAGTGGTATCCTGAATGAAAATTGAGGAGTCAATACGGTTGGTTGCGAATAGACCATAGAAAGTTTTTATCATAATCGGGAAGTTAAGGAATTGCTTACTTTCTCTTACTGTGTGAACGATCCGCATTACTAGTAGCTAATAAAGCTAAAGGTTGGGAAACGGGGGAAGGAAGGGAAAGAACTATTCATCAATTGGAATGTGAATCACACGCACGGAGGCTGCGTCTTTCACTATTTCTTTATATATAGAAAGAAGTAGGACTAGGGGACATAAGAAATCGAATACTGGACTGCTTATGGAGTCGACTACAGGATTTTCCTCACTTCTACAAGTCATACTTAGGCTTACTTTGCAACTTCTGAACCTGACTGGATAGCACGTGGGATTACGATATCCTTACTGGAGATAGAAGATAGAATCTCCCTGGGGAGAAAAGAGAAAGATATAGTCAAACGCTTACAGATTAGCGTTTGGGCTGGTTTTTTTATACTGGTTCTACTACTACTCCGGGTTAGAGCGCTGGATTAACGGCTTATACAGATAGGAAGGCAGGGTTAAAGAATTTGAAAAGGGCTAGCTTTTGCTACAGAACTAGCACTTGGGAGTAAAGATTCTTTTTATTTTAAGCAAGTCTTCGTTTGTCCCATAGACTCCGCTGCAATAAAATAGAAGAAAATGAAGATGAAGAAATGTTCGATATAGGATCAACGCCTTACGGTCAGCCCCCAACGACTACAACGATTTGGGAAGTCCACGCACCCCATTTAATTTATTACATCGGAAACGACAGAGACAGACAGAGAGTCAGCCATTTCCAGCGCCTGTCTATCCCGTAAGTCGCCTAGCCCTTTATCGGGAATAGAGGTTAAGCCGGGGGAAGCACACGAAAACAAGTCCAGGCCTCCCACTTTCTCTCTGAAACAGGTCAACCAGGGAGTTCTACCGCCCTTTTTAAATGGTCAGCATGCTGGTAGCCCTGATCTCATGGATTAGCCAGTGGAGACGAAGGGAACGTCCAAACAATATGACGCCGAGGTTCGATCTCAGGACAGGGTATTAAGCGTATTAAAAGCATAAACTCATTCTTTTGCCTCAGTATTCAATTCAGGTTATTGTATATATAAATATAGCGAAATTTCGTTTTAAAGTCAAGTTCCCTCCCTATTAACGGGAATATCGATCTTAACTCTTCAACACATTTTCTTTGGAACAACAATTGGTATTTTCATTACATTAGCGAAAACTTTTTTGTTCTTGTTCATTCCTATCACAACAAGGTGGACTTTACCTAGACTGAGACTGGACCAATTTCCTTTGGTATGTAGCAAAGAAATCAAGGACTGAACTTCTGCCTGCTCTAAAGGAAGTCAATCTATTTAATTGATTGTTCCGCTGGGGGGAAAGGAACCACTGCACCGGGTTGTTCATACTCTTACCTCTAACGAGAAAGAAATCTGCCTCCTTTTTTTTTGTTCACGCAAAAGCAGCTAGCAAGGGTTCCAAACCTTAAGTTACTTAGTCAGTAAGTCCATTCTAGGTATGGCGAAGCAAGGAAAGCGGCTATAAAGACAAAGAGCTAATGATGACTCAACAGGCGCTAGCGAGTCCCAAGGTTCGTTCATTAGTAAGTTGTAGAAAGGTATTTCGTAGCCCTTTCATTTTCTTTAATAGAAAGAATGGTAAGCCGGGTCAAGCAATTTTTGCTATTAGCGGTGGATAGCCTGTTTAGATAAGTTAAGATAGGTAAAGTGAAAGAGTCTTTCGGGCGTAAGACCGCTCCTCTCCCTAACTAAGGTCGAGTGGCCTTCGCCCCTCTCCCGTTGGTCGAGTCACTTCGTACCTCAATAGGTTTAAGAGCTGCTTCTAGGCCTCTCCTTTCAGTCTTAAGCGTGATTTCATACCTTCAAATCAAAACTATTGGGAGGCCTAACGAGTGACAATGGTTCACAGTCCGACTACTAATTCAAGTTACCTTTCAAACAGACGAGATTCTTTTCTACTTATTTCGGG
>Ga0058701_10002338_pt1 | contig 14271 bp, 11 predicted proteins | sample AgamicOrMae_FD_97039 | JGI IMG/M metagenome (GOLD analysis project Ga0058701, IMG submission 97039) | Agave microbial communities from Guanajuato, Mexico - Or.Ma.e | ecosystem: Host-associated > Plants > Phyllosphere > Phylloplane/Leaf | place: Guanajuato, Mexico | collected 2012-06-04 | reverse complement strand
TTATTTCTCTTTTTTTTCTTTTTTTTTTTTTTTGTTAGTTTTCAGTAAAGGCATACAAAAACAGTTCGCCTTCCGTCCACAAAATAAGGAATAAATATCAGCAACCATTCAAAAATCAATTCGCCAAAAAAGAATTTAAAAAAAAATATAACAGGAAATAAGTTGCTAAACCTTTTTATTTATTTTTTTCTGTTGTACCCCACATAATAGATCTTGTTTGGTCAGATGTTAGTGGTGCTCAGAAATGGTGGTCAGCCAGAGAAATGAATCTTCTGAAATACTCATTTTTAGAAGCGCGATGAAACACATCAATTTCCCCCCCATCCAAGAAAAAATGAATCAATTAATCTGAATCAGTCAGAGGTAATGCGTCAAAGGAATAAGAGATCTTAATAGTTGTAGTTGAACTCATAGTTTCGACTCAAGAAAATATTGTCTTTTACGGAATTAATGTGTATGACAATGTTGAAGCTTAAGGCAGTTGTGGTCAGCCATATCATAGTTATGCACACATTTTTTCTGGCTCTTCTTGTGTGAATGAGCCACCGAAGTTGTGTGTTGTAACTATTTGTTACTATCATGCAACAAATTGTTACATGTTGTGTGAGGAGTTGTATAAATGTACACAAGAAACGTATACTGTTGTACGTGTTTTAAGTACAGGGTTTTATTTCTATTTCTGTTGCTTCTTTTTTTTTGTTTCAGCTGCAGTATTTTTTTTTTTTAATATACTTTGGCCAGCATCATCGTTTATTCTTGTGTGGCGATCTAAAACGCATTTTGCACGAAATAAAGGTGACTTGTAAAATAATGGGTCACCTTAGAGCGTCAAATAAACACCAAAAATCTTGAAACAATATTGCCACCAAGGATGTTGTTTTGAGAGTAGGTACAGTCGCATGTTTTGCCCTTGTGTCTACGGTATTTCGGTTTTCTATTTTCTCTGTGTTTTTTTCCCGTTGCACTGCTCACACTTTCTGTTGTCACCGCGTCATTTTGTGTTGTGGAAGTTGGTCTTTTTTTTTCTTTCCGTCAGAATGTTTTTGTATTGTTTGAGACAAAATATGAGTGTTTCGTGTTTGTCAAGACTGTCTTATTTAAATTACAGCTTTATATTTATTAAGTTGTTTGAATAAAAATGGCAATAATTAATATCTAGTCCAAGGAAGTGTCTTTGTTCCCTCTTTGCAGTCTTGTTCATCTACGATAATGTAGAGAGCCTCGTAGGTACGAAGCTCACTAGCGTACACAGATCAGCCTGAAGTGGTATGAAAAAATCATCAAGTCAACAAAGGTTTTCAAATCGTACCGATTTGAAAATCTTTGGCCTAGCCTTCTACCATGAGACTAGGCCTAGTCTCATGCTTCTACAGTTATGAATAGAAATGGAAAATAGAAGCTACTGCCGCGCGAAATCTAAGTCGTGACGTTGTAGACGTTGACAAAAACTGCATCCATGGAGGAAATTCCTCAAATCTGCAACCTCAGACCATGAGAGCTTTAAAGCTCTCATGCTCAGACTCTGCAGACCGCCCAAAATCTATCTTATTTCAGAATCGATCATTTTGAATACAATTTAGTCGCGGCGATATTTTACCTTGCAGTGAAATTTAGAGCATCGCTGTTTTGAGTCCCTAGAATTACCCAACGAACATAATAAAAACTATATACTATTGCGCTAGACGACAGACGATCTCGTATTTCCCGCCCGCGGTTTGAGGCCGAAAATATTTTCCTTGAGGGAGAAGCAACTGCATGATGTTTCCAGGGAGCAATAGAGAGCCTCGTAGGTACGAGGCTCTCTAGGGAGCAATTGAAAGGCTGTGGGATCGGAGCAAGTTCTCTGTTAGAGAAGGCGTGGTGTCAACTTGACCTTAAGTTTCTTATCTTGAAAGAGAATTTCTATGACGAAAAAAATAATCGTTGCAAAAGTGTTTCGAGAAAGAGGTTTTTGATCAAGGTGTACTCTAAAAACAAGCGGAAAGTTTGCTAATGCTTCTTTTGAGTTCGGATTAGAGTCCCAAGGGACACTAGTTCGGATCAATCCCGTTATTGTCTTTTTTTCCACTCCACTATCGCACCCTCCTTGCTTTGTAATCGGCGGGCTGTTGGCGGCCATCTTGGATTAAATATTTTGAGAAGCCGGCTCGTACATTAAATTATAACTTTTATTGAGGGACCTTGCTTTTGGGACGAAGAAATCCAATGTCACCGTGAAGAAACCCTTGACTGGAAAAATCACCGGACGATTTTATCTAATTTTGGAATGATAAAGGTATGAGTATTGGAACAATTGATAAGGTTGGCTTGTTCCGATAAATCGCATGTTCAGGGCACTCTTTCGAGGCTCCGCCCGTTTTTCGGGATTACAAGCTGGGATTTGGACTTCGCGAGTATTGCGAGGAGATGAGCCAAATTTTCATGAAGTAATTTCGAGTTATCCCATTTTTTTTGCCGTGTTGGTAGATCGGGTAGGCCTATTTGATGCCCATTAAACCATTGGAGAGCATAGTGTGTACTATGCGGCCTCATTTGTTTGGAGATTTTGTCATTTTAACTCATCTGTTTTGTGAGATGGTTTGTTATTAACCCCTTGCCATTATCTGCGAAGCTTTTCGTTGTGCTTGGTTTCTCCCAAGTGTTACCTCTTGCGAATAGACGTGCGCGACTAACCTAACCTTGTTAAGGGTGTTGAAGAAGTCCGTCAGCGTGCCTCTTTGAGTAAGCTCCCCTGTTTTCGATTGTCATTACTTTGAGTCAATCTGATGATAGAAACAGATTTGCTTAATTTTTTCGCCTTTTGAAAAGAGCCCACCAACACTTAATTGCATGCTTGGACATGGATGAATCATCACATATACATTGAAATTTGTTCAATTTGAATGGGGATACTTCATTTTCTTAAGCATGAACATTGATTATCAATGTTGAAACTACAGCTTGAGTTCAGCATTATCAATATCTGTGCCTGTATCCTTTAACCATTTGATTTTTTTAGTACATTTTTGTTGGCCCCATCTCTTGAACATGTTACATAAATTGGCATTTTATTCACTATTCCTAGTGTTGCTGGTCAGGAAATTTGAAGTTTAGGTTGTAATTGTTATTATCTACCATGTTTTTTACCAGAGTATTCCTCTAATTATCAGCTGCTGGTTGCCATCTGTCACGCCACAGTTAGAATAGATTAATGTGGTCCATTGATGGGGTTGTATCCTAAGGATGAAACTTTAAAGGGTACAATTGGCAAGGCAGTCTTGCATGTGGGTCTGTGTACCAACAGCAAACATCTCTCTGTTGAGAGGTAAGCAGGCGTTCATCGGAACTCATACAGTGCATGTCACTTCTGATTTATGGGTTGCCTGGTTACTGTGGGAAAATAATTGCTGGAATAACCCTTAGTATCTTGACGCTTCAGGGCCCTCAGGCTGCAAGTGAGACTCTATATCACTTAGTTCAATTTACCACTATTTCTCATTCTTTAAAATTCCAACACTCATTGACGCTATTTTAAATATCCACTTTAGCCTCATTTAATGAGATATTGTAATTATGTGGACCAATGACCTTCAAATATGATCGCGAATTCGTGGTCTGCCCTCGCGCAGAAGAGTATCGTGGGTCACGCCTTCTCTTCCAACCCCCGGCCGTGAAATGTCCCTCCTCCTAGTCCGTTTAAAATGTATAAGTTGAGCAACAGACATTGGTTCCAACCATTTATAATTTCACTCAATCAAATCCGATCATCAAACTACAAAAATAAAAAAAAATAAAAAATTTGACCATAAATTTGAAAAAAAAACCTAGGGTTTTTTTACCTGCTTTTTTTAAATTTTCGGTCAAAATTTTTTTTTGTTGAAATTTGAACTTCTGATGGTTGGAATTGATTAAGAGGAACTAAAAGTAATTGGGAGCGTCGTTTGTTGCTTACTTCGTCGATTCATTGTTCCAAAAATTGAATATAAAATTAATGCCTTCCCTTCCAACCTTCCATCTCCAAACTCTTTCACACTCCCGGCTTGTAAAAAAAATCGACGGATTAAGCAACAGACATCGGTTCTATTCGTTTTTAGTGTCCCTCTATCAGAATCAATCGTCAAAAATAAAAATACTTAAAAAAAAATATGGCCAAAAAATTTATATAGCCTAGGGGCACCCCTTGCCCTCTTTTTGTGCAGAATTTTTAGATTTTGATGGGTGTTGTTCAAAGAGGAACTAGAAATGGTTCGTACCTTTGGAAGGTAACTTTTGGGTCTCAGTTTTAAAATTTGTTGGCACTTTTATTCGGATAAAAGGTCACTAATGGCACTTTTGGGAAATGAAATTTGACTGGCATCTCTACTGTGTCGCCTAAATTATTTTTGTTTACATAGTTTTAGTATACTCTCTTTTTTAGGTTCTAATAAAGCAACTGAGAAACATTGTGCATTATGAATAACCAATCTAAAACAATTGCTGCTTTGTATTTTCCATATCAGTATGACACATAATACTGCTCATATAATGCATAATACCTGATCAGGCTAATGATGTTTGCAGAAACATTATAGGCCAAATAGTTCTGCAGCATTCTAGTCTGTTCCTGTGAATTTGATTCAATCATTTGAGAAAATGAACTGCTTTATTTACTTAGGATTCCCACTAATGAAGGTAATTTAGGGGAAGTCAAATACAGGCTTTTGCGGAGGATAGGAAAATCATGAAAATATCCATTGACTTTGTGTGTTAACTGGAGTTTAAATCGTTTCATAACTTGGAAAACATGGACGTAGTTTGTATATTTTTAGTGAAGAATTGTAACAACAAAGAAGCTGCAATCATCGAACTCTTTTTATCAATTCATGTCGACGGTCCACTCTCTTTGGTCAAATAACATGTAGTAAATAATTTCCGTTTTAATTTTTAACCTTTTTTTTATTTATAAAGTTAGTGGTGCTTTTGACACAAACGTCAACATTGAAGCTAACATGTAACATCGACTTCATAGTTCCGTCGCTTTGTAGGCGTTTAAAACGAAGTAACTTATTTCACTTTCGTGCCTTGTTCTTGAAGATCGTTCTCTGGGCAGAAATGTATCTGGAATAGTTAACCAAGAGGATGTTTTTGTTTCAGGGCACCTGTTAAAATCTTATGTTGCACTCCGCGGGTGTCCTAAGTGCATTGACGTTACCCGAAGGTACCTACTTCTTCTCGCCCCTAGGAATATGGCTGCCCCGAGTCGAGCTCGAGTATATGCTGATGTAAACTCTCATAAACCCAGAGAGTACTGGGACTATGAAGGTTACGTCGTAGATTGGGCGTAAGTATCGAGTATTTCGTCAGAAGTTTCCCGGACTCGTCAACCTATTCCAAAATCGGACATTTGTGTTTTCAGGCAACAAGATGATTACCAATTGGTGCGAAAGCTTGGTAGAGGGAAATACAGTGAAGTTTTTGAAGCGATCAATATTACAAACAACGAAAAATGTGTGGTTAAAATATTGAAGGTAAGTTCGGAAGTTTTTATGGCTTCTCTTAAGCTTGTAGACCCTCTCCGCGACTTTTTTTTGGCCAGATATCGCGACTTTTTCGGCGCGCTCAACTCGCTTTCTCCGTTTCACGGCGCGCATTAAGAGCGGTGAACGCGCTGAACGAATTCAACGGAGCTTATTTACAAGTGTTAACAGGGATCGATTGGTGAAGTGGGATTTTGTATCCTAGTGTATTTTAGAGTCTTCATCTTTTACAAGCATGGTCTCAAGTTTTTGAGCGATTTAAAAAAGCTGTCGTGGGGTTGGTTTTACAGCTGGGAAATGTAGTACGACATGTTTGAGCCAAGGCGAGCGAGTTATCTGTAATGTTTGTGTTGCAGCCTGTGAAGAAGAAGAAAATCAAGCGTGAAATAAAAATTTTGGAGAACTTGCGAGGTGGAACAAACATCATTACACTGCAGGCAGTGGTGAAGGATCCGGTTTCGCGTACTCCCGCGCTAATTTTCGAACATGTCAACAACACAGACTTCAAGCAGCTATACCAAACGCTCACGGACTACGACATTCGCTATTATTTGTACGAGTTACTCAAGGTACGTGTTTCGTTTGTATTATTTGGACGGGAAAGCGAGATGATGGGTCATTTTCCGGGCTGACCCGTTGTGATGTTTGTCAACAGGCGTTAGACTACTGTCACAGTATGGGAGTGATGCACAGAGATGTTAAGCCACACAACGTTATGATCGATCACGAAAACCGGAAGCTAAGGCTGATCGACTGGGGTTTGGCCGAATTCTACCATCCGGGTCAAGAATACAATGTACGTGTAGCCAGCCGCTATTTTAAGGGCCCTGAGCTGCTAGCAGATTATCAGGTAAGCAGTGTCGTTGTACCATTCGCGAGCCGCGAAACCGAGAATCAGTAAAGCTATGTATCGACCAAACTGTTTGTGGAATTCAGAGAGTTGGAAAGAACTACTAGCCTTAGGAAGTTATAATTTGACTTGACAATGAAGTAAAGAATCGAAGGACTATAAAGGGAGATGTTTAATTTTAGCTGTAGTGATGCTTTGTAAGGAGTTTTTCCTTATAACTGAGTTTGGCTGTTTCTTGACGGCACCGTTGGGTGATATTGAGTGTAGGCTGGCTTCAACCAAACCGTCCATTGAAGTTCTTTGTTCGCGTTTATTCATTTATTTTGTTATTTTCTTTCTATGTAGAATTGTCCAACGCGTCTTTAAATAAGGAGAAATCGTTTTGCGAGAAACTTAAAAAGAATTGGTGTTCAACCACTTTTTAAAAATATTTTGGAAGAAAACGAGGCGTTAGTTATTTTAGTAGATTGAAAATTCATAGTTTGTTGGTTGATATTGTTAATATTTTAGCTTTTCTTCATAGCTGATTTCACGCGTTTAAAATATTAATTAGCAGAGTTCCCTCCCTGGAAATTGAGAAGTTTCCTGAAACTGCAGATAAATAGACTTGAGTCTTTTACCCGAAAATGGAGCTTTGGAAAGAGGATTGTGTTAAAGCAAGACGTCTTCTATTTATGCTGGTGTACTTTCTCGGAGTGTATGAAATATTTTTCGCCAGTTGTTGACGCTCGGCAGACCTGTCCTAAACTTCGCTTCTGACGTTTTGTTTCAGATGTATGACTATTCATTGGACATGTGGTCGTTGGGATGCATGTTAGCGAGCATGATTTTCAGAAAAGAGCCGTTTTTCCATGGACACGATAATTATGACCAATTGGTGCGCATTGCTAAGGTGCTGGGCACGGAAGAACTGTTCGAGTACCTGGAAAAATATCATGTCGAATTAGACCCTAGGTTTAATGACATCCTCGGAAGGTGAGAAAAGACGCATGTACGCGCAAGTAGCGCGGGATGTTTGGAGCTGACGCGTTATGTTTCCATGTTCAGGCATTCGAGGAAGCGATGGGAGCGCTTTGTACATGGCGATAATCAGCATTTGATATCAGCGGAAGCTCTGGACTTCTTGGACAAACTTCTGCGATATGACCATTATGAACGACTGACTGCCCGTGAGGCTATGGAACATCCTTATTTTTGTGAGTATCCTTTCTATAAGAGCATGTTCGTATCAGGGCTAGGAAGCTTTTGAGTAGACGAGTTTCTCTACAAAGTTCCGGAAATCCTAGTTGCTTAAAGTTGGCTAGGCGGACTATGTATCTCAGGAACCGATTGTTGTTAAGGCTTGCACTTCGTCAGATTAACGCATCTCCGGGCAGAGAACGCTATCGAAAGCTGCCTTTCTAAACCGAATAAATTTTGCTTTAAAATAAAAGTCGATGTGAAAAAGTTGAATTTTATTTTGCACGTAGAAAAGGTGTTATGAATTGGTAATGTGATTTTTACTCTTGAGACAACCGGTTTTAAAGCGCTGACTGTGGAACTTGAAGTTAAAAAGTAGTGTGAGTATATATTTATTTTTTTTCAGTCCCCGTGGTGAAAGAGCAAGGTCGCACTAATATGGTGTCTTCATCCCCTACTCCCATTACAGGCACCGGGCCTGTAGGTGAGTAGGTGACAGGTAACCACTAAATTTACTAACTCTTCGCTCTCTTTGCTTTGCATCCCAAGCTACCGATCTATTTACATAATTATTCAAGCTCCAGTTTGATCAATCTTGTTATATTATCTCAGTCGCGCCGTAGTTGTATCGACAAGACGTGACAGTCTTGCTGCATATTGAGCGTGTGATCAGCACTGGATTCTGCGAAATCCTTTCATCTTTAAAGACAGTCATTCAAACCAATTACTAATAAGTAAGCTTAATATTCGCAGAACTTTTTACTGTCAGCAGTTTCATCATTAAAATGTAAGTTTTGATGTAACGAACAGCTGTAAGAGACCTAACATAATCGCTTACTTTTTCAGCTGCGCTTTCTGTTGTTTATGTGAATGATTAACTAGCTGTCGTTTGTTCAGAAGTGAAACACTCATTTCGGCTGTGGAAATGGCCTTTTTGGCATGAAGGGTAACAATCTCGGCGATTTTCAGCCCTACCCTGCTGAAAGAAATTCGTCAAAAGGCGATTTGTGCTTTGTCGAACACAAGCATCGACATCTAACTGCTCGAAGAATATGCATCATTATTATATTTGAATGTGACGACTTAACAGACTGTCTTAACTCTTATTCATAACTTGGAATGCAGTTTATATTTGGAGGGTGAAATTTTTCATCTTGTATTCCACCCTTGGTTTTGTTTTTTCCTTTTTTTCACTCCCTTTTTCTACGACGAGGATTAACGATATCCTAGCGCGTAGGTAAGGTTAGGTAACGTGTGCCTCAGTGTGGTGTCGAAGCTCACGGCGTTTCTACCAACGTTGGAACACAAGAAGTGAAAAGTTCCACCTTTGAATCGGTAGTTTTGGTAGTAAAGCAAGTTTACGGTCGGGTTAAGGCGATCAAATGTTGAATTGCGTTTTGTTCGTAGGTGCGGGTTTGGTTGGCGGTCATGTACCCAACTCTATCATCTCTCCAGGAGCGCTTAACAGCGGGGCTCCTCAGCCTTAGTATTGCAGTGACAGTCACAGTGCGGTGCGTTGAGTTGAAAAGAGATGACATACTGTCGGACAATGCAATGAGGGACTACATACTTTTGAGCAGCAAAACCGATCTGCGGAACTCAAAATAAAAACGTGCTTCAGTGAAAAACTGTTCTCGGCTAGTTTTTGCAGACCATAAAGTTCCAATTCTGTTATTTCTTGTTCGGGAGATACCTTTGCGTATCTGCGTCAAGTTCATATCTTGTGACAATGCTATCTTAGTTGAATAATTGTTTGCAGAACGTTCGCCGAGGGTGTCACGGATAAACGCCAAGTCTCTGTGCGTTCAATTCTTTTATAGGGACCTAATTCACCGGCAACCATCGGAGCTACTAGGTGTCACTTGAAGGGCTTTGGCGACCGTCGAACTTGAGATGTGTTCATGTTATTATTTTTTTTCTTTAATGCACAGCTTTAAACCGCGTAAGTTAACCACAGTCCAAGCGATATGATTTTCTATGAAGACTACGAATTTTTTTAAGAAGTTGTGCAAATGTCCAATCAGAACGACGCTAGGGAATATTTTAATTTTTTTAGCGAACGCAACTCCAATTTTTCAATCGGGTTTTAGTGTGACTTGTAAATGAAAGGGTGTGTTTTCCACTTGTATTTTTACAGTTACGCACATCCTGCTGTTGAACGGTGACGTTTTAAGACATAGAATAGCTGCATAAATTGATTACTCGGAGAAGTCATCTGTTACGGACTAGAATTTAGGTTTTGAAGCTGATTCTGGTCGTTATTCGAAGTACACCTGCGAGAGTTGCGTTTGGGTATTCGTATACGTGTATTGTATTTGTGTGGGTGCGTATTGATACGGTATACGTGACGCCGCGCCAAAAAAAAAGGATGTGAGACCAAAGGACCTGTGCTCATTCCTCCAGATGGGACTGCTTAGACTTGTGTAATTCGAAATTTATGGTTGAAGCGCGAACAGCTGCTGAAATGCTGATGTGAAATAAAAGTGAGTGGTATTGCTGGTAGTTGGTCCTTTGCGGTTTTACTGTTTATCAACCGAAAACATTGGTTTGAGCGTACTTCTCCAAAGCAATATGCCTCAGTTTGTGATCATCAGCCGAGGAAGAAATCAAGGACGGCTCTTGAAAAGGGGATAAACTATTTATTTTAACTATTAATTCGGTTTATTGTTGCAATTAACATTATTTCGTATCTTCGGCTTTTTTATTTGTGAAATTTGTATGTGCTCGTGGAGCATCCATACTTCTTTTCAGTGTCCTGGGCTTTTGCAGTGTTATCTTCCATTCTTATCTAGAACGAATCTATGTGAGCTCTGCAATGGTTCAATATGAATTGGCATTTGTGTTCACTTTACAGTTGATGAGAAATGTTGGCTTTGACTTGCTTGCAGCTAGTACACTCGGCACAGTGCGGAGGCAGGTCATTTGGATGAAATTACCAGTACCCGTGTTTTACCCCTTATTTATATTTTGTAACATTATTTCCTAATACATTAAATGATTATAAGTGTACATGTTGCTCCAGATGGGATCTCTTATTGTCTTAAGTGTTTCAATAAAGTCATTTTTCTAGTGTCGGAACGACCTTGCCTACGGCGTGCACAACTCGTGGGGAAGCCGTCCCTTGGGCTACGTTCTGAAACAGTCCCCACGAGTGGTTTCATCTCTGTCGTGCACATTGAGCTCTTTATGGGAAGTAGAGCACGATGACTGTTTTCGAACGTGGCCCTGTCTTCGGAATTCACGATGGCGACAATGACTTGCGTTCAAGTTTCGTACTTCCAGAGCTGACCCACGAGTTTGGTTCGCCACGCTGCACCGTTTCAGTGCATTCATATTTAGATAAAACTTCTTATAAAGTTACTGTAAATTCCCTTTGTTTAGTCGTGTTGGAAAGTCCCGACCCCCTATAAGTGATCTGTTTGATCGGAATCTTTGATCTCGCCGGTTCAACCCTCGCTACTGTTCACAACCCTCGCATAATGCAACCCTCGTCCTGGAACGCTTCCGCGTGCGTTAGAAAGCTTTAGCAATTTTTAAGTTAAATGTGTCGTATCGAAGGTGCCTCTTGATTCACGGACTATGTTTCTTCGACATGGGTAGTAGGCTTTTAAGTTGGCTATATTCCTTACAATGAGAGTCGCGGCCGTTAAAGCTACTCCAACGGGATTCTCTTCAGAGACCGTTGTTAATGAGAGCGCCAAATACTACTAGAACGCCCGAAATTATGAGCGTCACTTCGGACGGTTGACTGCGCTGTGCTTTACCCTACAGGTAGGTGGTTCTATTGGCTATTTCATGGTGTTCCTGACTTTACGGGTTGAGAGAGAACTACTGGAATTCGTTTTCATAAGAGAGCCTTTTTTTTTTTTTTTTTATATATATCTGCAAGACGAACGAAAGAACTGATTACTTCCGAGGTTCGAAATAAACCACTCTGTTACATTCCGAATAATCTTGGAATTTACGCTAGCACGGTTGGGTTTGTACAGGCTGTAGAAACTTTCAAGAAATGGAAGGAAAATAACGCGCTCAGCTTACTTCTTGCAAACAGGAGCATTGCATAATGATTTTTTGGAACTGGTAGCCAAAGTAACATTTGTAAAGAATAAGAAACATTGGGGTTTTATTTCAACAAACTTAAAATTGACAAGCAAATACTTTGATACAGTGAACAAAACACAGTCTTCAATCACAAACATTACAAGGAATGAATTCATGAAAGTTCGCAATAATGCACTTCAGTTGACAGATAAAAAGTGCAAAACTGTGCATTCAACCCCAAGCTAAAACTTTGCTGTAATGCAAGACTAGTGTTCCATTGGTTCCATCTGGACCTATAGTGCCGTAACACTTGTGAAGATTACCACAGGTCTGGTCTGGTGCAGGAGCAAATGCCTGGCTGACAAACAGGAACTGAAATCAAGACCAGAATAAAATTAAGTTGTGCAAATTAGAGGAACAGCTGAACCACCAGTCATCTCAAAGATTGATACTTACCAGACTTTCTGAATGGCCTAATTTGAGATACTTCCTCATAAATTCTGCCACCTCTGCTATTGTTCTGGTCTTTGGGACAACCCATTTTTTTTTCTTCATGATTGGTGCATCACCCACTCCTTTCAGAAAGATTTCAACTGGGCAGAACACATGATTGCATTAATGGCAAAGTTCAGAATGTAAATGAATATTCAAAAATGCACTGACCTACAGCATCACAGTACATCTAAAAGTACAAAAAATAAACCATCTTCAATGAAAGAGAACCTGTACATGGACGGATTGGGTGTACAGGTGTTGGTGAGTGGAAGGTTAGGGGGGCAGTGAATAATGATACAGCCTGTTGTGAAATACACAATAGTACAAACAAGGCATAGTTACTTTTATCATCCGCTTTCGTTTGAACTATTGGTGCTGGTTCTCCTGCGTCAGCCACTGGTTCTGGTTCTACCATACTTTCAGGGTCTGGCTCCTGCCCCTCAGGTTTCGCATTTTCCTCTGTTTCCGACATTGCTGGTGACACTTCAAAAATATCTCTTGCTACACTTACGGTTTGTTTACAAAAAAATCTATCTACATGTAATTCAACCCATGACGAGTCCTCAGTAGAATAAAAGCGACATTTTCTAGGTTATGAACGTCACTACGTTTTGTTTACGAACAGTGTTTTGTTTGGGTTAGGGTCAGAGTGGCAGACGAAATCGGGAAGCATGTAGATATTTTAAATATCTGTCGACTCGACAGTGTTTTCTAGCAATTTTAAAATACTTGTTTCTTTATTATATACACATAATATTTAAAGAGCCATCGTTTTTTCTCAGAATCACGTCTACGAATCCAAATAAATTTGTTTAAAACTTTGATTCGTAAACTGGAAATTCAAAAGTACCGCCGGCTAAAGGCTCACAACCAGATATACATTTTTCGTTATTCTGTTATAAGCTTTCTAAAAAAAATAATAGTATCGAAAATCATTTGAATAAGGTTTTTGAATTTTGAAGAGTTATTTAAGGTAGTTATTCAAACTAGTTCCTCCATGGTCAAATAAAAAAATAAAAAAGAGAGGTTTGAAGGAGCCAACCGGACCGTGACGAGATATATCGAATTTACTTGTGTCGTTCCGAAAGTGAGGTTATTGTGCTGTTGTTTATATGTCAGAAATCGCGCACATTGAAGTCGAATAAACCCGGTCAGTATCTAGGAGTGTCTCGAGTTTTCTCTTACTTCAGAAAATAACCAAATAGTAATGGGTTAAAGTTACCTTGAACCGTTCTGGTTGTTGCTGTGCGATCACTAACCTTACCAGAGAATACACTTGTCATGAAATAATGTTTGTGATTACTGTTGTTGTATTTACTCTGTTCTCAGGCTAAATGGGACATTATATTTTTTTCTCCATTTACATTGAGTTCTTGTGAAACTAATTTCCATATTTAAATGAGGATGGTTGACAAGGACCAATCTTCATCAAACTCCGATAAAACTGGTGATGGTGGCAGTGGAGGTAATGGGCACTCATTCTCGGATCAAGAAAGAGAATTAGCCCAGTTGGCTCTCAATGAATTCAATAATGGCAACTATAGTGCATGTGTGCAACTGCTGTCCAGATTGGAGAGTAGTTGTGGTCAAGATCCAAAAGTAGCTCACAACAAAGCTGTTGCTGAGTATTACAAAAATGACTTCAAGAAAACTGAAGTATTTAAGAAAAGCTTGGTGAATGTTTGCAACCAGGTATGTATTGCCAATTGTTGAAGTGCATAATTACTTATGTTGGGGCTAGTGTCTTGTATGCCTAGTTTTGTTGGTTAATAGCTTTAACTAGATCTTAATACGTCTTAATCTTCAATAACTATGCAATCACATGATTCTCTTTTTGTATGTTCAGGCTCATGTCAATTTAGATGATCCAAACTCATTAGAGGATGTAGACCAGTGCATATTATTCTACAACTATGCTGTTCTCTTGTTTCATCAAAATCAATATAATGCTGCCTTAACCATCATCAGCAAAGTTTTTTCATTCATTGAACCTTTAGGTAAGTTCCTCTCTTTAAATAGCTGTGACACTATCAAGACTATAAAAATATTCCTGTCTTTTAGTCATTGTAGAATCTCACTAAGACACCCTCTGCTATATTTTGTAATTGCTAGCATGAATTTCTTTTGGAATTGGGAAATTGTTGTCAGGGTGGGCAGCCACACATCTTGCATGACAAAATTTAGGTTGTGATCCCTTTTTTGTTTTGAATA